>Ga0126342_10022781_pt1 | contig 10307 bp, 9 predicted proteins | sample Cyp1metagenome_FD_92528 | JGI IMG/M metagenome (GOLD analysis project Ga0126342, IMG submission 92528) | Coral microbial communities from Lord Howe Island, Old Settlement Bay, Australia - Cyphastrea 1 metagenome | ecosystem: Host-associated > Invertebrates > Cnidaria > Coral ... | reverse complement strand
TCTTTCCATAGCTCATATAAAATTCACCAACTATTCACCGACTATCTTTTACGACTACCATCCTCAGAGCTGCTTGAAAAACATCTTTTTCGCTCTCGGGCCAACCGTCGTCTAGTTTTTTTTGGAAAGTTCCCTTTATGTAATCGCTTTCAATTAGGCAATTTATTTGGGAATACATAGGTGATTTTTTTTTTTGAAAGTTCCCTTTATGTAATCGTTTTCAATTAGGCAATTCATTTGGGAATACATAGGTGATTTTTTTTTTTGGAAAGTTCCCTTTATGTAATCGTTTTCAATTAGGCAATTCATTTGGGAATACATAGGTGATTTTTTTTTTGGAAAGTTCCCTTTATGTAATCGTTTTCAATTATTTCTATATGTTTTTGATATTTTTTGTAGTCAATTTGATGCTACGATTATCATATTATGAACGAAATTGGTTGATTGGACGAATTAAATAGAATCTGTTGGAAAGCCCGCGCTCCGAAAATTTTGAAAACCAAAGAAGCACAATGACAATCTGGTATTCAAGATAGTCTGCTGGTCAGTAAATTTTGGAGGTCTTGAGGAGAAGACTGCAGGCTTCCAGTACACTTCTCCACCGAGCATGGGAACAGTGGTTGCGCAGCTCAGTCTTAGCTTGGCCTCGGGATGGGCTCTCCACGAAGACACGATGCATGATTTTCAATGACGACCCCATCCGCTGATGTCTGCAGAACTTCTTTGACTCGCTCTACAAATTCTTTCGTATTCACATGATGGCTCTGGGGATGAAGAAAAGGTGATTTCTTTGTCAATTCTTGAGAGAGCAAGTAAACAGTACAACTATGACTGGATCCAACGCTGCACACTTCTTAATCCCTCCAATCCGGCGTATGCTGATTAGTTGAAAGGCACCGCCGGCCGCCCAAACCCATTTCGCTGGGAGCATTTCTTGAGACCCTGGAGGAAGTTGACGAAAAGAAAGGTAGCACCGACCTGATTTGCATTGATTTGCTGCCATTGTGTAGCCGCCAGTTTCCAAAACAAATGGTGATCTAAAGACCTTGTGATGATGTGATTGTTAACAACCAAACAACCTAAGAATCCTAAGATCTAGAATGATCAAAATGATCAATGGAATGCACAGGCTCCACAGGCTTCGATCTCGCCCGTGCCAAGTGACACCAGCCAAAGTGAAGAAAATTGCCCAGAAGCCATCCTCGGTGCAGAAGGTTCCAGCATACGTTCCACAATCAAAGATGAAGCGTCAAACTCATCACTCTCAATCTGAGTTCTTCAAAGTTGCCATGTCGCAACAGTCTCTTGCAACCAAACCCTATTTTGTTTGCATTTACGCTTACCCGGCTTACCCTAAACCATCCAAATCCATCCAACTTACATCCCTGTAATTCCATAGTAGGCAACATACAACGACTTGTCAATGGCAGTAAATACCCGGCAGAATCAGCACCCAAATCACCCAATCTCAACGATGAGCCCTTCACCAAATCGATGAGCTGTTCATTTTCGCTGTTGGCTTCTATCCTGGCAGGCTAACTCTGTGGATTTATGAGGCGCCTCTCAGCGCCTAATGCTGAACTCGCCGTAACGAGCGCTAGTAATTGATGATAATTCATGATCATGAATCATGAATGAACATCAACGGCAATTCAGAAAACTCAATGACCACTAGTGCTAGTGTGATAGTTATAGTTATTGAATATAATTGATAGAATTGAACATATTGGAAAAGATCATGAGTGCCAATATCACTGCAAATCATCAAGTTCCTGGCATGGCAACTGCTCTGAAATGAACGGTTCTGCAAACACATGCAAAAACCATTATTGACCATTATTGACCATTATCAACAATTACTAATCAGTACAAAACAATAAACAATTAAAACCACTTATACTGTAAATAAACCATTTATAAACCACTCTAAACCCATGGGTAAACCAACATAAGCCATGATAAACCTGTATAAACCCATGTAAAGCCTGTATAAACCTTATCTTAATCTCGGCTGAAATTCACCGTGGTTGGAGGTTCCGACCTCTTCCCAGTCTTGCCCACGAAGTCCAAGGGATCTTCCTAAGCCATGACATTTATGAAACACTTAGGATTTATAGAAAAATTATTATGGTTTATGATGGTTTAGAATCTAGAATGGTTTAGAATCTAGAATGGTTTACAATGGTTGATGATGATTTATATATAGTGGTTTATAATGGTTTGGTGGTTTAGATGGTTTATCATACTTTTGGTCTATAGATGCAGTGTACATCAGCGTGTTATTGGATATTAATGATTTTTGATGATTTTTGGATATTTGTGGAACGTTACATTTTGGACATTCATTGAAATGCATGGAATACTTTTCATAGCATTTGCTCAACTATGAGTAATTAGCATCTTTTCTCCGAATTTATCAGCACCGTTGTGCCTCCTAGGCCATTGTATCTTCCACCAGTTCCATCTTCTCCAACTTAAGGCCCCCGCTGCATACATGGCTGTATTGGGTTTTCGCCCAGTCAAACCTTTGAGGCAAGAGTGACTAATCCAGGGTTGGTCGGCGGTCATTACACAAGTGCATTTTAAGCTGGGGTGCCTTGTTCACAGGGCATCATTGTGACAGTTGAACAAAAACGTTAATGGCAGTTAAGAGATCTGAGCACCAATCTGGTACAACTGCTAGCAGCGCCTTTTACAACCTGGAAATATGGGGAACTGCACGCAGCTGGCAAAGCAGATTGGTTTCTGACTGGGCAGTGTTTATCTTTACCATGGCTTCACATAGACCAAGAACTGGTCTTTGCCATTGCTCTTGATGTCCATGGTGATTTTGTCACCATAGGTAATCTCTTGTCCTGGCACCATTTCGAAACGGCAATGACGCAACAACTCCACAGTGGCAGTTTTGGCCTCGAAAATGGCCATGTCCATTCCCAAGCAGATTCTGGGCCCTGCTTGGAAGACTGGAAACTCATGTTGGGGTGGAGCATTGAACGGAATCCACCTCTCAGGGCGGAACTCCAGGGGTTCTGGATATCGCTGTGCATCACGGCCCATGTTGTATGGGATAAAGGCCACAGTGGCAAACTTCGGCACTTTCCAACCACCTGGAAGCACATCATCTTCAAAGGCCATTTTGGGGTCAAAGGGCACTGGAGGCCACAGGCGCAAGGCTTCATAGATCACCCCGTGTAAGTATGGCATCTCATTTGGAGACAAACTCTTCCAGTCCATTGGGGTCCCTGGAGGGAGCTTCTCCATGATCTCTTCGTGAAGTCGCTTTTGAATCTCTTGGTTCTTGGTAAGTTCGTAAAAGACCCAGGACAACAAACAGGCAGTGGTGTCTCTTCCTGCGATGATCAAGTGAAGAACCATATGCTTCACAAACTCATTGCTGAACTTTGCCTGGAGGAATAAGGCCAACAAATCTTTTCTTTCTGAGAACTTTGGATCCTCTAAGCACTTCTTCACCAAGCGATCGGCTTCGGCATCTAAGACCTTGGTGCATCTCTTCAGCCGTCGGTGCCAGGGAGAGAAGAAGTCCCACATGGCACGGGCCAAGCCACCATGTCTTCCACCAAAAGGCCACGGTAAGAATGTACTGAAAATGAAGAAAGGAGCGATAGATTTAACTCCATGCATTCGAACTGCCACATTTGCCTCATCAAAGGCCTGTCCGTATCGATTTTTTTCACCCACAGACGTGTTGGAGTCTTCTCCAAAAAAAATGCGCATGATGCTGTCGAAGGTGAAGTTGAAGAAACATGACTGGATATCGACCACGTAAGCATCGCTTACGTTGCCACTTTTCGGTAGAAATTTTGTTTCCAGAAAATGGCGAAGCACCTCTGCCTTTTCGATGAAGATGTCTTGCATCAGACTGTTGAAATTCTTTCGGTTGAAGACCTGCGCTGAGACTTTCCGCATATGCGACCACTCTCTTCCCTCATCCTTGGAACCCACGCCATGCTGCACGACAAAAATGCCGCTGCCTAAAAAGTCCTCCAAGTAATAGAAGAGGGGGTTGATGCTGGTGTCAGACTTGGTATACTTGTTGAACTCATCTTTCAGGATATGACGCACAATTGCAGGATCATTGGCCATCAGAGTGTATGCACCCGGAAACCAGGAGAAGCCCAGGTTCTTGGAAATGGGCCGACCATCGCAGATTTCCAGGCGCCAGTCTTGCAAACGGTGCAGATTCGCTTGTAAATCTTTGATCCAACCACCAGGGGCGTCATGGCTCTTCCCAGTGGTGGCTGGCATATCCTTCAGCATTTCTCTCATGCGAGAACTGGTTGTCCAGTTTTTCCATAGACGGTAGAAGACTTGAACTGCACCAAAGATTCCATAAGCAATGATGCCATTGATCGCAACACGCTTTGCGACCGTCTCTTTCGACTCGTCCATGTGGATGTCAGACGTCAGAGGACAGTGGACCCGCGGGTCTCTTCGAGCCAAAAAGCCTTGGTCACTGCACACCGTGTAATGGTAGCGATCCGCTGCCGAATTTATAGAGAGCGTATCCACTTGGGGGATAAGGATCTGATAGGATCTGTATCTCTGCATGTTTGTACCCACATTGTTTTGACGAATAGGGATATCAACACGTATCAACATGCATATCTGGACATACAAGTATCTGTCCTGTATCCTATTCGAGTCATAGACGCTCGCCTAGGATCTGAAAGCATGTCCAGAAGGTCTGCCATCCCATCCCACTTGAGCTTTGCACGAGGGGTGCTTGGATTTGCCTTCACCAGGGAAAGGGAAGAACGGAAATGGAATGGACATGGAAGATCTCAGAGATTTCTGTCCATCTACACTGGTCAAGGCTCTAACCCCTCTAACTTTGGACTGGGGACTGGGGACTGGGGGTGGGCCAAAATATGGACTTCGCCGATCTTCAGTCGGCTAAAACAACTCGCCTGTGTTGTCAAGTTCCGTCTCCATCAAGGACTGATATCATAACAACATTTCAACACAACTTTTGCACCTATGATTTACTTATATTTCATACTTGACCTCTCTTGGTGTGGCAACCTGCATGATGCCGGTGTCAGTGTTTTCATGTATTTTTCCATTGCACTACCCGCGTCCACAGCCCGGAGGATGCGCACCACAAAGTTCGTGACGAGCTCCGTCACAACAGCCAAGCCCGCTAGGAGCTGGCATGCAGGAGTTGAATGTTGATCTGGAACACAGCACGCCGTCACCTTTTCTTAGTCGGATTTCATATCCATATTGTCAAATATATTCAAATATTGAGAGTGTTTCCCAAAGTGCATCGGCAGCTGTTTTGGGGTGTTGCAATCAACCGGGTACCTAAGCCAAACTGAGAGTTTTGATGTACACCAAATGCATGGCCAGTCACAACGTTTCGATGCTTTGTTCGCACTTCCACCGAGTTCCCAAATCAGTTCCTAAGATTTCCCAAGTACATGCAGTTGTTTCGAGGGCACCCCTAAATTTGTTGGTTGACCATAATTTTCCCTTTGACATGGGGGATCATGGGGGGTATCTCCAATTCTCTGACACCCCCGATGTGTGGCGCTCTCACTCCCCATGTAAGACGCGCACCAAGAGCAAGGGCAAGACTCGGCTGCGCGCCATCGTCGGATGCAGGAAGCTAACAAGTCAAGGCTTCAAATGCTGCGGAGTTTGAACATTTTCCAAGCCATTGCCATTGTCCTTGGAACATGTGGAACACCATGCTGAACCCAAGGAGGAGATAGATGAAGATAGCATGTTCTCTCCAAACAGTTATTATAGTGTCTTACATGAATAACACATGCTGCGACAAATGACACTTACTGTATGAGGTGTGTTAATCTCCAAGCCTTGACTCGTATCCGGATCCCTTTCCCCCAACTCCTTTTGCGGTTTGAACGCATCTGGTTGGAGCAACCATCCGGGGTTCAACGGCTTTGCCGTGAGACCCATGCATTGACACAGCTACTTGCGGAGTTGGAAAAGGCAACAGCAGATGTCTCTCTTCTGCATAATTTTGGCCTTGTTGCAGTGTGTGAAATTCATGAGAGATATTCTGAGGTATTCTAAAGTCTTACTGCTGTAGTGCAAGAAAGTGTTTGCATGCAATGTGTTTGCCTAATGTTGCCAAATGTTGCCAAATTCTCAAGGACAATTCGCTCCAGGATTTCCAGGATTCACGTGCTTTCACGAAGAGGCGTCCTGCGCAGACTGCTGGCCGTTAAGTGATTCAAATGTTGGTTACCGATGGTTACCGTTGGTTACCGTTGGCTGCTGGCCGTCAGCATATGTCAGCACCAATCCATTCACCCCCGTGTCCGAGAGAGCCAAGTCGTCGCTGGATGCTGAACCGCCTGAACGTTGAGACGTAAAGAACAATTTCAATGCAACAGCTGCAGTGAAATGGGAAAAATATGGAAAAATATCTAAACATACGATAAATCGATAAAATATGGGCACATCCTCACAAGTCATCACAATTCCACACATTGCTCGGCATCCCTTCATGACATCCAAGATCCTGTTAAAACTCAGCCAACATGCGTGGACTCTTCAGTTGCTACTGTTCGGTAACACCAAAGGTCAAAATGGTCAAAGAGTCAAAGACTCAACAAGTCGTCAGGGAGCCTTTGCCCAGGGCAAGCTGTTCTTCCTCATCATCTGAGGATTCATCTTCAATCGCTGCCATCATCTTCTCTTTCTGCTTCTGTTGCATCCTGGCACCATCTGCACCGCAACTGCGCTTCCAGTTGCAAAACCATAAACACATATAAACAAGACAGGCGTACGCCGTGACAATCTGCAACATGTGCTCTGCGTTGTTGGGTGCACCCGTGATCACGCCTTCGCATGAGATTTCCCAGATGGGACCAAACTCAGCCCAGGGGACTGATTCATGCTGATTCTCAAGGAAAGGTGCAGAACAGATTTTCATAAAAAAAACTGATTTTCCACAGGTATAATTACCTTGTATTTCTCCCAAACTTTTCCCATTTTCCAACATTTATACCATCGAATCCAGCTGCACGGCCTCCTCCCGTGTCATCAGGTGAGACATCCATATCACCTTCTCCATCACCTGGGCGTTCCGAATATATAGACGAAGAACTGGCTGGTCATTGTCCAAATTTCAAGACATTTCAAGATTAGTCAATCATCCATGTTCAACACTTCTGCTTTCAACATCTTTTGATCATCATTTAATCATCTTTTCCGTCATTGAAACTGCACCTGTCGGCTTCAGAGCCCTGCAAGACTCAAACAGAGACTGGTAACATGAAATACAACTCTGCTGGCGACCGCCCCATGCCACACGTGCTTTGCGCCAAGAGGCTCTCCATGTCTTGCTCACCAACATCCAACTCAGAGCGATGCCCCTTCTGCTTCTGGATATTTTTGCCACCCTCCTGCGGGATGTAGTACCTGCCAGCACAAAGGATGGCCACGTATGGCCACATTACATGGCACTTGCCAAAAAGCTCCGAGCGGAATGGCATGGAATGATATCTGGAAATCCAATGAAACCGTTCTTTCCATCCCTTCCCGCTGCACATGCATCTGGGATTCCGGATCATGTTCCTTGGCGGAAAAAGCTGCACGATAGGAATTGACAGCGATAAACCCAACATACCAAACCACTGGCCCCACTAGCTGCTACCGGCTGCTAATGTTTATTCGACACAGTCCAGAAAAATGTGCTGCGGCCTAATGCCAATTTGTGTTTGATAAAAGCTGGTAGACAAGAGCTGACTTCTGAAGCATGCCAAACTCTTGGAAAAGTACGCGTGTCAGAAAACCTCAATATCTTTTGATAGACAGGGCAGCAGTATGTTGCAGGCTAGGCTCAGAATGGGGCTTCGTTGGATTTGCAAATCACGCTCCTCGCAGAGACGGCAAAATTGAAGGATTAATGCGCGTCATAAGCTCCTGAAACTTATGCATGAACAATATGAAGAAACAAATGTCAGATACAGTAAGGGAGTCTACCTATGTTACTGTATGTCCTTCTAAACTCTTCAAACTCCCTATGCTATTTCTATCTATTTCTGCCAGGGTCGACATTTCTAGATAAAGTTTGTTGACTCTACGACTCTACGAGTGAAGCACTGGTCAAGCAATCATCAACCAACTTCTCCTGCATTCCCTATGTAAGCTTCAGAATTGGTATCTCTGTGTTGGCTTTACGACAGTATCATGCAGCGAAAACAACCTCAGCTGTTCGTCCTTGGCCAAGGTGGATTCTGCCTCGCCAGCATCTTGAGATGTGACTCGCCTCGGCGTCTTTGCCCCAAGAAACTTGGCCACTTGGAATCTCAAACTGAACATATCTGTCCAGGACTCAATATTCAATACATTACAGTCACACACAGTCATAGTCAGTCATTACAGTTTATAATGTTTTGATTCTTGAGTGTTCTTGACACTCTTGCTGTCATTTCTACACTCCTTCTGGCACTTAATTACCCAAAAAACATCTTCTGGCAGCATCGAGTCAGTCAGCGTCACGTCCATGTCACATCGATCTATCGTGAATTCTACTGTTCATCTTATAATTACTCCCCCCTGATATTAAGCACCCCTTATAAACCATCATAAACCATGGTGGATGTCGGGGAAGCCAGATATTTGAGGGATAGCTGGGATAGCTGCCCAGTTCCTATTGATTTCTACGAAAACTGGACGAATTTGGACCACTCTGGGATGCCCTCACTTGCCGCCCTGCACTGCAGTGTTCCGCCGCGAGTACTCCAAGAGCTCTTGCATGGTGCAACGGCCAGGCAGCTTCACCTCAGCTTGCGAGGTTTCCTGACATGAGGATATCCCTAAATCCTCCACTTTCCTAGGATTTTCCAGCATAAACCAACCGTTTTAGGATCCCCCATGTATGGAACCCTCCATATTTATGTTATAATATAAGTATGACCGGATATGCGCTGCGTTACATTTTTTGAGGCTTGCATTCGATGCGTTCTCCATGATTTGTGTCCTTGGCATTACTTCTGGTTGAGACAACGTACGTTTCCAGATTCTCATTTTGTGATTGTGCGGTTTCTATTTCAACCTGTCATTGCCACGTGTTGCCTCGATCTTCTTCTTGGTAAAAGGCATCTTGACACGCTTTGTCCTGCACATGGCATGCCAAGCCTGTTGAGATTTGGCAAGATATCGTTGACAATGGCGGGATATCTGTTGTTGCGACATTGGAGTGGATGTAACAGCTGTCTTTTTGCCATGCTTTAGAGCATGGGGGCCACAACAGGCTTTCATTCGCAGCTCACCTGACGACTGTCTGATACTTGATCCGCTCGTAGTCCAAGCGTTCCCAAAAGCCCTGGCACAGTAGCACAAGCACTGGAAACCGATGCAGACTGCTGGAGGCAATGAAACATAATGAAATGTCATGAATCTTCATAATTCACAAATTCTGCCAAGACGCCTTGCCCAGAAGAATCTTGCGGTACATGTCCTGCAGCAGTCTCCAGGAATCAACTGAACCAATACCGTTCGCAATTTCCCGCGTAATTTCCCTCACAGTTTTCTGAAAGTTCTGATGCGATATGCAGGACTTCCCCCTGGTGGCCTGTGTGTGATAAGCAGGATAGGCAATATACCTAGGTCTGTAGGCGAAGTGCAAACAAATCACGTCAACATCAACAACAAATCATCAACCAACTGCTCCCAGAACTTCCTTGCAGACATATTTTGACTCAGCACAAACATCAGTGCGGGGCAAACAACTATCATCCAAATGTACCACGTGTGGAAATACTATGCCCAAGTCCTGTGAGCGACCGTTCAACAAATACTGTACAGTACAGTGTTGGATGTGTCTTGTAGCATCCAACGTGCCAAAAACATCTCGCATCTACAGTAATTACTCTGCAGGAAAAAAAACTGTGCAACAACTACACCAGCTACCAATTGAACTGAATATCAAAGTTCGTGCACACACACACATATCCCTCGAGGACACCCTTCATCCGTAAGTGAAGGACGGAAAGAGTTCGCAGAGCTGGGCAAGTCCATCAAATTGTAGACCTGGTATTGGCGCCAATCTGCATCGCCCAGGTATAATAGTAGTACTAATCATATCTAATCATATCTAATCATATCTAATCATATCTAAATATCATCTGTCTAATATTCTTCTTCTTCTTCTTCTTCTTCACCACCAGCACCAGCACCAGCACCAGCATGAGCATCATGAGCATCATGAGCATCATGAGCATCATGAGCATCATGAGCATCATGAGCATCATGAGCATCATGAGCATCATGAGCATCATGAGCATCATCATCATCATCATCATCATCAT
>Ga0126342_10022780_pt1 | contig 10308 bp, 11 predicted proteins | sample Cyp1metagenome_FD_92528 | JGI IMG/M metagenome (GOLD analysis project Ga0126342, IMG submission 92528) | Coral microbial communities from Lord Howe Island, Old Settlement Bay, Australia - Cyphastrea 1 metagenome | ecosystem: Host-associated > Invertebrates > Cnidaria > Coral ... | reverse complement strand
TGACAGCTTTTACTTATCGATCTATGTTTCTTCGACATGGTTAAACTCAAACGCTCAGATCTTTTGTCATTTGAATTTGCCATACATCAGTTTAGGATTTTTGGGAAATTTCATGTATGTGTATATGAAATAAATTCAAGTCACAGTTCCAAGAAAGTACTATCCACGTTGTGTAAACGCCCATCATTTTCTGTTCATCCAGTTCCGTTCATGTTGTCATCATCATCGGATCCTTGAGAATCACAAGCGGGTGCAGCCTCAGGTTTGCACAAAGCCTCTCCAAAGCTTCTCAGTAGATCACATGCAGCTTCCCATTTATCGCATTTCAAAAGTCCAAAGACCAAACGAGAATTCTGGCTCGCACATTGGACCATGTAGGTCTTGGCGTCCCTTGGCAACCCATGCAATGGAAGCTCATCATCACTATTCAGTTCAAACATCCTTGCTCGCTCTGCGTCAGCATCCAGAATGTGGGATAGGCAGGTTTCCAGCCGCTTATTTCTTGATGTGTGATGGCTCCAAAACAAAATCAAGGCATGCATGCAACTCAGCAACCGCCCTTATTTTGACACATGGGATTCAGCATCTTTGGGTTAGTCTCGCGCCCGTACGGTCGGGTCGGCGGAGACAAGAACTTGACTTTCAGTCTGATTCCATAGGTGGCAAGTGTCCCATTTGCTCCAACGTATGATGGAGTTGTAACTGCAAGATGCAGAGCATTTGATATTCAGTTCGCCGGAGTTGAGGCTCAATTCGGTCTAAGAGCCCAAGTGACATAGCAATCCATTCCTTGGCGTCTGGTAAGATCTGGTACAGAATCAGCAAGGAGTTGCAATGATTGGCGACATTGAGTCAGCTTTGTACGAAATTCAATGAGAGCTTCGTATGGTGCCAGCAAGGTCTGAAACGAGGCGGACATGCAGGTCAACTTACATACATACGTTGGAAGCAACTGGTGGAAAGAAATGAATGCGGGTTCATAGTGGAACCGTTTTGCAAACCTGAAATTTCAAGTATAAAAGACGAAAGGGTCACATGACCTGCTTTCTGACATCACGCGATGTCAGGAATTGTTGACATAAGTAAGACGTGAAACTTGCTAAAGCCAAAAGAACCAGGTCACTCGACATGGACATGTCACGTGACATGTGAATCCACTTGAGGGTGGGAAAAACGTGAGTTGGGTTGGGACGAAAGAAATGAATGGAAAATGGGGCGCTCACTTGAGCAGCGCTGCATTCGTTCACGAAGTTTCGACACATGTCAAAATCAATCATCGTTTTGTTTTGGACGTACTAATATCTATGTGTATATACATATATTCACATATATTAGTACTCCCATCCCTTCTCAAGAAATAATATTCGATCAAACGAGTTTGAGCTACATCTTATTTCTTGATGTGTGATGGCTCCAAAACAAAATCAAGGCATGCAAGCAACTCAGCAACCGCCCTTATTTTGACACATGGGATTCAGCATCTTTGGGTTAGTCTCGCGCCCTCCCCCAGGTTGGAGACTTGGGCTGGATTCTGCTTGACAAAGTTTCCAGGCATCCATAAGGTTTACTTTGGAACGGTTGGTTCCTTGGTATGTCTGGGTTTCTTCTCTTGAGAGCGCGTCAGCTGGATTGGAATAGCTAGGTACCCTCTCAACCCAGCACATCATACTGACGTGCAGGTTGTTGGATCTGCATTTGACCAACGAAGCTTGGGCACTCAAGTTGTCTGTGAAGACCACGAGTCTGGTGCCCTTCACTGCTTCTGAGAAAAGCTGGATGCCAACAAAAATGGCAAGGGCTTCAAGTTCCATGATTGGTGTCTTCTGATCTGGCCTCTTAATAGCCAAAAGCAAGCATTGGTCGACGACCTCACTGAAGCAACCTAAACACGCTCCGTATGGGTCCAGCAACAGACCACCAAGTCCAGAGAAACCATCAGGCTCGAAAGATGCATCAACATACAGATGGTACCATTCTTTATGCCTTGTGCACACTACCCTTGGTGAGTTCTGATTCATCAGGTGGACAATGAGCCTCAAGGCTGAGGCGAGGTCAGAGTTCACAATTCGTAAGTTTCGAGCCACATGTAAATTCAACTCTTGGAGGCAGTTCTTAAAACGACGCCCAAAGAGTTGATTCGAAGCGAATTGCAAGCGACCTCGCAGTTTCTCTCCGTCAGTTCTGGTTAGGTAGCCAGCGGTCAGTACTGCATCTATCGTCCGTGTCAACTCTTCCACCCTGGACTGTGTGTTGCACACTTCAAATTTACCAGCTGGGGTTTTGTGCAAGGCAAGTTCGACACCTAAAACTTTGCAGCACTCTGAGTACGGCACCAGCTTATCGGTCGATAAATCCCAACCCATCAGGTGGAAGAAAGCTGAGATGCAAAGGTCAGTGTGTTTTGCCAAGCTAGATGTCGTCAGGCTGAGGAAGTCATCGAAGTACGAGGTCCAAGCCAACTTCAAGAGCTTACTGCCTATGGTCCATAACCCCATCGCACAACGCAGGAAAGCGGTCACGGAAGCTACGGACCCAAATGGTAATACAGCTTGTTGGAAACTTCTGGCCGACCTTTCTGTGGATTGAAGACAACGATGTACGCATCCATCCTATAGGCTTCGTCTGATAGAGGAATTTGTTTATATGATGCAGCTAAGTCCCAACATTTGCCTACAAGCTTGTCGGTTCTTCCATAACCTGACATTGATTTGAGAAGGGCAGCACCAAGACCTGCTATGTGGTCCACACCGTGGAGTGTCACTACTTCGACTTGAGTTACTGCTGAGTTCACCAAGCTTGCTTTGTAATCATCAATGGGGCGCACTTTGTCTCGCTGATGAACGCCGAACCTTCTCGTCAAGGTGCCGCCAGCTGGGACGTCGCTAGGATTGATTGGACCTTTCAGGAAACCCTTGTCTAGTTCTTTCATCGTGGCCTCATAAACTCCAGCATCCAACTTGGCGTCCCCTGAGCTTTTGACACTCTCCAGGAGGGCCTTTCTTGCTCGATCGGCAACTCCTCTAAGGGCATCAGGAGGGATGCTAGCTGGACGAAACTTGGAATCAAATTGGTTGGAGGATGGCAGTTTCCCAGTCAGGTCGAACCCCGATCCGATGTCATCCACTAGATTCAAGTCGGGGGATCCGGACTGCATCAGGAGGGACTTGAAGAGCAGCAAGCGTTTCTTTGACAGGATTGTTCGGCGTCTGTCAGACATGCCCGCTTTGAGCTCCGTCTCTCGTTTAGCCAGGTGTTGTGCCTCGCTCATCATGGCCCTGAGCGTTTCGGACCTTGAAGTTGCAACAAACTCGTCAGTGTGCTTTGTGCAAAATTCCACCGCTTCTACCATTGGGCTCGGGAGTTGATCAGCCAAAAAGCCCGGGTGTTTCGATTCCAGGGCAGCTTCAATGAATTCCTGTGGCGATCTGTGAACTCCAACTGTCTTCTGTGATGCACTCGCGATGTACCCCACTGCAGGAGTGCCTATGAGTCGTGCGTTTGGAGGCACTGGTTGGTGTGCATCAAGGTGAATGACTGTTTTGAATTCACTAACCCATGGTAAACCTTTGAGCGTTGGTTGAAACTCCGTTTGTTGTCGGATTGCATCCAGTTGTGAAGCATGGGTAGCAAACGTAGGTGTTGGGCAGTGTAGGCCATGTTCTTGCAATTCCAATGCCACAAGTGTAGCCAAACGCCTGCACAATGGCCAAGGGTATGCTGTTTCTTCGGCAGTGGCCCAACCGGTGTCCGAATGGCCCCATGGTTCATGGGCATGTGTGTCGTCACAGCGACACTCCATTTGACACACTGCAGGAATGTTATGAGTGAGACGTGTGTGCTTGCGTCTAGCTGAGCCATACATGCAGTGATGAAAGTAGGTGTCATGATGCGGTACATCCTGCAGGAATTGGGCCATATGAAACGTGTTCCACATAAAGCTTCTTGCAGGGTTCTCGATTGAAAAGAGAACTCCGCATTGGACGCACCAGCGGCACAGCTCTTGGGTACGCTAGTATAATAGGTTGGCTGCAGCCACTTTGGCGGCATGCAAAGAGCTCAGGTGGGGAAGCCCATCTGGTTTAAGGTCTGTTCTCAAAACTGGTGGGTTATATCGACCTTTTCTCTTGATAAATCTGGCCCGACTCGCGGTTCCGCAGGGTGGTGCAAAATGCACGTACACGCAACCGGGTTCTTGAATCATGTCTTTCAAAAAGGAAAAATTTGCTGGATCCGTCAGGTCAAGCTGTACAACCGGGGCGACAAGTCTCTTGGAAATGGCGTGGTCGATCCCAAAAGAATCTCTCAAACCAAGCTGTCTAATTGAGGCAGTTAACCGGCTGGTGCCGGAGAAAACTTCAATGGCAAAAAGATCTGTACACGTCCTCCCTTGGCACTTGGCTGATAGCTTAGCTTCGAAAGATGCAGGTGCTTTTGGAAGGTCTATGGTCGCCTGGCTTCAGGCGTTCTTGTGGCTGAGCAAGCTATGTGGCTTGCCGCAGCCTGGTTCAGCACAAACATGAGCTCCTCTCTGACAGTATCCCCCTGGTGACGCATCTTGGCAACCACTTTGCATGTTGAAAGGCCAACAGATACGGCGCCCTTCTGCAGTTTCCAGCGCTTTGCCAACTAACTCTTTGGGGACATTCGGGCCTCGGCCCTTACGCTTTGTCTTCCCCTTGCCCTTGCCTTTGGTTCGTGCATTGCTCTTAGGCTGTGCAGGGGCAGGCTTGGGCGGATCTTCATGCTTGCGCTTGTTGGCATTGTTGGCATTGGGCTTAGGGGTTGGTCTTGAAGGTGCGCTGGCAGCCAGCGGCAATAAATGGAAACTGACATTTGGGCGCGCCAAGGCAATCATCAGCTCTTTCTCAAAAGGCAAGTCGCCGTCCACATTGCGTTTGAGGGTTGTGAGGTTCTCGGCCAAATGGAGGAAAACCGCACGATCCGCTCTGAGAATTTGGGTCACTGAGACCTGTGTGTACCCTGGTGGTGGGTCTTCCTGCATATGGCTCAACAGCTCTGCATGATACGAGTTCATCAACTCGTAAGTGGCGAGGCCCACAAGATCAAAGGCCAAAGCCCTCCTCCTAAAAGCCTGCACCAGCTCAAGTTCGGTGCGGGTGCTGCATGTCATGTCGATTGGTTTCTCCCTGACTGTCAGGGAATCCTGGTCCAAAGCTAACTGCTTCAATGGGCGTTTCTGCAACAATTCAGCTCTTCTGGTCACAAATTTTTCTGGGTGCAAATAGGTGATGGTGTCTTTTTCCTGCATTGTGAAGGCCAAATCATAAGAAGAGTGTGCTACCTCTTCGTCTCCCTTCAGCCGCAGGCCGGCTAGGCGTTGGCGCTGGTCTGCGATACGTCTGTCTCGTTCGGCTGTTGGCAAGGAGCTTTGGCTGGATAAATCGTCCTTCTTGTTCACTTCCGCCTTGATGTTGGCCACGACTAGAGTATGGCACTCGAAGACCAAAAGTTTTGTTGAGGTGATCGTGCCCAGGTTCACTGGCACCTTGTTGCGGAAAAAGTCACGTACCTCCTGTTCAGAAGGTGCTGTTCCTGGTGGCGAGATGGCAAAGGCCATCTGGGCCATTGAACTTACGTTGCTCGTGATGATGGCATCCACTTCATCTGGACTCAACCCTGCCTTTGCGGCTCGATCCTTAAGTGCGGCCGTGGAATGCACTAAGGAAGCTGCCTCACGCTGATTGTTGGCCATGGCCAGGAGGGTTGAGGAAGCAAGTTATTTTATCTGTCAAAAAGAGAAAAATCCGACTCATGCATCGTATTGAAAATGCACATGTGCTCCATGGTCGTAGTGTTTTTGTTTCTGTCTTGCAATTTCAAACATCATGAGCTGCGAACGTTTGCAAGCAGCTGCAGGCAAGGCTTGACTTTCATGCATCTTCCTTATGGTTGGCACAGCAATTATTAAATTTTACACTGGCACAAATGCATTTACAAGTGGCAAAAGGAAATTTTTTGTCGGAGACTGCGGCGATTAATCTGAGCTTTCTATAACTCTCACACACCGCTTGCACTTGCGGATGTCCAGGAAGGCTGTGCTCATGATCAGCTTGTGCTCGGCTGTGGCCTTCATTCCACACTTGAACGTACAGGCTTCGCTGTCGGCTTCCACATGCACAATCTTACTGGCTTCGTGCTGGTACATGTTGAAGTTCTCCCATGTTGAGTGGTGCACGTTCGGATCGGCACCTCCAAGGGAAAGCCATTATTCTTCATCGTTTTCGTCTTCATCTGAGGTTGAGCTGGTCGAGGAGCTGCTGGAGGAGCTGGAGCTCTCTGGCCCCTTTTCCGATTGTTCAACTTCTGCTTCGACTGGAGCATCTTTGCAGTCTGGTTTTGACGGCTGCTGTATATGGCCGGATCTTGTCAAGTCAGGGTGCAGTGCTCCAATGCGGATTTGCCGCAACATATCTTCCAGGGTGCGCAAGGGCGCAGAAAGCATGTCTCTGGAGTACACCTCCAAAGATCCCTTCCCAGAAGAGTGATGTCCAAGAATTGTACGGTGATGTGGATCGCACCCCGCTTTCGCGAGCCACGACAAAGTCGTTGCCTTTAAGCTATGTGAGGACACATCCTCCAGGTCGCCTGAGTGCGGCTTGAGGAGCTCAACCAACCATCGTGATGCCTCGTCAGAGGTGACGCTCCGTTGGCTCCATTTTCCCTCCCTATTGGGGAGATGCAGGACGGCCCCGCGGACAAAGTTGGCAAAGTCCAGGGACACTGCCTCGGCAATCTTCTTCCAAGACATCGCCCATGGAGGATTCCGCAGGCCCCAAATTGGTGCAATCAGAGGCATTGGAAGACCGTGTCTTGCCACCTGCGAAGAGGTTTTGTGTGAGAAGGTGCTGAAGCTGATGAAGCCTACCATTTTATCGTTTGAAAAATCCACATCAAGTTCACAGCCATGGATACTTCTCAGGTCTGACCAGATGCAGACAAGAATGCGCCAGCGGCATACCTGTCGAAAATGTCAAGAGCATCGTTACTCAGCATCTCTTCCAGGAGGACAACTTCAGCCACTCGGAGGGGCCGTGCCTGTTTTCGCACTGGGCGCTTTTTGGCAGCTGTGTCAAGGATGCCTTTGGTGAATGCTGCGACCAAAGGTGCGTCTGGTCGTTTCAGTGGTAATCCCAGTACATGCACTGCGAAATTTGCCGATTCCAGAAAGCTCATCGTTGCGCTGTACGGCATGCCATCTTGATGTTTTTCCCAAATGTATTCGGCAACATCTTCCGAATCTAATGGAAAGGGATATTTCCTGTAGAAAAAGCCTTTGTGCCACACACAGTATTTTGTGAGGCTATTCACCCTCTTGGCTACTGTATTTGGACTTCTTGACCCGCAAAGAGTTCTGAGCTGTCTGACTGTCTGAAGTTGAGGTCCATGTGCCCTTCCTGAAATCTGACTCCATCTGGGACCACTCCCGGGCTGGAGAGTATTACTGCATACAGCTTTTCGATGGCCCGGTTCCATTTCGCCTCATCAGCTTCGTGATCAGTCAAATTGTTCTTGAAGCGGATAGCTCTCTCATAAAGCCGGAGGGTGGTGTTGCATGTTCTTTGCCGCTTTGCATGTGGTTCAAGACTCCCGCCCACACTTTGTGCCTGGTCAGTTTTGCGATCATCCATGCTATGTGCTATGGCTGGGATCTTTGGTACTGCAGCCAGTGGTTCATCACCAAAGATGCAAGCCATGATGCCCTTTTCCCAAGGGAGTTCTAAACCATCGTTTAAGCTCGCACTGAGTATCGCTTGGTTTACCATCGAGTCAAGTATCTTCGATTCAGTCTCATTGAGGGCTCGTTCGTGTCCGGGAACTGCTTGGTCCATGGAAGAGGCAGTTGCAGCTGTAAATTGTCCGTGACGCTTACCATCATCATCCAGATCGTGCAATTCCTGTTGATCTTGATGTTCAGGTGGGCATTCAAGCGTTGAACCATCTACGCCGTCGCCCACAGCAAACCAATCCTCGCCCTCATTGACATCGTTCTCAATTGGGTTCTGACTGTTCACTTCAGAGTCCGGACTATGGCCATCACACGCGGCAGGGACGGGTAGCGTTGACCCGGGCTCGAGATCTTGGTTTTCGCCGTCCGTCATTGAGCCTCCATCCTACAAGTTGCACTCACAATTTTTCTCCTGGCTGGAGTCACTAGGTTCGGAAAAACGCTTCATGCTATTCAAAACAAGCTGGTATGATCTGTGCCTTTCTTCGCTCCAGCAGCTCTCAGGCGGGTGTCAGCGGACACAAACTATCAACAAGTCCAAAGGGACTTGTACTTCGCAAAGAAATCTAAATAATTGGTCATCCTTTTCCCCCGTGCAGCTGTTCTGGAGCTTTGCAAGGAGGGTATAGAAAGAATTACATTTTTCCAAAAATTCGTTTGACATGACAGCCCTGACGTTTCCAAAGTCAAGGGATCTGTATGATCCTTGTTTGCGGAGCGGCACTTGGTTCATGAAATCATGGGGGTGACCTTCCATCTTGGCTCCCAACCAGGCGCGTGCCAAGTCCACTTCTCGAAGGAACTGCAAAAATATTAACATATAAGCCGGTGTGCCCACAATCCTAATCAACTCAAGGAGCATAGCAGCAGTGGCGGTTATATGAACTCTCATGTCTGCATCATCAATGATCAGGTGGCCAAGCTTGACTGCCAATGTTCCTTGGTCTCTACTCACAGGGACCTCTGTTGAGTCCAACTCCGCCGTTGACACGCTGGCACGCCCTCGTTGGCTCATTGTGATTCCTGCCATGTTTTCTATGCATGATGGCTTCAAAAAGCACTGTTCGCAACGACGGATCAAAAATGCAGCACTCTGCAATTCCACAGGGTTTCAACGCGCCTCTATAGTGATGGGGCCTATCGAGTTGAACATTTCTGCACACAAATTAAAGACTACTTGAAGGGAGCAGGAGATATCAGTCAAGTAAAATTTCCAATAAATTTCAAGAGCCATCACACATGGTGGGTCGCCTCTTGAACGAAGGCTGTCCAGGAGTCCAGGGATGTCGTATTCTTGCCCTCCCAAAAGCTGCAGCTTCTGCACTCGCAGAAACATTCAAATATCACAACTCATGCCACATCGGCTGTTGTGTCTGTCACATGACAGATGGGAGGTGTGGGTATGCTTCACATGAAACAACTGCCCCATCGGCCTCACCTGTCGCGCACTCAGCGTGATGGCAGCCCCAAAAATTGCCCGGGAAGGATGGAGCACCTTCGCTGTGGGCATTGAAGCCACAAGGACTGAAACTCACAGTTCAAACCAGGTTCAGGAAACCACACAAAGTAAAGATAAATTGAAGTATTTGTTACATCAAGTGTAAAGGCCTTGATTGTCGGTCACCTGGGCGTGCACTTGCACTGTTAACACATGTGTGAACCCTCATGGACAGAAGTGCATGCCACTCGGCAGAAAGCACTGTCCCCAAGAGTCACTCGACTCCGGACTCCCCACCTGTGCTGTTGGATGTGAAGGCTCGAAATTGTAGATCGCGAAAGGTCCACCTGGAGCATAGCCACTAACAAAATAGAATGAAACCCAAACGAATGTGAAGAAAGTCTTATACCTTTGAAAAACATCAAAAATGCACATGAGAGTCTGAGGACATGGCACCTCACGAGTTTTCCTCGAAAATTGGAGACTGAGGTTTGACAAAACTTCCACAAGTTATAGGTCTTGTTTCTGTAAATCGTCGTGCACTTGCACTTGCCGGGACCCACACCGTCTCACTCGAGAGCGATGGCACGTGCCACTAGGGTATGTTTCCGGGTTTGAACCGGCTGTGAAAGGAAAACGAGAATGAATGTTTAGGACATGTCCTTGAATTGTGCCGTCACATGACTGCCAAACTGAGATACTCCTATTTTTGAAAAATACAAACCTCAGAGGTGAAGCAAACAACACATGACATGTAAGTGAAATGAATTTGTGACATGAAAATGCCGAAATGCGCCCTCCCCATAAACAAAATTGAGGTGGACTGGAACTGCGGAATGCTTTTTCAAGAAGGGCAGCCATTGCGGAAGGCTACAGGCCTTCGAAACCTCTACTTGGGTCAGCGTCCAGGACGTCGTCCTTAACTCACTAAGACCGTCCACGCAACCAAGTCAACTACTCCCAGAGCTCAGCCACTTTTACACACACAAGCAACAAGGAGATGTCTTGCTCATGTCGCTATGGTTCTTGTTGGTGTGTCACGCCTTGACACAAAATGATGCGGAGTCGCCAGTCAGCATCTTTCTGCTAACTCTCACAAAAGCGATCAAAAACACATGTCCTC
>Ga0126342_10022779_pt1 | contig 10308 bp, 9 predicted proteins | sample Cyp1metagenome_FD_92528 | JGI IMG/M metagenome (GOLD analysis project Ga0126342, IMG submission 92528) | Coral microbial communities from Lord Howe Island, Old Settlement Bay, Australia - Cyphastrea 1 metagenome | ecosystem: Host-associated > Invertebrates > Cnidaria > Coral ... | reverse complement strand
TTTTGGCACTTTGCATAGGCACACGATGCTTACCTGGCTATCACGGTTCCTACAATACGTCTCAAACAGTCTATGCCCGCTCAAATTTGTCACCGCCGCCTTGTTTGCCAAGCTTGCGTCCCTTTGTCTCCCCTCAGTCTCCCTTACTCGCCCTTTGTCTCCTCTTCTGTCTCCTTGCTCTTGCCTGCAGCTGCTGCTTGGCTTGGTTTCCTCTTCTGCTCCACCATGCTCCACCGCTGAAAGCTCTTGAGTTTTACTGTTCTGAAAAGAATGCGCAAGCATGTGGCTACCAACGACGTCCGCCCAGTATTGCCACTTAAAGACGAGCGCAGTACCGGAAATGGATAGAAACATTGGTAGTTTTTGAGTGCCAACCATCCGATTCTGGATAGCCACGATCTGCCTCGCGACGTGCCTTGTTTTGTTCCGGAGCGAAGATCACTCATCTACCGAACCAACCGGAAAACAACATCGAACACATTCTTAGGCACTATGATACCCAATGAATTGAAATAGAAATTTGGATATCCAAAAGCCGGATATCACTGATGTATACTACGATCATATCCATTTCCATACCCAGAGATCCACTTCTTTTGGAAGATTTGAACCAACCAATGGGTCATGACCTTTTTGCCGCCTGAGCCCATGCCTGAGCCCAGTCCCGGGCCGCGTGCCATGTCGTTGAGCGTGGCGATTTCCGAAGCCATGAGCATTGCCACCATGACCCCGTGCTTGTGTGGATGCTCAGACATGGCGCCATGGCGACATGTCGCTTGGTTTTCTTGGCTTCCCCAAAATTGGGAGATTCATTGGATAACTTCGGAGAATCGTTTGATCATTACCACAAACCATCCATAATCTTACCATATTGAGATCCATATTGGTAAGATGAAGATGAAGATGATGATGATGATGATGATGATGATGATGATGATGATGATGAATCATGGGATTTTTAGGATTCGGATTCTCAGACATCCTCGAGTGGATCACGTGGGTTTAGATTCAACGCCCTGGGATCATGTGTTTCATAGCCGGTAAATGGATGTTTATGCCCTTAAACATGGCATGTCATGACCATTGTCCTAGTGGCAATCTGCAAACAGAATCAGTAGAAAAAGTTAGGAACCCAATTACAATCCTTTGGGAAAACTGTTCTGTCGATTTGCCAATGCCCCTAGCCCTAGCCACATGGGCCCAGGATGGCCCAAGGATGTCAGAACTTATTTCACCGACCGGTTGGTGGATGAGGAGTAAGATCCGACCAATAGTGCTGGAAATCACGCACGATATTATATATGTATTGCATACACAGTATCATATCACATAATGTAGATATTCTGGAAATGTTAAGCTGGTACATGCTGGTACCAAATCGATCTCCCTTCATCTCTCCAGAATGGAGATCTTGACTTCCAGGACCAAAGTCTTGGCGCAGTTTGGTAAGCCACACATACTCATTTTTATGAGGTGAATGGGCACAGTTAGCTTATGAATGGGGATATTACATGATATTATATGATATTTCCATATGATACGGATATATAGCATGACAATAGGGATATAATGGGGATGTTCCATGATGATATCCCCATTTTTTTTTATGAGGACTGGTTCCTGTGGTGCCAAGCGTTCCCATGGGTGCGGTTGCCCAGCTGAAGCTTGGCACGCCATGGGGCAGAAACCATAGGATTTGTCCATGAAAACCATGGGGAAACCATGATTTTACCCATTTTACCTCCAACTTCAGAGGATTATCAGGATTATCCTCTGTTTTTTTTGAAAACATCGTCTTTAGTTGGGATGGTTGTGGGGATTGGGGCCGTTTAGGGCCAATGACTTGAAGGGTCTGCTAAGGCTACTTTCCAAGTGCAACTTGGAAAAGTTGGAGGCAGCTGGTCCAAGGTAAACAACTTCCAGCTGGGCCCAGGATGGATGTAAAATGATCTGCCATCTGGCTATGACTAACATAGCCATGGAAAATGGTCCATAGAAATAGATGGTTTACCTATTACAAATGGTGGATCTTTCCATGGCTATGTTAAATAAACAGATGGTAATCATCATAACCATCCCACTTGGTGAGACATGTCCGCAAGCGACATATAGAATCATATAGATAGGATACCCCCAGTTGTGGCAGCCTTCCAACCCCGCCCGTCCCGCAATGCCATCCTGAGGCCCCAGAATGATGAGGTGTTGCAGATTGATTTTAGCAGAGTCAAGGTGCCACCCCCAAACTGGATCATGGATCATGATTGAACAATTTAACATGATTTATTTAACTACGAATCTATATGAATCTATGTTGCCTCCTATCTTCAATAAATTGAGAACACTCATAAGTTTGATCAGGTTTGGTCCAATTGCAGCCCACCTCCGAATCTTTTACAGATACAGATCTATAGATGCAGTTCAGGAAGTCTTCCCATGTGCAACACGGAAAGCAACAACACTGAACAAGCTTGGGTTGAAGTGAAGAGGTTTCAAGCCTCTTAATCAGATTGAATAATTGTGAATTGTTTTAGTCGGCAAAACGCAGCAGATACACAGAAAACGACACCACTACGCAATTCTACGATTTCAACCCACGACCAGACACATCAGCAAAGCATATTATGTATGTAGGGAAAAAATGCTGAGTCAGATATTTGCTTTCAAGTGGTTCAGACTTTCCTCCACATCTTCATCCTCAGCTGCAATTTGGGCTCTACGGCGGCCCCCTTTCCAATTTTACCGCGCCATATTTTCATGTCCGCCCCTGCCGCTCCTCCCAAAATGCGGCCTGCGGTGCCGGTCAGTGTCTCCGGCGCGCCGGTGCCGGTGACCGTCTCCTCCGGGGTGCCCATGCAAGTTGTGTCAAAGTCCGCAGCTTACCCCGCTGGCGCGCCCATCACCTACTACCGCCCGCCCGGCTCCGGCGTGCCGGGCCCAGGCGTGACGTACCCCGCGGGGTATGTGGGCAGCGGCCCCACGGCAGTGCCACAGGGCAGGGTGATCCAGTCGGTGACGACGCCGGTGGGCCAGGCGCCGGGAAGGATAGTTCGTACCTCCCAAGCCACACCGCTACCATTGAGCAAATCGCCCCCAATGAGCCAACCAACCCGCCCCAACACCGTGGGGGGACCCGCATACTCCCAGAGTGCATATGAAACCAAGCACGAGAAGGATGAGCAGCTGCAGAACTTGAAGCTTGGCAAGTTTAGTTTTGTGGCGTTTGTGGAGATGGGTGGGTCTGGTTTGTTTGCACTACTTCGAGGATTCCTCACATTTTTTGGAGACACATTCAGATATTCTCCTGAATATTCTAGCTATTTCTGGGTGAAAAGGAGGTGTATGGCGCCTCCTTAAGTGCTTGCATGCCTGTGACTGGCATGGTGCCTCTTTGTGCTCTTCTGACTGGCGGCCAGTAGATAGTTTCCACAATGTCATAAGTATCAGCCCCAAATTTTGCATGGTTCTGATTGTGTGGCACCTGGCGCCAGCAAGGGTATATATCTTTGAGAAATGGAGCACCATTTTCTTCAGCAATTCTCATAGGGAAAACTTTGCTCCTCTAAACCCTTGCTTCAGACAAATCGAGCTCATGATCGATGATAAATATCCCCAAGCATGTGATGCACAATGTACCCCCATGATTGTCGGTTCATAAGTTCATAATGGTTCATACTCATATCTCCATATCCCGTTACTGACACTGATACGCTTTGGTAATCAAACATGGGGTGCTGGAAAATCCACCATTTAGTTCAATAATTTCCCAGCTACAAACATCCATTTACAAGTTTCAAGTTCAATCCCTCCCAGCCTTGTTAGATTCCCCGATATCATTATATATATATCCCACAATATCCACATTAATCTCCCATTGAATCACCATGTTCCAAGATCATGAGAAACCATGTCAGGACTCTAGGAAGTCATCCCACGGTAGAGAATGCTACACATAATCCACCACTTTTAATGGGGTATCTACCGTGTATCCCTATTAATTACCTCACAAGTATCCCATTGTCCCATGAAATCACCATATCCTACACATGCCTGGTGCAGTAATGCCCATTGACCCATTAATCATTAATCCCCAGGTATTTACCATGTGATCTTCATGTTATTATTGTTGTTTTTATTGTTCATTCTCCCCATGAAATATCATTATATATTATATTATATATCTTCACGTTTTTACTTCATTAATACGACCATCTACGATTTTTTTCAGTAGATAGTGGATATTATTTGTTGTAATCTTTTGTTTTTAATATATATCCTCATGAAGTGATCATATTTCACTATTAATGGGTATCACTATTAATGAGTATCACTATTATTAATTGGTATCACTATTATTAATTGGTATCACAATTATTAATGAGTATCACTATATGTCATTCATTGTTATATTGAATAATGAGTATCACTATTCCCAACGGTACCGGTAGCTATTTCTTCCATGGCCTCAGGAAGGAGTTGAGAAAGACTTGCGGCCTCAAGGAGATCCCGGTGAACGACGGGCTTCAGGCGGCGACGCCTGGCGACGGAGATGACGCAGATTTCTGAAAGCTATTAATGGTGATTTAATGGTGATTTAATGGTGATTTAATGGTGATTTAATGGTGATTTAATGGTGATCAACCATGTGGTAGATGAAAATCTGGCAATTTCTTACTTTTTGCTATTGAAAATGGTGATTTTCCATAGAAATAGTGAATTTACCCATTGTTTCAATGGTGATTTTCCATAGTTATGTTAGTTGATTGGTGGTTTGGAACATGAATTTTAGTTTTTCAGAAAAAACATGGGATAATCCTTCCCATTGACGAACTCATATTTTTCAAGATGGTTGAAACCACCAACCAGAAATTAATGGGATATGATGGGGATATTGTAGGAATATGATTGGGATATGGGATTACATGGAAGATTCAATAGTGTATTACGACTTCACATTCTTGGATTTATATAATGGGATTCAATCTGGATGAATTTGATCATGCCGTCACCGTGACGTCACTGGAATGGTGATAACTGTGGAGGGCGCAGTCCAAAAATGCGAAGCCAGACAGGAACAGATGAAGACACCCTCAAAACACACAGATAGATGGGTATCATAGATGTCATAGATTAATGGATGTGATGAACAAGAGGAATTAGGACGTATACGAATCATATACTATGTAATTACAGTTATGATCAGTTATGTACACTTCAATTGTAAAGGAACAAGCATGCAATATGATTTAGTCGTTCAAGTTGTGAGCTGATGTGCTTGACATGTGGGCTTTAGGATTTCACACTACCCAGTCTACAAAATGTGGCCCAAAATGGTCACCAGAATTTGCAGGATCCGTGCACTCAATAGATCCTTCATGAACCCCGTGCACTTCATTCAACTCTAAGTGCCCACCTGAGAGGCCTTCAAAAAGGGAGGCAGTGATGCCTTGGCTGGAGATGAGTGGCCAGCTGAGATGGGAGATGGGATCAAGAAGGGTTTCTGGCGCTTTTTGGGATCGAACTGGACCAACTGGTGGTGGTTTTTATTCTCGTTTTCAAACAGGAGAACACCCCAAAAAGTTGGGTTCAAGCAGGAAACATGTAGATAGCTAGATAGCACTGACGCAACCTGCAAATGATGATCGTTTGCGTGGGGCCTGGGGGTTGGTGCAGACTACAGAGACGTTAATGTATATTGGAATCCAACGTGAAAAAGAGATAAAAAGAGTACATAAGATAAGTGAACATGCACCCAGGAATGATTAGGCATGATTGGTGTTTCATCTTATGGTTCTGCTGCCCTGGGCAATGCAAACACACTGGAAAAGACAATTATACGTATAACTACTGTGATTATATATTTTTTAAACGTTTTGATGGGAGTGAGTGGGTTTTCCTTGGCATGTTCTGCTGGCACATATCTCGGTAGTTCCCCTTTGTGTTTTGTCCTTTGGGATAGGGTTGGGACTGTCAAAGATTTTGCTTCAGAGACTTTTTCAAGAAGTATCCACAATACTTGTGAGAACTGCGCATTTCCGTATTGATAACCTACAAAAACATTCAGGTTGAGCAAACAATACTAAAATACTGCCACATGCTTGTATAAACCACTGCAGAATGTCATGGCTGTTTGTGAAGATCCCCGGATTTTTCAGCTAGGTCCTTCAGCAAGTTGACACGTGAGAAGTTCGTGGAAACCTACAGCGCCCTGCTGCAGGATCACAAGGTGCGAGGCCAATTCTACCACTGAGGAGGTTTGATAAACCTTTATCAAACATATATATATTATATTATATTATATTATATTATATTATATATATAGAGGTATTCCCCCATGTTGAACACCCCCCAGAAACCAGGGTTTAGCATGGGATCTACACATATTAGGGAGTAATTAGAAGGTGTTTAGTATTAGGTGAATGGGATTAGTTGGGGGTTAGTTGAGACATATCATGGGCATGGGTCAAGCATTGGCGCCTTCAAAGATGTCGAGGAATTTACTGTATAACTGACCGTGAAATCTGGCAGGCTCCGGATTATTATGACTATTCATAAAAATTGATCCATACATTTTTTGTATCCTGCTTGTCTTGGACTCTTTAATTCTGGAAAGTCTGCAGAAGGGACAATAGCAAGATCAACATGGACCGCCTGAAAATAACGACAAAGTCATGGCAAAAACTTGGTAAATCAAACATACAATTCAATTATAAGATCAACTTGGGTGGTCCTAACTCCTGACCCCCAAGGTTTTGTTTTTGCATCCCAGGTTTAGCACATTTTATGTTGGCATCCGTGCCAGTGGGGCCACTTGGGGCAGGTGGAAGTGCCTTCAGATGACGTGAAGAACGCGGTCTTCGATTTGTACCTTGGCTGTTTCCCCTCCCCAGGAGTTGGCAAATCCATGAAAATCCCTGGGTGATAGCCCTTGATGGCCATGGTTGTACTACTAGAAATAGCTGAATTGGATTAGGCTGATTAGGCAGTCGAATCTGGGACCCTATGATCCCAAGGGATAACCGAGATGCCAGGAGACACCAGGAGACCGATTCCGTTGATACTGGTGTCATATCTGCTAAGCCCACCATTGGACGCCTTCGGAACTTTGACCTTCACCATTCCCCAAAATGTCTGGTGATTGTCGGGTGATTTTCCTGGAAACCTGGATGCTGGTAGCCAGTTCCCGACCGTTCGTTCCGTCCTTCGTTTAGGTTTGATCGTGATGACAACAACGTGGTCGTAGCTGGGCTGTTTGTTGATTTCCTTTGTTCTGCTTGAGTAAATCGATATGTTCCCTTGAAAGCTGGGGTTGGAAGACTATTTCCAGTTGGAATCGGCATTTCCAGGATTCAGGACACTCGCAAGTGGATGTAAGCAATTGGTGAGGGTAGCTGCTATTGATTAGTGGAAATCTGTTGAGCTATTTGCCAAGCTAGCTGTTGCGGTACGCTATTCAAAGGCTGATTAAAAACATATTTTCTGCGTCAGCAGATCAGAGAACATCCAGCACTTGCCTGTGCGGACCGATATACCTTTCAGATCCTTTCAAACAGATTTTGGTGCATCATTGCGCGCATTGTATCCTGATGAGGATATGATGGAGTTAGTTTGTGGAATATCATTGCTGTGCAAGGGATCGGAGGTGCGATGTTAGGGCGACTGGGTCAGCCTGATGGGCAGCTGCAGTGTTTTTTTTGGTTGGAATGTTTTTGGTCATGGTTCACCCGAAGGGCATATACAGATACCATCAGATACCCCGTGGTAAACACTATATAACCTAGCTGTGAAAAAAAGAATACCGTTTTGAAATAGGCTATCATCTAGTCTATAAATCTTTAAACATGCGCTACTTCACCCGGCTATGTCAGTTTACCTGGAGGGTAGTTAATAGTAGTATGGAGGATGGTGACTTCGTTTTTCCCAAGTGCGAAATCCAGCACTTGGACGCATATCATGTATCTGTATTTGTCTCCAAATGCGGCTACCCCAATTACTATGGCAAGCTTTCATCGGGAAATGATGTTCTAAGTTCATACACCGTGAAATTCGATGAAGTTTGGTACCCAATTTTCAGATCCATGACATGCCATGACTTCCCTTACTGGGGGGGCTACCGATATCCCTTGCTAGGACGACAAGATCCAGGCGGTCTTCAAGGTCTTTGATGAGAACGATGATGGTGCGCTCCGCACAAATCCACAGCACATATCGACATGGAAAAATCATATCAAGTGGTGTAGAAATTTGCTCATGACATGGCATAACATGGCATGACATGCCAGTGGAAGAGTTCCAATACCTTCCCAGAGAGGAGGTTTCTGTTGATCCAAATAACTTTTCCAAGAACAAGAGTGATTTTTGGAAGGTTTCATCTCCATGGCTGATCTTGGTGCTGAGAAGTGTCGTTTTTTCATTTCTTTCCATCAGAATCATCATTTCTGACTTCATCATTTCTCTTATTTCTCTAAGGCTTCATCTCCATGGATGAGATGTACAAGTTTCTCACATCTGTCTTCAAGGTTGTCCTGACACCAGCCTCCCGGCATCTCCGGCGGGGCAACCCTAGAGCCCTAGATCTGCCTTGGGTGGCAGATCTTCCCAACACTGTTTGAATTAACATGGACCCTGAAAATCACCAATTTTAAGATATTTTAGTGGAAACTCATCTTCCAACCCCAATCTGCCGGGGTCTATGCTAATCTACTGGAGGGTAAACATGTTTTATTTGGGATCCGTAGTTGGATATCATTCTTGCATCATGTTGATGATGGATTGTGTTTGCAGTTGGTTGCCGGTGTGCTCATGGCCAAGTATTGCCAGTTGCGAGTCCAATTGATATGGGTTTGTCTGACAATATGCTACCCCCTAAGTCTCTAGGTTCATTTGTTAATTATCATTTTCCCGCCATTTCATCGGTGTATATATATATATATATTATTATTATATATATATATCCCTCCCCTCAAACATACCCATATGTAGGTATGCCTTCCGCGTTCATATTTCTTGTACCAAGCCGCATTCATATTTCTTGTACAAAGCCGCCCTCACTGCTGCAATCACAAAAAACAAACTTTCCAAGTCTGCTGGGCAAACCCTGCTTGGTGAAGGGTAGATTGGTGGCAAAATTTGTGGTAACCAATAGGGGGTTGTAGAGAGAGAAATAGGGGTTGTAGAGAGAGAAATAGGGGTTTACATGTGCCATGATGGCGGTTCCCATATACACACATATATGTCTGCACATCTATCCTCCCGCAAAATTAAGATAGATGTAGAAAACCCATCATTTGTAGATTCTTTTCCTAGGGAAACCACAGGTTTTCCACATCTTTTTGGAGCAGTTTACCCCAGGAGAGCCAGGTTTCAAGCTACAATACAGCAGCCATTGTTTTCAGGCTGTGCTCGGTGCTATGAACAGCATGGGTGTCAATGTGGAGTCCGCAGAGGACGGTAGATGGTAGCAGGATACCTTCAAAAATAGGGCAGGACAATGGTGATTTCATGGGACAATTGGGATACGAATGGGGTATTAATATGATTTAATATGTATTAATGGGGATACATGGTACCCTCAAACATGGTGATTTAATGAGAGGTTCATATTTTTTAATGGGGATATCAATGGGATATCATCAACTGGGTAATCCGACATGGCTGCCAGAATTGGAAATGGGGGGTTTTGCGGCAAACCGTGGACTCTGTTTTCTGTTGTTCTGGCAAACATCGATGATTCCAAAACTCTGTGGAAATGAGCCATTCTTAACAGGTTGATTGCCATTTGTTCCCTCTAAACCGCTGCTTCAAGTGCCCAAAATTGGATCTACTGTGCCACATGTTTCATATTTTTGGGCACTCTCTTAGGCTTTCCAGAGGTTGGGGTCCTGCAGTGCCTCGTCATGTCTTCTTTTTGCTTAACCCTGCAGCCACCATCTGGGGATGCGCGTCGCGCTGGTGATTTGTCACGGGGTGGGGATAGGACTTGGCCTCCGTGACGTCTTTGGAATGCTTTAAATCTGCAGATCTGATGCTTTGTCGGCAGAGGAAGTGTAAAGACTAAGTCGGCTGACGGGGAGGCAAGACCGTCTTGGAGATAGAGCTGAATGCGCGTGTGCACACACACATACATATATCATCATATATCATAATCATAATAATGTAGGCTGCCTAATAGTAAATCCCCCTCCCCTAAATAAAATAATTATTTTAACAAATTTAGGGGGGGTCAGCATTCCAATAGTAAATTTTTGGAACCTTATAGCTGGGATCATGGAAGTGGGGGCAGAGGTGGTGGAGGCGAAGGAGGAGGACGAG
>Ga0126342_10022778_pt1 | contig 10309 bp, 8 predicted proteins | sample Cyp1metagenome_FD_92528 | JGI IMG/M metagenome (GOLD analysis project Ga0126342, IMG submission 92528) | Coral microbial communities from Lord Howe Island, Old Settlement Bay, Australia - Cyphastrea 1 metagenome | ecosystem: Host-associated > Invertebrates > Cnidaria > Coral ... | reverse complement strand
TGAGTGTCGGACCAGCGTGGGTGTAGTTGTTTTCCTTTCTTGTGCCATCTCTGCCCACAGCTGCTTTTGTCCGCCTCTGCTGCTAGCTGGCTGTTGCACAGTTTCTTTTTCTGCGGCCTATGTGCAGTTGTTTTGCTTCTGATGTTGGCCTTTAGCCATCAGCATTGCTTAGCGTCATATCTATGGGAACATCATACGCAGCCTTTGCATTTTTTTTCGGCAGACTCCCACTGTCAATGTTTCGTATGTATGGGAAAAGAATGGTAAAGATGAACATCCCAAATTTGATCGCATTTAGATCCGAAAGTTGACCTATTAATTGCTCATCCCCCTAATTTGGATGAAGGGAACACTCAAGGTTGAAACACTTTCAAGATCTTTAAAGTGTCCATGTCAAATATTGTGAAATCATGTAAAAGCCAGGTTTTCCTGCAGTGTTTGTTACAGTCAGATATATATATATATATATATTATCCCAGTATATCAATTATATATAACTATAGTTGATTATCTATCTATCTATCTATCTATTTATTTATTTAGCATAAATCACACATGTTCTTCCAGTGTTGGTTAAATCGCCCTGTTCAACTTGCCCTTCCATGGATGATGGCCGACTGTCGAGGTCCGTGAGATCTACGAGAAGATCACTGGCAAGGAGAGGAAGTGGTGCAGGTTCAGAGTAACCCTGCACCATTTAGTAGATGGTCGATCAATGTTTATCCTATTACAAATTATATATATATCATTGGATTGGTTTAAGGGAAAATCTACAGGAAACCATGGTTTTTACCATCAAATATAGGGCTTTCCTTTAAATTTTCCCATCATCCAATTCTATGAATATAAGTATCCCATTATTTACTGTGTCTATGTTCCCAATAGTTACCAAGTGGTGCAGGATTTCGCAACGATCCGCAGTATATACTGGGAATCATGTTGGTAAAGCAAGAGTAAAACCATCCCAACTTGTACCATAAATGGATGGTATAAAGTATCAAATTATGGGTGGTTTATTACTATTATTTTTACTAACATTACAAGAGGATTTAAGGGGTTAATATTATATATATAGTGGGTTAACAATAACAAGAACCGACACTATGATGGATGGTCTCGCTATGGCCACTCTAAGGAAGATGAATGAACATGATCATGAAGCCTGCGACTTACGTATATCCTATCTTTGGACTAGAATCAACATGAACCCAGCTGAATGTATATATTTGGATGATGTTGGACACATTTTGTTGCCTGGCAGTTTTGCTGGGTGCATGGTAAGTCGTCCCCAGTGCCAGATTTGGGTTGCCAGGGGAATACTGTCCTTGGCAATTTGGATGGAAACCAGAATGATAAACTATGGGATTTGGTCCAGATTTCGAGACAATCCACAGACTTTGGGGATGGTTTGGCCACCAAGAGTCAGCGGGCACTTATGACGACACCTTCCCTGAGTCAGCCATGCTGCAGGAGGCATAGATCTGCTGAGGGTTTTGGGAGCGCGGTGGCAACGGCAACGTGCCAAAAGGTTCTCCAAAATCATGATCTGTTGACACCGCTGGGTGATGATTCAGGATTTTCTTTCTGGTTTTAATCCCAATGTTGAAATTTAAGACGGCGACTCGATGCGACTGGTATTTACTTGCAGGTGACTTTCAAAGAAACAAATTGCGGAACCCTTTGGCTGGATTTCTGAGCTTTTGAAGATAGCGCTTCCGGCTAGGCTCAACGCCTTTTCGGTTGTGCTATCCAGCAGTTCTCCTGACTCTAGAGCGGCGCGAGTGAAGGAATGGTCAATGATGCAAGATCAAAATCTCAATTGACTTGATGGAAATATGATCCTTGTGATATCTATATGATATCTTATCAAGTTTTTCTGACTTAGAGAGTCGAATATCGACCCTGTTGTCGAGTTGAAAAAAACGCTCCTGCCGCAAGGAACAGCACCGAAGATCACACTGGCGAAGCGATTTAAATTTTCTTTGCAACTCCGCGGGAAGAAAAGACGCGTTGCTTTAATTGGTCATATGTCGTCATTAGAAGTTTCCAGAAAAATCAACTATAGAATGAATATAGAATAGATATGGGTATGGATCAATACCTATTAATACCATTTTTAGGGGGATGAACATCCATTTACCAGCTATTTTGATGTTCACCAGGGGTACAAGGTTTTGAAATACTGCCATATAGATACGCTGCCAGCACCATGCCAACACCTTTGCCAACCCAAAACTCTCGGAGATGAATGCCAGCTTCGGATGTTTTCCCCATGGGAGTTGACCCAGACCAATGCTGGACAACCCCAAGCCCCAATGAGCTCTTCAAATACATTGCGTACAGCAGAGCATATATGCTGGTTTTGGCTGCATATCCTAATTTCAATATTGTCAAACCATGTTCAACCATCATGTTTGATGGTTAAGACGTATCGGACCTATTGTAACCAGTTAAACAATTACACATAGTCCTAACAGACTAATAGTTAGCCATCATAAGAATAAATGGTGTACATCATATGCATAACCCCTACATACCCTAGAATCCCCCATTTTATTCTTGGATTTGCTTAAGGCATCCAAAAGATTATATTAATGATATTCCCATAGATTCCCTATAGATTCCCCACCATTTCTGGATTTTTCATTGGGATTTTATGCCTGAGGTTGGATCCGTGAAGGTGGCACCTAAGGCGAGATTCGTGGCGTTGAACGGTAGCCATTGGAAAAAAAACAAAAAGGAACGCTGGGAACCATAGATAAACTTAGATAAACAGGATGAGTTAAATACGTATCTTTTCGTTTTTTCTTTTTGGCCATGGTGTTGAATCAAGTTCTTGTATTGAACTTATGAAAAACCAACCCATTTTGGACAGTGTTGGAGTTAGTGTACCCGATTTTGATTCATAGCGAGGTGGATATGGTGCGTCACTGGATCTAAATCTTCCCCGCCCAATCACTCACAGTAGTTGATATCACAGGGCAGACAGATGGATAACCATAATACACCTGTTAATAGCGGGATGATTGTTGCTATACGACCGACTTGTTGGTTCATCTCTTTCGCGACTTCTTTCTCAACATTGTCCTGGGTAGAATTCAATGTGGTGAATCCACTTAACAGTTTTTAACACAGGGTGATTTCTGACCAGCTTGCTAAGTTGGGTCAGGCACCTAATGACATGGTCCACATATTCATATTCCCTGCCTCTCCATTTCATCCCAGTACTTCGTGTAGTTCCACTCAATAAGCGAAGAAGAATGGCCATGAATTTAGGGATATGATGGGATATGTGTATATATATATATTGTATATAATCATATATCATTGTATATATATACACACATATATATACACACTAATTATGTACATATATAATCATATATATATACAGTATATGTGATTACTGCTTTTTTATCCCAACTTCTGTGGGGATTCCGGGATGCCAGTTCGCTGCGGGCCTCACCGCGGTGGCATCTGAGTCCAAACTCGGCATGCAGGCGGCGCCGAGCATTGGAGTAGTGATATTTGGTTAAAGATGATTAAAGGATCTTAAAAGGTTTCATGTTTTGATTTGGGATGATTGTTCTTGGCTATTACAAAATGGACGTGCTGAGTATGCTCGTGTGATGGTTGAGTTATTGGCCAAAAATAGCTAAAAATGAATATAATGGGGATACGAGTTAGCCAACAAATATGGGTGTGTCTGAACATGGGATACCCCAATTCCAGAGAATCATCATAATTAATGTTGTATCCTGATTAGTGTAGGGGGGACCCCCCCTAAAACAATTCAGAGAGCCTCTTTAATGTAGAAATTATCATGAACCCGGGTCTGAATAGTGTGGAAATGAAAAAAAATGATAGATTTCAATTGATTTCAATTTACTTTCAATTGGTCTCAATTTACTTTCAATTGATTTTCAATTGATTTCAATTACTTTCAATTGATTTTAATTTACTTTCAATTGATTTTCAATTGGGTTCAATTTACTTTCAATTGATTTTAATTTACTTTCAATTGATTTTCAATTGATTTCAATTGATTTCAATTTACTTTCAATTGGTCTCAATTTACTTTCAATTGATTTTCAATTGATTTCAATTACTTTCAATTGATTTTAATTTACTTTCAATTGATTTTCAATTGATTTCAATTTACTTTCAATTGATTTTAATTTACTTTCAATTGATTTTCAATTGATTTCAATTACTTTCAATTGATTTCAATTTACTTTCAATTGATTTTCAATTGATTTTAATTTACGTTTAGTTGATTTTCAATTGATTCATCCTATATTTTGGGAAATTAAACATCTTGAGAATTCCAAAAGAATGGAGCTAAGAAAGTAAAAGAGAGAAAAGTCAAAGGAAAGGAAAAGGAATTGTTACTTCCAAAAAAAACTGGACACAATAGAGGACCACCACAACAAACACACTATTGAGGATCAGGGTTGCTCATGGACTACTCCCTTGAAAAATTGTGTGAGTGCTTCTTTTTTTTTGGGTTTTAATAAGGCATCCTATATTTTGGGAAATTAAACATTTTGAGAATTCCAAAAGAATGGAGCTGAGAAAAACAAAGAGAAAAAGTATTAGCACAGGAAAGGAAAAGGAAAGGAGAGAATGATTTTGGAAAAAAAAACATCCAAAAAAAACTGGACACGATAGAGGACCACCACAACAAACACATTATTTAGGATCAATCCTGCTCATGAAAAAACTGAAACAATTGAAATAAACAATTCTTCAGACAACATTTGGACACAATAAAGGACCACCACAACAAACATACAAAATTGAAATAAATTAAACAACAAATTAAAAAATAATTCAAAACAAATTAAAAATAAAAAAAACATGAAAAAAAACTGAAAAACATACACAAAAAAAAATGACACAAAACCGACCCACCCAATCAATTTCCCTGGGTCAGAATACTTTGGAAAAAAATGGCACAAAAGCGACCCACCACACTAATCAGGATACAACATTACTCATATTGTTTCTTCGCACCATTGCAAGGTTGGGGGTATAGCATGGTATAGCTAGCACCTTTCTTCAATAGATCCATATCCAAGAGTAGCAATTTCTATACGTATAGCCGTATAGCTGGTGCATAGCTGACCTCCAACCTTGGCCTGGTCAACAGATGTGAATGGTAGTTCTTTGTTCACCAGAAACGTCGTTAAAATCCTTCCAAACATGGAACTTTCTTTGGATTGTTCTTTTTGTTTTTGCCATGTTCTTGCCATAAATTGCCGAACCTACAGTTGACAAACATCGTTGAAATCATGGTTTCTCTCTAATCAAACAATATCAAACACGGCTTGCTTGAACATGTTGCAGTTCTAATCATTTTCCCACTACCTCCATTGAATTTGGGAATTTCTCACGGCCCAAGGCGTCGCCGCCCAGGCTCGGGGAATTTCTGCTTTGTTCGATCAAAGGGGGATTCAGGTGATGCATCGAGAAAGTTTTTTTTTTAAAAAATGAATTTTTATGCATCCAAAATGGGCCATGATTGTCTAATCAACACGTTGTATTGTTGTTTTTGTTTTTTATGAAGCAACAAAATGCCGGGAAGGGGTTTGTCTGAGTTTTCAGATCCACCCATAGGGAAAAATAGGAGAGAATCAACAAACCATGGGTATGAAAACAGCGGACTCACCCTCAACGCCATTTCAACAGGTAACTGATGTAATTGATGTAATTGATGGTAATTCGTTGATTTCTTTGGTATTCAGGGTACTGTAGTCCTTTTTCAAACACACCCACATGAAGATGCTTAATCTTGCTTTAGTATGATTGGAAATGAGGTTCCAGTGTTAGACGTAATTATTCATCGTCATTTCAGTTGAATTTGGTTCGTTGTTTTCATACTCAGATTCCGTGCGTAACATGTTTGGTTGGAACTTTGGCAACCACGATTACTTTCTGGTTGTTTGGCTGTTTTGGTTCCAGGAATGTACCAAATTTGTCCCTGTTTGTTCATGGTTTCAGACCTTTTTGATGGATTACCTATATTTATCCAATGAAATGGAAATGATCAGCATACTTTTTGGAGGTTATGTTTTTGTTGCATCATACCTGGGAAAATGAAACCCTCAATGCCCCAGTAATGTAGAAATCCCACTTAGATCAGAGTGTTCCTTTGATGTAAGGTCTGGGTAAAAAAGGCACTCCGCTTGGAAGTGGCGGTGTTTTTCTAGGACGGCACATGAGCCATGGTCAAGTTAAATGGATGGGGTTCAAAACCTACACTGGGAGATGGTCATCAATCCACAAAAAGGGATCTCAGTTGTGTTGGTGTTTTTTTCCCCTCCAGAAGTTCTGGTTGGCAAATCAGAAGAAGAATCTATGGGTCCCTAAAAATGTCCATAGGACAACAGTTGGTGATGTCAATTGGTGTATAGCAACCCCCAAAAAGATGCCGAAGAGTGGCACTCCTAGCTATGTACTTTATTTTTCCAGGTTTCCCAGTGTGTTTTTTGGGGAGTAACAACTACTTGTAGTAACAATTAGTAACAGGTTTCCCACTGGATCATAGATGTATCACTATAATTCATATCTTTTTGGGGGTTACCATACTGCTCAGGCGTTCCATGTCATGACTCATGTTGATCGATCATCGCCCTGGCACGTGTGTGGGAGGTTTCACACCAATGGCCGCTGCACGGTGCAAGGTGCGCCGGGAGAGGGTCATTTTTCAGGACCATCGCGTGGAAGCTGGGCAAGTTTTGGGTTTTGAAATGGTGACAGAAATGACAGATCCCATAGGGCCATGGTCAGAGGATTCATGATGATTCACTGGGATCTGGATCTGAATTTTCGGGGATGAATCAGCTCAATAATTATTTAATTGGTGATGCGACATAATGAACTATATAGGGCTATGAATAGTCAGTAAGCATGGGTGTAAGTAGAAACCCGTTCTGATTTGTTGGGGTTCATGAGTGGAATTGAAATGATGATAGGGGACAGAGGTTAATGTCAACGTGTGCAAGTTGCAATGCATGTCTATGTGGGGTTGTCACATATATATATAATATATATATATTATATATACATATATTATATATACATATTGTGTATATATATATATATTATAGACATAAATGGTTCACGGGGCATATTTTACTACATAATTACATAGGAGAGAGGACCTACACAATAATTATATGGTACCAAATTGTACTTGACCATGTAAAACACAGGAACATAAGATGTGAAGTGCATCTGTAAGACAAGAACGCCTAAAGTACATTATGAGCAGCTTAGACAAAGGAGAGTAAATTGCAATTTCGGCCTCCAAAATGGATCCCCAAAACTTCAACACAATTCATAGGGAGTGTTGGTCTGACCTCTTCCAATCAAGTGATATTAGTGGAGGACATTTTGCTTGTTAATACAATGCTTACTGCCAACTTACAGACGACAACACATTGAGCTACCAAGCACTTACCCTCCACAGATAATCATCCAGAAGGTATTGACCCCGTTCACGAGCAAAACTGAAGAGTTCCAACCACAGAGTATTATAAAGCTAAAGCTGGTCCGGCTGACTATTAAGCTCCATTCAATGCTGAAGTCCCCAATTTCGATGCTTCAAAGCACATTGTGTTGGTTAAAGTGAGATTTTCCCAATTCTGATACTTCATTCCCATTTCTGTTGGTTTAATGACGTTGAGTCCCTGATAGATAGAGCCTTGAATCCCTAATTTTCCGCTGAGTCAAACCAGGTCCTGGTGGTGGTTCCATGACTGTGGGGCCAGGAGCACGGAAGGGGCCCGAAGACCCATAAGAGCTGTGTGGTTAGCTGTGTGGTAATGACTATTAAGAGACATACATAATCTATATACAGGATAATCATAAATAATCGACATACGTACTATAATCATCTATACTCCATAATATAGCCATCAAAATGAGAATATATCATCGACATAATTGACAAACAGATATAATAGCTGTTAATAGCTAGCAACCTGATGATATTTGTTTGTTATTGATGGTTGTTACTGTTATTACCTATGATGTCTATTATCAATGGTGGATATGATTATATTATATCGATTCAATTACCAGATCAAAAACATGTTATTAACTATTGATACACACTGAGATGACCATTTGCCAAAAATAGTTGACAGAAGTTTTGTACTAGTTGTTGACTATTAGTGTGGACCTAGTGTTTTTTCCTCTTCGTTATGAGGTGGCACGCAACTAAATTCACCAATTCTGCAAGGCAGCGCTAGCAAACCCGCTAGGTTTGCGCTAGTGGTTTTTTCACTCCCATGTTCAAGATTTATCTTTTGTGTTTCTGTCTGCTTGTTATTTCAACATGAAGAAAAGTCATGATGTATCTCTTAGCTCCTTAAACCTAAGGATGTCTTCGTGAATTTCTGTGCTACTCAACAATTTTCTTATATTTTCGAGGTTGTGGCTCAATTTTGCGAATTTGTACGTAATTTTACCTGCTAGATCCCCGCTAGCAATGCGCCAGCAAAAGTTTCAAAAAACGGCTGTGGTTGACCCGTGACGCGGTCGCCACCAAAGAACTTGTAGTTAGTTTGTCCTGTCTGTTTGACACAAGCAACAGTGAGAGCAAAGGCAACGACAAGCCCTGCAGATATTCCAGTTCCACCACTAATCACTAGCAGCGGCACCCACTTCATATAGACGCGCACTAGCATTTACTGCAGGTTTTAGCTACGGCTTCAAACATGAATGTTAAGATTCAGGGTTTCAGATTATTTATTAATAGGTACGTCATGGTTTTAAAGACCCGAATAAGAAGCGGCATGCAAGGAAGTGCGATTTATCAACCAAACCAGGAAAAGACATTTTGTCAAACCGTCATATACACATAATAATAACATACAGTATCTATTAGCATCATGATCAATAAAATTGTGTGGGTGATCTGGATAAATCGACCTCATTGGCCGACCGACTTCAGGTGAGTCTTGATGTTCTTTTAGCCAGAGTACTCTGCGCGGTTGGTTGATAATGATATCCACACTTACGTGGTACCGTTTTTAACAAACCGACATTTCATGGGATTGCATAGGATATAGGGGTATAGCATGCATGGCTTATGAGTTTTTGTCTGGACAATTCGAGCGCAACCTCAAATGACCTCAGCTAGCAGCTGACATGTGGAAACCATCCAAAACAATCAAAAACAATAATGCATTTTGTTTGTTTGATCCACTGCAATTTGATAGTTCAAGAAGCCCCACAGAACTATCCCCTGAACAGTTTGTTTCTAAACATAGTCTGCAGAATTTAATCCCCGGCAGAAAGTCAATACGCAGTGGAATGTGTGGAATGCTGTTGGTTCCAAACATCAGGCTAGACAACAAAATAGATACTGTACAAGATTGAGACGTATTGACTGACTGCCGCCCAAACCCACAGTCTACTATTCATTGCAGGAAACCAACAAGGTGCTGCATATCTCTCACTTTTAGATGTCTTGGACATATGTCATTCCAGGTCCAGGTCCATGTCTTTGCATATTATGAAATCATATGAATATGTAGATGTACTGTACCGCCTTCACTAACCGCATTTGCAAAAAAGATGAAATGTGGGATCCACCGCAAGAAAACATTGCCCAATTCGTGGTCTTTGAGTCTGGCTACACGCTATACTGCGATTCTGGGGATTTTTCATTTCGGATCCCTCTTCTGTTTTTTTGAATTGGGCATGATGACTATGATGTTGTGCAGCCTACATTAGGTTTGAAAAGCAGCTTATATGATCACAGTGTGTTCCCTGTGATTCTTGGTAAATCCCCATCCATGTGGTTCAAATCCACATCTTGCCATTGCTGGATCCAGGTTTGACTCCGATTTCAAGCTGATCGCTTTGTTTTTTCTAATTACATGGACCGGTCCATGCCTTCATCAACTATAGTACCCTCTGGTAAATGTTTACATAACTATGGAAAATCACCTTTTTTCATGGGTAAATCCACTACTTCTATGGCCATTTGCAATAGCTATGTGGCTGTTTACCAGAGGGTATATCCCATGCATATCCCATTGAATCACTATAAAATCCCATGAAAATCATGATTTTCCCCATAAATAGTTGATATTAGTTGATTAAATCCCATTAAATCACATTAAATCACTACAAAAATCCCATTAAATCCCATTAAATCACTATAAAATCCCATTAAATCACATTAAATCACTATAAAATCCCATTAAATCCCATTAAATCACTATAAAATCCCATTAAATCACATTAAATCACTATAAAATCCCATTAAATCACATTAAATCACTATAAAATC
>Ga0126342_10022777_pt1 | contig 10309 bp, 9 predicted proteins | sample Cyp1metagenome_FD_92528 | JGI IMG/M metagenome (GOLD analysis project Ga0126342, IMG submission 92528) | Coral microbial communities from Lord Howe Island, Old Settlement Bay, Australia - Cyphastrea 1 metagenome | ecosystem: Host-associated > Invertebrates > Cnidaria > Coral ... | reverse complement strand
TGTTCCGGTTCCTGCAGTAGTCTTGAGCCAAAGGGGCGAGTTGACGTACCCTTTGGCTGTGGATCCTTGAGGGCTGAATTATGTTGGAGTGTACAGTGTTCCGTAGCCTACACTCTATTCGCATATATATATATGTGTGTATATATATATGTATATATATATATATGTGTGTATGTATATATATATGTGTATGTATATATATATATATATATATGTGTGTGTGTATATATGTATATTATATATATATATGTTATATAGTTGGATTGTGAAATGGCCGGTTGGAAGCGACTCTTCACTCTACGCAACCAGCAATGCTTCCCCGTGCTCCTCCTCCGACAGAGGATCGGCTTGTTTCGCTCCAGGTCGAACTAGACGCCAAGCGCCTCAAGATGACAAGTATCTTCGCTCGGAAGAAACGAACATGCCATGCATCATACAATGTATCATACAATGCATCATACAATGCATCATACAATGCATCATACAATGCATCATGCCATGCATCATGCCATGCATCATGCCATGCATCATGCAATCATCTCAAATTATCTCAAATTATCTCTCTCCCCAATTGTCCAGTTTCCCAGTTTCCCAGGTCCTACTGTTCAAGTCTGAAATTGGAAGAACAATTTCAGGGACACCGAAAATATTTCCGATGGCACCTCCAACAAGCTGTTCGGCACCTACTTGCTCCAGCACCTGCTGTCCGTCCGGAAAAAAAAAAACACCTTCGACCACATCCTGGGACAGGTGTCCGACGAAAAGCAAGTGAATTACCCTCTAGTAAACGTTTAATGGTGGTTAATGGTGGTTTAATGGTGGTGAATCATCACTTTAATAGGTAAATCAACTATTTCTATGGGCCATTTTCAATAGTTATGTAACAAATTACCAGAGGGTAATGTTAATTACTACAGATACTGGTTGGTGGTATACCTACCCCTCTGAAAAATATGAAAGTCAGTTGGGATGATGAAATTCCCAATATATGGAAAAATAAAAAAATGTTCCAAACCACCAACTAGGATAGATACATGAATGTATCATTTAGGGGCAAACACTATGCCACTATGCCCGCTATGCCCAATATCATTCCGCCCATTCGTGCCCTGGCGAAATTGACCAGTTCACTCACAATCGCTAACTCAGATGGTGCCCCGACGTCTCTTGAATATGACAAAATGATACAAAATGACTAAAATGATACAAAATGATTTAAATGATACAAAATGATACAAAATGATTAAAATGATACAAAATGATTAAAAGGATTAAAATGATTAAAATGATACAAAATGATTAAAATGATTAAAATGATGAAAATGATACGAAATGATTGTAGGTTGCAGCAAGTACTGTATAGGCCTGTATCCAGGGACTGGCATTAGAATCATTAGAATCTGGTCAGCGATTGAATTCATACGACTCTCACCTACGAAGCACACATTAAAAGCTGCTGCCACGTACCAGGACCCACTGCCACATCCAAATCATGACAGTACAAGTCCTGCGGCTCCTCACTTAGTCCCGGACTCCCTCGGTCAATCAACCAACCAACCAACCAACCAATCAATCAATCAATCAATCAATCAAATCAATCAATCATCCCTATCTTCCATATCAGTCCTGCTCTTCTTGAGAAGCTTCGTCTTTAGGGCTCCTATGGTCTCCTATTGTCTTCTACACTTTCGAAGCGATTCCAAACTTCCCCCACCTCATCCAGGGCAAAATTCAATGTTCCATTAAAAGGATTGAGGCATACGTGGAACTCAAACACGCAAGTTGCACACATCATCATATCCAACGTGTCTATCTCTCTCTCTCTCTCTCTTCGAAGATCCTACTCCTGTCTTGCCTGCATTGTTCTCACAAAAAGTCAGCAAATGTACGAAGCAAATATCTGCAACGTCACCACGATCTACATACATATGGGCAATTTACAATATTTCACTAATCTGAATTAAGGCCTCACATGGGGATGATTTCCCTTAGAAACCATGATTCCAGGCTTCGGGAGAACAAATTTCGGTCGATATACCCAGATATATGATTGTTATATATATATAAGTATATGTATGTCATTATGTGATCATATACAGTTACTATTATCATATACAGTTACTATTAGTGACTCATTTTTGGTACTCGCTGCACCTGGCACCAACTTCGGCAGCTATCTGCCAAGCCAGCACTTTTTCGCGGTCCAGAGCGGCCGAGCCGTTCCTGTGATGGAACAAACAACCCAAGGAATCTGGAAAACCCATTGAAATACCATTGAAAGAGCTGAAGAAGGCCTTCCTGTTTTGTGGGTCACAGCACAGTCCGACAGTTGAGCTCCCCAACCAGAAGTCCCAGGTGAATACGCAAGGCATCTGCTGCCATCAGTTCTGCCTACCAGGAATCTATCAGGGATGAATCTATCTCAACCATTTTAGATAATTACAGTAACCATTGTTAACCATTCCTGTAATATGGTTAACCATTATTAAATTGGCTAACAATGGCTTGTAATTAATGGCTAGAAATTGTTAACCATTAGCCATTAGTAACAACAAAAGTAACCATTGTTAGCCATTGTTAACCATTAATAGGAGTCTACCAAACCCAATATGAGCATCAAATAAAAAGATCCTAATCACAGGGTCCGTGTGTTCATGAAGTTCCAAGTTGGGTCCAAGTTAGGTCCAAGGCTCCAAACATTCCCAACGGCCCAATTCATGGGAATGACAGCCTGCATCAATCATCCGGAGGCGCCTGCAACTGAGGGCTGCTGCTAATCCCTTCCAACCTAGGATCAAAGGTCAGCTGGCATCCAGGGAATTCCAGGGTCCAGGCCTGCTGTGTTTCAGCGTTTCTGTCAAACTCACAAATTCGACGTCTGCTGTTGATCACTGTACTATGTTTTCCTCGGATCCCAAAAAGCAGTCCCTTCCAAACGGCCTCTGGAATGAATTCAATTCCCAACGCAGATCTTAGTGATGTTCCAATGAGATCACCGATCTTCCAGCCTCAGCAGCTCTGCACGGCCGCTCACCAGGCCAGAAAGCAACAGGGCCAAGTCCAGCAATGCCTGCCGCGGTCTCTGATATCCAATGAATATATATGATCATCTATTTATATGATCATCTATGACAGAATGACCCCGTTCCATCTATATCCCTCTCATGAAATATTCCTGAAATGATGACAATGACTTTGACAATGACTCAAAGCTTCAGCAACGCATCGACCATCATCGACCACTCTGGAGCACGAAAAAAACAAAAAATCCGCCTGTTGGTGCGACGCCTTTGGTTCCAGGGCTGCCTGGAATGACCAAAGGCAGTGGCAAAAAGATCTCTGATTCCGCATTCAAAAGGTACAGCGATGGTATTCTGATTGAATTCTGAAGTTCTTCTGTGAAGTTGTTGCTGATTCGGATTCGCTGCCCGGCCGGGTTGGAACGCTGGGACGCTGGGACGCTGGGACGCTGGATTTTTCACAAACGGATGGGAGATGGATGGGGACCTGGACATAGGCCGAAGGCCCTGCGATTTCTGCCACAAGTGGAGCCAGCAGGATGCCGGATGAAGGGGAAGCATGAAAAAACTACCGGGCTGTCCCAAGCAATTCTGTTCTTCACGTCTAGAACATGGTAAGCACAGAGCGCAAAGCAAACTCAACCTGCAAAACTGTCGTTTTCGTCAAGGGCATTTGATGCTGCAGGCAAAAGTTGATGATTTGCTAGATCAGGTTGGCCATGTTGCCCGGTTGCCGTGATTAATGCTGTGGGAGCTCCAATGTTTGATTGGAATACGAAGGTGCTGTTTTGCAGAAGCACTACTATAGAGAAAACAAAGAATTTCATTGCAATACTTTGAGGGGCCGACTTCTCCACAGTGGCTGCCAGTAAAACCAATGGCTCGTGGATTGCTTACATACACTGCAAACGCCTATGGTTACACGTTACAGAAAAATGAGCACCATGCTTGGAGAGACGTCATGCGTTCTTCCAGTGTTTGATGGTAGATGCAAACGCTGAGGACCGACTGGAATGCTCAATGCTATTCTGTGATGATTGATGGAAAATCGTTTCGAAATTGGTGCAATACTGCAGCACAAAAGTTGGTTTTGGGCTATCTAATGCCACACAGCAATTTTTAAGCTTGTATCAAATTCTGCTCTTTGAAATTTGAAATTATATGTTTATGGTGGAGTTGAAGGGTTTTGAAATTATATGTTTATGGATTTGAAGGGTCGGTAGCTGGAGGAAAGACAGGGAATAACCAAAAAGTGACTTTCCTTGTTAGCAAGTGGCCTACAGTCCCAAAACGTCGAAAGAAAATGCAAGAAGTAAAAGAAATGTAAAAAGAGGGGTCAAGACATGTCTGAAAAAGTAACAAAATGGTGAAGAAAACGAAGAGAAAAGACGACTGAAGAAAGGTAGCGAAATGGTAGAAGAAAGAGGCGATAGTCAAAGAATTTTGTGCGGATAGATTGAACAATGTGACACAAATGAAAAAGGAACATGAATACAGGTGAAAAGGTGTTTGAAGAACATCTGTGTCAGAAACGTGTTCCCCCGGTTGTTTTTTTTGTCACTGTTTTTTCAGGTATTAATTCTCCAACAGCACCAAAAACTACCCGGATAAAATCCATGGGTGCGGTTTTTTTGATGGATGGGTATGGGTCAATACCTATTAATACCATTTTTAGTGGGATGAACATCCATTTACCAGCTATTTTGGGGTTCACTAGGCACCAGGGTTTTGACCCATCCCCGGATATTGATGGTGCTTTCCGTGCTTCTCCTTCATGATCTCTGCGATCCGAAATAAAAAGAGAGTCTGCACTGCATAAAGGGTAGCACGGTAGCACTTAAGATTCAGAATATGATCCTTGTAGATCAAAAAGCCCGAAACATGTCATCAAGTCATCAACATTCACCAGCATCATTAACTAAACATTCCAGCATGCTCAAAACCCCCAGCTAGGAACCTGCTCCAACCATGCCAACAAGGCTTTGACAGAGGCCAAGCCTGACAAGGAAAGTGTTTGTTCTCTTCTCTGGTTGTGTTCACGCAGTACACCGAGAACTTCGTATCGTACGAAGCACTGCTCCCTACAAAGCTGTGCGTCCATGCAGCGGAGCTATGCAGCCGCCGGCCGCACCTTGGGGTCTTTCCTCCAGATTGCCTCCACTTTCCATCTCTTCGTCGCTGTCGCTGTCACTATCTGGCCAGGAGGTTGGCATCTCAGCGTCATAACGCTTTCATTGAAGACATGTAGCCGGCAATGACAAAGCTTACAACAAAGCTTGTCCGACTCTTAGCATTTCCAAGGTTTTGCTTACATTCGAGCTTTGCTTAGCTTTGCATAGCTTTGTAGCTTTGCTGGATATTTGGCATACCATTCGCTTACAGCTAACATCAAATGTTCATCACAGCACGGCGGAAGTTGTGGTAGCGCTCGCGCCGAGCCTGATCGATGGCCTGGGCCAACCGTTACGAAATGCTACGACTGGCCAAACAAGGATCCGGCTAGAGCAGGCAATCATCTTCGTACATCAAAATTGGCACTATAGCAGTGTCATACCATGTACATCAATCAGGATTGATGAAGGTCGGAGCACTGTTCCAAATCTTGGCCGTACATTGCTTCGATAAAAAAACACAGTCGGACCTTCGACGTAACAGCTATTAAAATCTATTAAACAGAAATGTCCGGTTTTATCCCAGGACAACATCTAATCAACACATGGTTTCCCACATCTCATCATCTAACGATCATCGAACCACCAAGCGGTGGCCGGTGCCCTTGGTGCCCTGGCCGGTGCCTAGATCAGATACCAGCAAAGCAAAGAGCGAGCCCAGGGAGTCCAGCTGCCACCTCCGAAACAACGTGAACTGCAACGTCCGTTAGAAGACGTTGCAATTCATGAATCGTATGCCTTCATGTATGCCTTCATGATTGCCAATGCCTAATTCATATCAGTATTTAGATATATATATATATATCATTTATATATATATATATCTTAATTTATCATAATTAATCGGTGTTAGCCTGTGTTTGTCCAGGGACCTGCCTTGAAAAAAAGGTCAGAAGTTCCTGCACTCAACGGACTCAATCTGGGGTTTTCCGTCTTCCAACTGCACATGTCATCCATTTGCGTAGTAACTTCGTATCGGTTTGCTAGGTGGTTAATGGTGGTTAATATTCATAATAATATATATATATATATACATGTGTGTTAATATTCATGTCCATTTGGATATCCACATCTTTGACCCAATAAAATGGCCTTAGCACAGCACTGCGGCTGTCATTGGTGTCTTTGGCTGCTACCAGAGCAGTGCCCCACGCAAATTTCACGTGAACGAAGCCCTGCTCATCCTGACACAATGCAACACACTGATCCAGTTAAGAACGGGATTCCCCTATTGGATTATTGTAATTCCCAATTAATATTGGGTAGTATCATCCCCTATAATCATAAACCAACCAGGGTTTTGAACACTGCTCAAATGTGTTGAAGTCGTGTTAGTCAAATGGACACAAAATGCTTTATCAATCGGATGGCTTGCAGTGATCTTTTGGAATTTCATGCCTTTTTGTATAGCTTCTGACAGGTTCCCATGGATCCATGGAAGGCAAACCAGCAAACCAGCGAGCCTCCTGCGATTCTCGAACGCCAACACCTCAGCTTTCACGAGTGTCAATGGCAGGATCCACTAAGGAAATCAAAGGAATGTCTAAAAACCACTTGCGCGAACTCAAGACCGAGCTCCCACGTCCAATTCAGACTTCCTTATGTCTCCCATCTGCAAATAGTTACTCCAAATACTCCAAGCACATCGTGTGAAACTCGCCGTACTGGCTTACGATTGAGTTCAGTGCCGTAGGGTGTCAGCACTGCACCAGGCACCTTCCCACGTTCACCGTTCACCGAACCAGAAACATTTCTTCAGCAGTGCGCCTCGCAGGTTAGTGCTTCCAGAATCTCTGGCTTTAGGGCCGAGCCTGTCCAGGGTGCCACAAAACCCCTGGAAATCCTAATTGATGCAGACATATGCAGACATAGCTAGGCCGGGCTATAGATAGTAACATGCGGCAATGCAATTCGAGGAGTGGAAAGCGTGCACTCTGCATTGGAACCCCGAAGAAGGTCTCTCCACTTCTTCAAATAGACACATTTTGATTGTCCATACGTATCAACGCTGTCCCACTTTGCAGCCACTTTGCAGTTGGACGACTGTGGACTTCTCATCCTCGTAATGCTCCTACTGTTCAAACCACGGCAACCAACCTGTGTTTTCGCTCTGTGGACACCTGAAGTCAGCGACATGGGTCGGAGCAGGGTTTCCGGATGGCACCATTTGCTGAAAATAGAGGAAGTGAACAAAAGATGAAGCGTGAAAGGTTTCAAATCAAGCTTCACATCTCACCACAACCTTAATTCAAAGTATATACCCTCTGGTAATTTAACATAGCCATGGAAAATAACCCATTTATAGATGGTTTACCTGGGTTTACCTATTAAACATGGTGATTTTCCATGGCTATGTTAAATAACCAGATGGTATTTTTACTTTCTCCATTTTTATCTACATTGAAATGAATGAATTGGAAGATATTCCTAGGGATCTTGTGCTGCCCATGGATAGACTGCTGCCCAGGAGCTCCACATGGAGCCGACCTCACTGGAGATCATGGTGAGTCTCGTGTCAATCGAAGAAGGTCAATCACAAGATATCATATCTATCATATGCATCATATATCGGGATATACACACATCATATATGTATATATATATATATATATATATGAGTGTGAATATATGATGTGTATATATATATATATATTATGTATGATATAAACACAACATGTTTATGCACGTGTATGCATATGCATATCATATGCAAATAGATATGTATATATGATTATTGTATAATACCCAAATTCTCAAGATAATATCTTTTGTGACGCCTCCACTAGCTGGACACAGTACGAACAGGACTGCCCAGTCTTCTCAGGACAACACTTTGCTTCGACCTGCATCAAGTTGGTCAAACCATAGGACCTGTAGTAACACAACCTGAATAGCAAGCATTCCCTGTCCAGCACTTCGACAAAAAAGTCCGTCCGAAGATGTTGGGTACATAACCTTGTTCTGGTTTCCCGTGCCCCGGGTGCAGCCTGCAACGATCACCGTGGGATCTAGGTCCCAAAAATGCAGCCTCATCGGTACAATCAGCAAGCATCGCATGCTCTTCACCCAATTCCAAGTATCAACTGGGAAAATTAGCACTGTCAGACTGGCACCTTGCTAGCAACTCACGTTTCATCTAATCTGAAACTCGTCAGATCCAGCGCAGGAACCTAGGTTTCCTGCTAACTTTGGTGGGACTGCGGGACCATTGCCGCCGTACCTCCAGAATTTGGTCATAGCAAGTTTGATCCGGTGGAACCTCTTTGGATCGACCGCCCTTTCTGCTGAGTTCTGCGTAGTTTCGAAACTCGAAAAACAAAACACTGATAAATTTTGCCCTGGTCTAAAGGAAACCCAAATAATCCAAGGCCAGTACACTTCACGTTGATCTGAACCAAGAAATATTCCCACAAGGTTTCCGCACGAATGTCTGGGAATCAGCGAGCCACTAAACGCCGAACACGCGAACACGGGCACTTCTCAAAGATCTGCTGCAGCCTAAGAGCACCTGAGGAGAGGAAATTCCATGGCCGGTGTCGTATGCCCTAGTGGGCTACAGGAAACTGTCCGAGATTTCAATCAGCGAAAGGCGAAAGCATGCACGGGGAATCTCATTTGTGCAGTTTCACAAACACATGAACTACAAGATCGCTGTAAGGACTTCCATATCAAGGGTTTTCTTCCAGCCACCAATCAAACACCATAGCTCCCATCATTCCCAAGGCAGCAGTATAGTAACACAATGTAAAGTAGGAAACTCGATACCTATCCGACCTATCCCCACAATCCTACCTCCGCTCCCTTTGGTAGGGCCTTTGGTAGCCTCATGGCAAAGCTGCAAAAGTGGCTGGGGACTCTGCTACAAACCCACCAGACCATGCTGTGAATCTCTGCTACCATGATACATGTATACAAGTGCGGGTGTGTGTGTGTGTGAACCATCTGAATACAGTAGATGTAAAACTTCTACTTGGTTTTTCAGCAGGGGGTGTCGGGGGCACTGATGAGACCGGCACTGACAAAGACACTCATCTGTTGCCTGTGATATCGATGGGGGCGCTTATCGACGTACCTGCATTTTTCACTGCAATGGCAACCGGCTAAGCCAAGAACCGGCATGTCAAACAACTGGTTTCTGTTTTTCCTGTTTCGCTGCACTGTTGTCGCAATCTGTCAACTAATTTCTTCTAGCACTGGACATGGCGATGATACCTTTTCGATGTTTCTCGGGTCATTTCACCGACCCATTCCTGTCAGGTGTAATTGGAGTGTTTCTTGCACGTAAGATGCATTCCACATCAGAATTCGCAAAGATTGTTCTGAGCAAGTGTGGGTGTGTGGGTGTGTGGGTGTGTGCGGCATACATGTAGATACATCTATATATATATACATATATTCATGTACATATGTATGTAAACATATGTGCAGTGTGTAGATATAATATATGAGGCATGCATCATGCATGTCACATAATGCGGCATATACTTAATCAATGCACTACTAAATATTATACAGAGATGCACGTGTATGCAAATATGTTTGTACATGATGCTTATATTGATGTGTAATATTTCTGTATACATACATTACATTAGATTAGATTACATTACCTTACCTTACCTTACCTTACATATTACATTACATACATACATTACATTACATTGCAGTGCATTACATTACATTACATTGCATTACATACATTACATCACATCACATGTCATTACATAACATTGCATAACATTACATAACATTAGATAACATTACATAACATAATATTACGGCCAGACGCCTTGTGTTGCCCGGAGATTTACAGGGACGTTCCTGGCATGTTGATGATGATGATGATGATGATGATTGAAGATCTTCAATGGATGTAAGAGGTTAACGGAGTTGGGAGAATCAAACCCTTATTGAAGATCTTCAATGACTGTAAGAGTTTAACGGGGGTGGGAGAATTAAACCCTTATTGAAGATCTTCAATGAATGTAGAAGTTTCCTGGGGGTGGGAGAATTAAACCCTTATTGAAGATCTTCAATGAATGTAGAAGTTTAACGGGGTGGGAGAATTAAACCCTTATTGAAGATCTTCAATGAATGTAGAAGTTTAATGGGGGTGGG
>Ga0126342_10022776_pt1 | contig 10310 bp, 9 predicted proteins | sample Cyp1metagenome_FD_92528 | JGI IMG/M metagenome (GOLD analysis project Ga0126342, IMG submission 92528) | Coral microbial communities from Lord Howe Island, Old Settlement Bay, Australia - Cyphastrea 1 metagenome | ecosystem: Host-associated > Invertebrates > Cnidaria > Coral ... | reverse complement strand
GGTGCTGGTGCTGGTGCTGGTGCTGGTGCTGCTGGTGCTGGTGCTGCTGGTGCTGGTGGTGGTGGTGGTGGTGGTGGTGATGGTGATGATGATGATGATGACGATGATGATGATAATGATGATGATGATGATGGTTTTTTTGCGAGTGCAGATATGCGCAAACGGTACAGTGCAGTATCAATTCGTCGGTGAGTTCTACGATTGAAGCGACGCGCATCGCTAGAATTTAGGGTGTCAGCCCAGGTGATGAAGAAGAGGTGGATTCTGCTAGGTGCGGACGTATTATGTGAGGAAATGACAGAAGACACTCAACCCAGCTTCTTAACTCATCATACAGGTGCTCAACCGGTATTGCAGTGGTAGACGGCTGCAAGATGAGTAAGATGACTTACATTGCCACTTTGTCACAAATGTCATGCCTGAAGCCTGGAGCAACTGTTGAACAATGTTGAACAGCATTCATCAAAGGGGTGTGTCCCACATATGAGGCTCGATGGAAGTCTTGTGGCACTGTTGTGGGATGGAAATCAAAAAGGTGCCACTGGCGCGTGCGCAAGGCCAATCATCGGCAGTGAGCGGGAAGAACTGCTCTCACGCTGAGAAAGCACTGAGCAAAAGGTTGATGCATAGGGTTGGTCACGTTTGGATTGGCGGTGTGTTTGGTTTCAATCAGTGGCGTTTCATTGCTACAAGGCATATTCCAAGCACAATGTTGTTTGCAGAATTGTAAGAGGTCCGTCACACATGATCAGTACCAAATAAATCCAAATAGAGACGTGTGTGTGCATAGGTGGATGTTGACAAACATCCCACCGTTTTTGGTTTGCACCAAGCCAAGCCGCAGCAACTCGCATGGCCTCCAGAACTTCAACACCAAGAACTATCGAAGCACTGATCAAGTAAAATAATATAAATACTAGCATGAGTTTTCTGACTCTGCAAGCAGTGATTTGAGAGATACATGACCACATGTGGTTGCATGTATGTGTTCCGCATGACATCCCTTAGGCAAAGCGATCCATTTTTGCTCTTGGCACCTCCATATTATAATATTGGCTGGCACCTCCTATGTAGTCAAAGCCCTCCATTTTTATGGAAGAGTCAAGACTGGCAACCGTTCAATTCACTGCTGTCCACAACAAGAGACAGGCAACCATTAGAGTGCCATAGTCAGAGCATTATGTTCGACTCGTGCGGTTGCTTTACCTGGGCCAGCGGCTTGAGCCATAAGGCACAGAACGCTGGAAGGGACTGCAAGTTTTGGGTGCTAATCAATAGCAAGCGAAGTGGTCACTGCAAGCAATTTGTTGAAAGCAGGTTCTTCGCATGGAAAATCTACTGCAGCTGTCAGGTCGTCTCACTGATTATTGCTCCCAGAGAAGTTTCTGTACTCGAGACCAGTTGCGAGACTGATGAGGCAAGGGCTGGACAGCGAGCAGCCCTTGGCTCACCAACACAGCAATGATCAGCAATGTAATTTATGATATGTGTATATATATATACATATATATTGTGATACGTAGAATGATTTAACATGCATAGGCGTGTATGGATATGTATGTGCATAGCTGACACATAGCTGATACTTCAGGGCATTCAATGAATTCAATGTTGTTTGTTTTGATGGAATCAATGTGTGAATTTGGAGTCACTATTTTGCAATCCAATGTAATATTGTGGGTTTTGTGTGCATATGTCAGCCCAAGCCAAATGATCCAGGTGACTGGATTGGGTTGTCATCAAACTCCAGGGCTATCCTTAATTTTGCAGCTGTTCGGCTCAATGCCAAGTGAAAGAAAAGGAAAAGCTTAAAGCCTTATTTAATTCCGATTTCCTTCCACCCTTTGCAGGTGCGACTTGGAAAAAATGAAATGCGCATTTTGCAACGTGGGTTCACGAGGTGATCTTCAGCCATTGGTGGCGCTGGCATTCGGTTTTCGTTCCAAGGGCTGGGACGTGCTGTTGATTTCAGAGGAACGCAGTCGTGGCATCGCAGAAGAGTTCGGCCTGGAGTTTCGGGCTGTAGCCGGAGATTCTGTAGGGATCATTTTTGAAGAAGAGTATGCGGAGATGTTGGCCAAGGGAAAGCTGATGGCCATGATGAAGGACATGTGCTGTGCATGTGCACCATACGATCATTCATCATTGATCGTTAATTAGTCATAATGGATCATACTTGTACGTTATTATCTTCTGTTTGCAGAGCTTTTTGGGTGGGGTTCGTTTGAGTGGAGGCTGGGTTCTACATGTCCACCTGGTTTGTATGTGGTTCTTATTGCACTTTTCATATCCACATCCCTCGTCTTTTCATGGGAGGGTATTTTTTGGGTGTGTTTTTTTTAATTGTTTTTGTTTTTCAGCCTGGGGCAGCTTTGATCCTATTTGCTGCATTTTGGAGCTAAAATCTCTGTTTTGCATGCATTTTGGAGCTAGAATCTCCCATTTGCGTGCCCACTTGGCTTTTGGCTTTTGGCTTTTGGCTTTGGCTTCGCTTGGCTTTGGTTTTGGCCGTTCACTTCACTTGGCTCTTGGCATTTGTTAGTATTGTAGTTTGCATATAACATTTCATGTAATACATTGCATATATATATATATATTTCATGTAAACTGCACAAAAACTACAGACATAGAGTATAGGAGTTTGTACGCATGCTGTTGTAAGAAAATAACAAAACCATCAATAAATAAAACCTAAAAAAAAAACTAAGCGACACCCTAAAGAAACCTTAAAAGAAACCCTAAACGACACCCTAAAGAAACCCTAAACGACACCCTAAAGAAACCCTAAACGACACCCTAAAGAAACCCTAAAATAAAACCGAAATTTAACCCTAAAGGAACCCTAAATGAAGCCCTAAAGAAACCTTAAAAGAAACCCTAAACGGACCCTAAAGAAACCCTAAATGAAACCCTAAAGAAACCCCAAATTAAACCCTAAAGAAACCCTAAATGAAACACTAAAGAAACCCCAAGTTAAACCCTAAAGAAACCCTAAATTAAACCCTAAAGAAACCCTAAAGAAACCCTAAATGAAACCTTAAAGAGACCCTAAATGATATCCCAAAGAAGCCACAAACGACCTAAAAAAACCCTAAATGAAACCCTAAAGAAGCCCTGAATGAAACGCCGTGCAAATTTGCGATTTTAGCTACCCAAATTTGCGACTTCAGCTCCGAAATGCTGCAAATAGCATGCAAAATGAGAGATTCTAGTTCAAAAACGCAGCAAATAGCACGCAAATCAGAGAGATTTTAGCTTCAAAATGCCGCAAATAGCACGCAAATCAGAGATTTTAGCCCCAAAATGTATAGCAAATAGCAAGGAAAACTGCCCCAGACTGAAAAACAAAAAAAATCCTTAAAAGAATCATCATCCCTTTTCTTTTCATGTTGTGGTGGAACTACAGTATAGGCTAAGTCTTTAAGTTGGGTGAGGCCCACGGGCGATGGGAGGACCTTTCTCGGTATATAAGTTTCAATGATTTTCAAAGTATTGCAAAAGAATATCATTTTGCAGTTGCCAAGATTCATGTGCACACTAAACGTCATTCCAGTTTCATGACTAGTGTTGATGTGCCATGGGCTGGGTACAACACTTCAGACAGAATTTGGACAGCCATAGGAGACAGAACGTCGAAAGAAGACTTGGTACGATCAGGCACTGAATGACTGGGTGGAGACCACCAAAGATGTGCAGATGATCGTGTCGGGACCTCTTAGTTTCCACGAAACATATTGTGTGGCCGAGAAGCTCGGGATACCATGGGTCCCAGTGATGTACGGACCTTTGTTCCCTACATCCGAGTTTCCAAATCCCTTCGTAATGGAATCCAATTGGTTTGGCTGGTTGAATTTGCTGTCCTACAACTTTCTGTACTGGGCACTTTGGATGCAGCAAGGATCAGATATCAATGCCTTTCGAACACGTTTGGGGTTGGATCCTATGACGGGAAGGCGGGGCCTCATGAGCGTCATCGAGGAGAAGGAACTCTTGCTCGTGGGTGCTTTCCATGAAATATTCATTCCTACCCAGAGGATTCCGGCGGATTGGCCATCGAATTTCTTCTTTCGAAACTTTGTATTCGTTCCCAGAACACCAGAAGGGTCGGTTGATACGAAGCTCAAGGAGTTTCTGAAGAACTGTGGCGAGGTTCCGCTGGTTTACCTTGGTTTGGGCTCCATGCCCGCACCCAGACCACAAGAACTGATGGACTTGGCCAACAACATCATAAGAACACTCAAGGTCAAAGCGATCGTTTGTGCAGGGTGGACAGATGTAAGCATCTCTGATGGTCTTGAAAATGAGATTTTGGTTGTGAAGTCTGTACCACATGATGTGCTGTTCCCCAAGTGCAAGGTGATTTTGCACCATGCTGGTGCTGGAACCTGTGCAGCTGCACTGCGTTCGGGTGTTCCTAGTGTTTGTCTCCCAGTGATGTTGGACCAGTTCTATAACTCCAAGCAGCTGATGCGGCTGGGCGTGGCACCATCCGCAGTCCCTTTCCAACGTGCCACATCCTCCCAAGAGGAAGTTGTGGAGGCTGTGAAGTTGGCGATGAATTCAGATGAGATGACTCAAAAAGCCCAAGAGATCGCCAAACGAATTGAAGAGACTGATGGTACTTCACTGTGTGTGGAGAAAATTCTGCAAACATACCCCAAACCTTAGAACTATTGGCATTGCTGGCATGTACAGAACTGGCCCAACGCGTGCTTGAATGATTTTGAATGAAGTAATTAGTTTAGATGTGTGTTCAGATTTGATGTTCATGTTTACATGTTTTGAGGCGAAAGTGCAGACCCAAGATTCGCCAAGTTCGAAAATGATTCGAAAACCATTCATCAGGGTGCCTTTCAGTGTCTTCCACCTCTGCTGCACCATGCAACTCATGCAACTCACGACTCTCAAACCATATTTTGAATGGACTGGTGCTAGGTCATGAGCTTTGCTTGCTGGATGTTTGCATGTGATTTGAGGATGCTTTAGGTAGAGACAATTAATGTGTGTGCATAACATATCCACTTGATGATCTTCACAGACTGTCCTGCCGAAGGGCAGTGATGACGAGTTGGCGGAGACACCACGAGGAAAGGCTTTACTCACCAGGCGCATTCGTTTAAGACGAGTTCTTTCTTTTTAAAATTACTCTGTGCAACAGTGTGCAACCTTTGTCATTCAGTTTCCCACACTAACCTTGAGAGAGGCCAAGGTGCCCGAGTTACTGTAATTTGTTTCCAATATTTTCCAGTAGCACTTGCGTTTCTGATCTGGTCAGCGCCACCGCAGGAGAGGCGGTGTTTCTGCTGAACCCAGTGGAGCCTACAACATTTGTCACCAAGCAGCTTAAAGATCTTGTGCGATTGGCCGCCAGTTGAGCTGCACCTGTTTGCGCCATCTCAGTAGCGGACACTAGACAAAGCCTTCTGCTTGACATGACCCTTTCACCATTTCATTCCTGCATATATTTGTATGTAACTTGTGTAAAATGGTTGACATTAGTCTATTACTCTTGCTGCCCAGCTGGCAAAGGTAGCTGTAGGCACTACGCCTTTACACATTGACATGTTCAAGCCATGGCCCACCTCTTGGTATACCTGCTGTACCATTCAATGAAAGCACTTGTTTCATTTTTTCCTGGGTAATGATATGATATTATATGTAATTATATGTTGAGCATTATATGAGGCATCAGGCTGGACATGTTTGGCGCTGTTTGGCCGTTTGGCCCCTGCCTTAATGGTAGAGGTTACGCTGATTGGATACGACCCTCATATTCGAAGACGGCGGAGCAACAGCAAAGTCTCACTGTCGCTCTGAAGCAGTGTCCCCTGTTTCAGGGCATTGATGCAGAAGTGCCTCGGATTTTGCTCCTCCAACTTTACCTTTTTCCCTGTTGTGGACATGTGAGACGCGATGGCTTTATTTTCCTTGTGGTGTTGTGTCAACTGATCTCCGGTTACCTACAGATCTATAGATGCTACTGGATTTGGGCTTTAGGTTTGTCAGGTTTGCTCTTGTTTGATTTGGATATTTCTCAGGACTTGTCAAATTTGGTCGACGCTATGGAAATCATGTGTTGCTTGGAGCATCAGCTATGTGGCTATGTCTTCTGCGGCAAAATATTTGAAAGATGTTGAAGGATTCAAAGGGCTTTAAGTCAACAGGCACATGGGTACAAACAGGAGGGAGGGGACAGGAGACCACACAAACATCCAACATCGTCAGTTTTTGCTGGAGCCAGTACTTAACATGACGCAGCCGTCTTCACCCCGTGAAATCGCAGCTTCAGAGGATCTCTCCTGGCAGTTTTATCGGCGAACATACTATGCTTTGGGGCTTTCCTCGCCGCATGACTGTGGATGCTGTTACCGATTGTGTCCTGGGAAAGCTCACCAGTGCAACGTGCCCGGGCTCCCTGAACTCGAGATTCGGAAAGCTCAGCGTTGAATGTGTTCGTCTAGTCTTGTCATGTTTTTTTTTGTGCGGTTCGGCCGCTAGCCTTGACATGTCTTGGCATTTGCAGCAGCATACTATGATCATAGTGCTCATACTGTGCACAAACAAAGTTCCAGCTACAATTATAAGATATGAATTATTTTTACTAGCTGTTACTAGCTACTCTGTGACCTGTTGTTCCTTAACTTACGCCTGTTTGCAAGTTTAGGGGCCGATACTGATGAGCTCCCTTGTCCATGCAGGTACTTTAATGTGATTACCCGCTCGGCCATGGCTGCCCGAAGCTTGAAGGAAAAGTACTTGCGGAAAGCCGCCTGGAAAGGAATTACACGTGACTACCCGTGAAGGGACGTAAGCTGCATAGGCATGCAAACATGCACTGTTTTATACAAACGCGTGTAGTTTTGTCAAATTTGGCACGCTTTTGCTGCTTTGCCCGGTTTGATGTGAATCAAGTTCTTTGTGATTATATTCTTAATTCGGCGAAAGAAGTTTGACGGAGAAACATGCGATCTATGGACATATCAAATTCAATTGATGATTGGCTACCTTAAACTCATTCGACTCATCTACCTCAAATGATATAATTACAATTTCAGTAATTATATAATATTATATATATAATATATATATAGTAAATGATTATAAATTATAAATATATATATACACGTATATATATAAATATGAGTCATATGAACTTCAAATATCTTCACATTACACATTTGACATTATATTTTTGGCTGTGCAGTTGCCATTGGTCATGTGTTGGTCATGGATGGGCTCACTGTATCGTGACCGGATGCGGGCCTCTTTTTAAAGTCCTTCTACCACCTTTTGCCGACATGTGCAGCCCTATTTCAGAGGCAATACTTTTTGGGCCATGAGATTCGTGTAGGCCTAGGGTATGCCTAGGGGCAGGCAGCAAACACAAAAGAAGGCCAGACATAGTTGAGTCCGGAAGAACGAATTAAAGACCTAGAATACTACGATATCAAGATGAACAACCAGTGGCAGGGAGATACTATGAGATACTGGCAAAGGTTTTTAAGAAAGGTTGTTCGGACAGTTGGCAGTTTGCTTGGCTATCATCTCTGCGTTTGCAAACTTCAGATCATTTCAAATCCTTCTCGCCTGCCTCCGACGGTCCGGTTGGTTTCGGCACGTTTTGCGAAGGTTCCAATGTTTGAGACCTTTGATGACGAGCTCATAGCTCGCATCACAGACATCGTAGCGCTCCTTGCCAGCACGGGATATTTCAACCCAAATGAATCCAAATGATTATACAACTTCAGTCGCATTTGCGGCCAGTGCATGAATAGAATGGCAAAAGGCTCTCACTGATCTCAGGAAAATGTCGATAATTCCCAGACGCCAGATATGTTGTGACAGACCTTGGGTACGTTGTGATTGCTGCCGCCGGCTGCTACATCTCAGGAAAAGAGATCTTACGCCAAAGGCGCAAAGATCATCATCCAGGGGCAAAAGATCGTGCAGCGTGGCCAAAAGCCCATAAAAGGGCAAACTGTGCCGGCGGAACTTTACATCGTGCTGAGTAGTCTTGGCAAGAGTTGGGGGTGGCAGAAGCATTCAATGGATTGTCAGGCAGCCCCCTCTTCAGAACCTCCCCACAGATAATTAATTTGAAATTTGCCTAGCGAATTTTGTTGTAAGTATTTTGTGCATTCCAAACTGATGCCTCGCTGGAATGCAATTTGATCAGTTGCCTAAAAGGTGCTTTCAAATCTTTCAAGTCTCTATTCGAAGGGAGCCTTCTTCAAAAAGTCAAATGGAGGTGTACTGATTCACTTCCGAGTGCCCCGACGCCGAACTGCAGACCACAGCTTGCAATTCGTGACGCCAGGCGGCGAATGCTCAGTCAGCTTGCTGGTTGACCAGGCGATGGCTTGGGGGCACAAGGTTGCCAGTTCCCTTTAGTTCCCTTTGTGAAGCACATCGTTCACCTGGCCCCATTCAATCAAGTTTATTTGTGTGCCGCATGGCATTTGTTGCTAGTCACGAGTGCCGAAACCATTACATGCCCAATGGCAATGTATCTCCTTTGCCAGGTTGGCTCTGAGAAATCAGAGTTGGAGGAGCATGTTGTCAGGCGATATGGTCCAGGCGACGGTATCACAGATTGTCATTTGTTCTGGGGTTGTTTATTGCATTGTGAGTAAATTTGAAGTTGCTATATGTTGCTATATGTTGCTATATTGTCGTATTGCAATTTATTGCATTTTATTGCTACTTATTGGGTACATTGTGCTGCTTTTTGGTAGCTGTCGTAATGCGGTTCTTTACTTGCAGTCGCGGTACCTAATCCCTTCAGGTGAAAGGTTTGGAGAGTTGGCCTTCATCAATCGCACGGATCGTGCGGCTTCTGTAACGGCTCTGACCTTAGCATTGTCCTTGGCAAATGGTTCTGGATGCTTCAAGCAATGGGAAATGCAAAATCAAACAATGAAATGAGAGAATTCCTGGTGCGACCCAGTTGGGTTGCAAGGCTTGGCGCGACATGGGATTTTTTCAGACTGCGATTGCGATCCTAGGCTTCAATTGACGCCGAGCTACTCTGCCTTGATCGCGACACATTCGAGCGTTTGGTGGAATTAGAGCTCAAGCAACGGGAAAATTACGTGGCTTGGCGTCATTGCTAAGAGGTTCGGGGCATCTTATCATATCTCATCATTCTCACAGACGTATGTACTGTACATCGTATTACTGTAAATTGTTTTTGTGTCAAGATGAGAGAAAACGTCCTGGTCTTTCTGATTTTAGTAACACGCTCTGATGCAGAAAAGAGCGTTGAACGAGCAAATGGGACTCAAATACGGCCCGAACAGATCTGTCAAATCGCTCCAACAAGCTGGGCATTAAAAATATCATGAGGACTTCGCGCAAGTGTTCCGCAGCTGGCAAGTATACGGCACCGTATAACTGCTTGGGAAATCTTGGGCCATATGACCTAGGCTTCTGATCCTCGCAAAGCGCTCGCCGATTTCTACAGCTCGGGTGATCAGAGTGGTCCTGGCGGCGTTGCGCAGACGCCTGGAGGGACTCAGTGGTTTGCAGTGTACCGGCCGACAAGTCGAAACTTGCCAAGCAAGCTATCCATGCTATCCATGCCGTGCATAGACACGGTCCCCAAAGGATAGCGCCATGTTTGAGCCACTATATCATCAGTACATTATCAGATATTATCAGTATTCAGCCCAACTTGGGACAGAACAGCAATTTCCAATGCATGGTGTGCTTTTGGCTTGCCGAAAGTACCTACTACAGGAGATGCTTTGGCAAAGATGTTGAACCAGACAGCAGTTGGAAAAGGGCTAAATGTGCAGCTTGGCAATGAATGTGATGGGCTGCTGATTTTGCAACCCTTGTGTTGCATGCAGGTGACCAGCCAAGCAGGGCTTGCTTGAGCATTGTTCATTTTTCTAGCATGTTCTAGCTTGTCAGACCCTATCTCTTTTCGCATTCCTTGGGCAATCCGGGGCAACTTCACCCTGCTTCAGGAAAGGAAAATCTGCAAAGAAGAACTACCTCTCAGGTTTTGTGCCCTTTCTTCAAATCAGCAGAAACGAGCACAAGAAGCAAATAGAACCCTCCCCAAAAGAAGCTTGGCCGGTATATTGATGGCACGATTTCCGTTGTTTCTTTCATGGCTTGACAATGTCCTGTTGATTTCATCATCAATCAATTTGCATTCATGCTTCCTGCCGGGATTGCAGGATGCATCCGTCACAATTTATTTTCAATCGCGAGAATCGCAAGAAGCAGCCCTGAAAGAATTTGAGCGCACAGCTTGTGCAACTGAGAACGAGGCCATATCTCTCTCGCTCATCTCTAAAGAT
>Ga0126342_10022775_pt1 | contig 10311 bp, 10 predicted proteins | sample Cyp1metagenome_FD_92528 | JGI IMG/M metagenome (GOLD analysis project Ga0126342, IMG submission 92528) | Coral microbial communities from Lord Howe Island, Old Settlement Bay, Australia - Cyphastrea 1 metagenome | ecosystem: Host-associated > Invertebrates > Cnidaria > Coral ... | reverse complement strand
CACCCCACCCCACCCCCGTGCAGCCGGTTGATACGACGCCTAAAACATTGCACATACGAAAAATATGGGGATATCAAAATTCAGCACACCCTCACAGGGCGCCGTATCAACCGCCTGCCAAAAACAACAACCATGCCTAGAACCCTGAGTACGCTTAACATTTTATAATCGGAAAGCAGAGGAGGTTGTGGCCTTTTGGAGCTTCTTGGTCAACTGGCTACCTTGGTGTTTGACACCACGGAAAACTTCGAAACATGGTCCACAAACATCTGAGGGCAAGACTTGCCGCTTGTGGCTGTGGGGCTGCCTCACGAGAAGCAGCGATCCAGATTTTTGAATGATTTGTTTCAATCATCCACATACCAACACAGTCATCTGTCCTTCCTTTTAGAGTCCAAATCCATGGGAGTCAAACAAAATCATATCCATATAATTCCATATACTCTGAAACGGTCAGGGTTGTCCTAATGTCCTCTCACAAGTAGCTGGACCATCAATGAGAGGCCTGAGGAGCATCTGAAGCACTCATTTGGAACAACTCACACTACGGCGACTCCCCGAATCTTTACTCAGTCTGTGCATCATTTCTTGTATTTCTTATGTTCAGGAATTCGAGTACAACCTAGTTTGAAGATCCTTGAAGGAGCATCCGGTCACTGGAAACAGTTGCTACATATTGCATCAAGATTGGGCATTCAAAACAGGTGAATGACTGCAGAGTCGAGGTTTGGTGAGAGGTCTCGTATCATTCCTGTCCACTGCTTTGCATGAAATCTTGCAGTTGAGCCGACCGAAGCAGAAGCATTGCCAGCTCTCAAGCATTGCTTCTGTGCCCCCTTCGTGTTCAGGAATTTACAGTAGTGCAAAAACATCGTTCGCAGTCACATGCAAAGCACATCCAGCAACTAGAAAGCACAATAAGCACAAGCTTTTCTGGTTCGAGCTACAAGCTGTCAATGTCTTCTGAATGAGTGAGACATAGTGTTGACAAATTTGTGGACTCGCATCTTTTGTTGCTCGTTCCATTGCAAGCATACCACCTGATTATTGAAACACGATTTCAAAGGTGCTTGCAAATGCAATCCAATCTTGACCAAGGGAAACATGAAGCACTTGGCAGTTGTGTGGGGTCAATAACTTGGAGTCCACATAAACATGCAAATTGTCCATGTGAAACCCGTCTCGAAATCATACTATTGAGAGCCAAACTATTGTCAAAGATTCGCTTCTATACACTTTCGATCACTTTAATGAACAGATACTCATAAAGAGTATTCAAGAGTCATCGAGTATTTGCCCAAACCAACTGGACCACCTTGAGCACACACACAGTCTTTGCCAGCAACGCAGCATCTGCTGCGATGTCAGGTGCATGCTTTCCCGCTCACAATGGCCTTGCTGCTTTTCAGCATGCCACCTGCGATGGTAGAATGACCGCTTCTGTTGTTAGGGCATGAAACACAATCCTGTTTAAAAAACGAAGAACATGAAGGCTATTCATTTCTTTTCGCTTTTTCCTCATCTTTTCAGACCTAGTCTGACACTCTCGATTGCAACTGCGATTTGTATCTTGTCGCGGCACGAAAGTGCCCGCTTACCAAAGCTCTCCCAATGACTGCAGCATAGAGGCGTCCAGCGGCAAATCGTGATGACATATAGTGACAATTAGTGAGATATATTAAATTAAATTATATCATATTGACTCACGCATTGACATCATGGCTCAACGATGCTCGTGCCTTCGAAATCTACTCTTCTCTCTCTATCGCTGGCAGGTTCTCTTCGATGAACCTTGCATGTGTTACTGCATGCTCGACCTGGTGAACATCTCCTGTGCTGGCAGGGTTGCTTCAAGAAATCCTTCTGTATAAGCTCCCGGCTTGAGAATTTCGGGTGCCTTGAGCCCTTCAATCTGCATCACCTGCAAACAAGATCAAACAAGGGTCCTTAAGCTCAACATGCTTCAACGTCTTCAACAACATAGTGACTCAAAGCTCGGCGATTCGCATCTGGACGGTGTGCCTCTTCTCCTTCCTTGTAGAACAGGAAGCGTGGCTTGCTGGTCTCCGGAAATCGTTCTTCGAACTCGCAGAACGCAACCAAGGGAACCAAGGGGAATGAGACAGAATCTTTCAGCTTTCAGAATGTCACGGACTTTCACTATGACACTCTCTGAGAGAATACGCAACATCTTGCAACATTAGGAGCTCACAAATGTCTTTCTACCCAAGCATGGCCTCGGGCAAACAAGTCCTCTCTGCTTGGGTGATCGTGCACCGGTCCTCATTGCAAAAAAAACGTTTCCAACTGTAAGTACTTTTACATCACAAGTGCCATGTGCTATGAGGCACTCTGGCAAGTCTTACAAGAAGTGTCAGTACCATTGCAGCTAGGTCCTTGGTGCCATAGAGATATCAAATGGCAAGACATCATGCGACATAAGAACTTCGAATCCGGTCGAACTAGATTTGTTCGAGTTCAGCATGTCCTCCAACCCTTATTTCAATTATTTCAACAGCAGCTTCACATGGGGATGGGTCAAAACCCTGGTACCTCTGGTGAACCCCAAGTCATAGCTGGGATTTATGGATGTTCATCCCACTAAAAATATCTAAAAATGTATACTAATAGGTATTGACCCATACCCACGTGTTGACTCCCGGACTCCCCAGGTATAACATTGAAGTTTATTGCTCGAGGTGTCCTCGAAGTAGTCGATGTTCATCTGACCGGTGCCGGTTGCAGTGACAAGCAGTGTATAGCGCTGGCATCAGGCAAACACATTCAGCACCTGGAGGTTCTTGAAGGTTGGAACCTCTGAAAAAATAGCTTGGAACATCACTGAAATATACTCAAATCACTCAATCAATATGCAAACCCTGCATGATCTGCATGAACTTCGCAACTGGCATCCTGAGGATCCCAGCTATGGACAAGCATGGGCCGCACCAAGCAGTGTAAACCTTGTTTTCCCAGATCGTATACAGTGAAACTTGTGCCTGACAAGTGCCATCACGAATTTGACTTAAACAATGATACAGCTCATCGCACTTTCTTGTTCGGGTTTCTTTCAGCTGTGAAACATCGACAATGGGCGAGATCTATGGTTCAGACATCGACAATGTGCAATTTCTTGCACCCTTCCTGACAAATATGAGAAACCGGCTTCGGATTCATCAAAAAATCTACCGGTGAATACTGGCAGGACCAATGACATTAATGACCCGACGTTGATAGGCATTCTTATGCATTATTCCTAGGTTCTACAACATTCTGCAACATTCTACAACAACATCAGGTTCTGAAATGTTGTGGTTTCGTCGAAAGTCTGCATGGGCCTTGTATACTTGGGCCTTGAACTCTTCCATGTCAAACCCATCCTGTCGTATTGCAGTTGCAGCCCGTAACACGACACAACCAGCAGCTGGATACAGCGCCATTGGATGCTTCATTAAAGCCCGCCTCGCCAATTTTCTTGATGATTTCCTGGGCAAGAGGAACGAACAGCAACACGTGCGTTAAGGACTTTAAATAGTTGTACGGTTGTACCCTCAACATCCTCAACAAATTGATTATCCTCATGGTTTGATTTAAGGGGAATTTACAGGAAACCATGGATTCCACCCTCCAATTAGTTTCCTGTAAAGTTTGTAAATTTTCCCTTGAACCAATTGGGGAATCCAGAACCCCTGGTGGATCACAGCGCTTGGGTGGTATCCAAAGGCGCCTTTGGAGCCATGGTTGGGGGCCTCAGCTAGTAGAAGATCTGCAGGCAATGGAATCTTTGGACATAGAAATTGGAATCTGCTGATCATGGATGACAAGCCCTACTACGAATAAATACAATGAATTCCAGTAACATCCAATGAAAAACCAATTCAATGTTATCCAATAATAGTAATAATAGCATCAAATAACAGATAAGACACATTTACACACAATAACATGGAATAAGGACCCCATCACGAGTTGAGATTTGCCCATGGCAGGCAGCAATTCGAAGGTGCCGAGGTGGAGACATAGTCCGACTGGATCCTGGGACTGAGGCGTGGACGCCACCAAAGTTGTGAAAAACCCAAGGCCCACAGAACTGGAGCCAGAAGCAACGGGACAACCGAGTATCTGTTTATATTGTTTATAATATATCATCATTGTATATATATAATATTATATTATATATATGTGTCTAGTAATGTCTCTAATCCAATTATATTTATCTATTAAATCCCAGATGATCTATTTCTGGGATTGTTTGGTTCGACTCTGCTGGCAATAAAATACTTATAGTACTTACACTTGAGAGGGCAACAAGGTCTGCTGAGACCAAAAAGCATCGCGAAAGAACGATTTGAGATCAAACGTGAGTTCAAGTACAATGCATTTTTCTCGCTCGGCCTCTTTTTGCTTTATCAAATCAGCCAAACGAGTATTTTCCGGCACATCAATCTGGAGGCCTTCAGCTTTCTTCACAATCCATCCATTGATGTAATCAATTTCGGTCGGACGCCCAGCAAGAATATCTTGCAGCATTGAGGAGCGATTATTTGCGGTTTGGCGAGCTGTTTCCGTCGCAAACTTCTGCATCTCTAAAGCGGATGGACAAACACTGTCAAAGCCCTGATCTTCCCAAACGCCCTTTGCAACTGCCGCGACTTCCTCACAAATTTGGGCTATCTGTCGTTCCATCTCTGTCTCCAGTATGACGCTATTGGGCTTCTCTAGCAGTGCAGTGACCGGATTGATAGCAGCATTGGCTGCGAGTTTCAGCCACAGTGAGCGTTCTATATTGGCATCGTTGGTTCCGCCAAGGCCGGCAGTCTGCAACTGGTGCAGGGTGGACTCATAAAGGGCATCCGGGATATTTGACCTGTATCTACCAAAGACAGTGTGCCCAACTCCTGCATGCACCACATCAAAGTCTGCCCTTGACCAGGCTCCATGAGTTGTGAGGCCAAGAACTAAATAGATGTGACCCAGCGGCATCTTACTGATCTGCTCATGCACAGCTAACGCGCCATTGCATAAGAGGACAACTACTGCCTCTTGTTTCAATCTGGAAGAGACCTGTGAAAGGGCCTCAGCTGCTGCAGCTGCTTTTGTCACCAGCAAGAGCTTCTGGATGGACTTGTCATTCTTCGTGACTTCCTCCGCCTGAACATCAACCTCAAAAGTCTCCGTTGATCCTGCTTGGATACGAAGTCGTGCCATTGTGGACCCAGCTGGATCAATCCTTTGCAAACTTTGGCATTTCTTTGATCCCGGTCTCAGCAAAAGTGTGACAGAAGTGTCCGGACAAGTTGCCCTTGCCCTTGGCAAAGCTGCAGCCAAGCGTGCCGCCCATAGGCAGCCTAATGAACCAGCACCCAGAACATACATGGCCAATGGCACATAGGATGCTCGGTAAGGCAGCACATTAGAAAACAAACTGATACACATAGCTACAATGTGAGGACCCCATGATATAATACCGTTGATGCAGCGGTTTACATCGGTTTACAAACCCATCTAATTGTAGGATGTCCACTATAAACCGGACCATACCTATATTATTATATAGATGTATATAATATTATATAAGTAGGATAAGTGGGATAAGTAGGATCAGGATTCGGCTACTTATATTGTAAACTAAGTTATGTATCTAGGTGGCCTCCCCTTGTAGAATGGAGGAATATCTTGGCCACATTCATAGGCCAGTGACCCTCAACAGCTACTTTCTAGACTGCCATAAGTGGCCAAAAAAGACTGACTCAGACTGCAAATGAGTGTCTTGGCCTTTGTCAACCCCAACACGTCCTTTCTTGTTCACTCAAGTGGCTGCGAAAGAACTTGTCCCCCTAAATACCATTCAGGCCGGTACAAAGCTGGTGCCAAGCTTGTGCGATTTGAGCCGAGTTTTGGCCACATGGTCAAAATGACTCATCAGCAACAACAGGCATTTACTGTAACATTATTTAACTATGATGAACCGCTACAATGACATGACATTCTGCTGCTTGACAAGGGCTTTGAAAGACTTACCAATCCCTAATCAGATGGTCAGCATTATCTCATGAGCTTGCCATCTATCAAGTCAGAATCCAAAGATATTAAATACTGACATCAGCTTTTTCCACGTAACATTTCCCTCAGAACCTGGGTCAACTGAAGTTTTAGGTCACCTTCACTTCCCAGACACAGATTTCGATTGTGGAGCTTCCAGTCAACCGCTGTGAATTCTGCAACAGAAACTCTGCAATGCGTTCATGTCTTGACACATGCGAGGCATGTTTCTGAAAAAAAAATGAACAATAATGAACAATACCCCTCATATCCTCTCATTAACATGCCTGGGCAGATCAAACGGTGAAAGCAGGTCAGAGACGGTTCACACTTTTCGATCTTTTCGATGCTTGCCAACCCATCTTGTGCAGGCTGGCGACAATCAACCCGTGGAGTGCAAAGATGAACCACTGAAGACGATATAAAGACAATCTGAAGACGAAATGGCTTGGGATGCTAGATATTGCTAGATTGTAGCATATCATGACTGAATCAGTTGAACATCCCACATGATCCACATGAACAGGGGCTGGAGCAGCGCCCCTAAAGGCGCGAAGTGTCAGCGATGTTAATCTGCGGCAATGGCCCTCTGCAAGATGTCAAATGGATTGCAGCGCCACCCTTTTGTTGATGGCAAACATTGGCAAACCAATTGAAACATATTGAAACTAATTCTTGCAAAGACTGCCTTAAAGATTGCTGGGCTCAAATTTTGTGCGCTTTGGCTTCCGATGAGTCTGGGACAAATTGTTTCAACAGGTTGTTCACTGCTTGTTGTCCACAGTTCTGGACTGTTGCGGAGTACTGGTGAGAATGGTCGGCAATGGGGCAGGAAGTGTTGCAGAAACCTCTGATGTCAGGTCGTACATAAGGCTCTTGAAGATGCCCTCATAATGTACATGCGAGGCCCACAAAGCATTGCAAATAGTGTCTCGTACAAATCTGTTCATAGTATCAAAACCTCCTGGCATTTGCTCGATCAGCGAATGAATCATTTGTCGGTCTGTTTCATCGCTTGCCTGAGCACCACGAGTGTCGAGTTCTGCCACTTTTTTGGCTACAGCCACTGCCACATCAGTGCCAGCCTTGCCTTGCTGCAGTACACCAGTGGAAGCGCACAGAAGCAAACCTTGAAAGTGTTCACTGCGAGATAGGCAAATTGTTTGGTAAACTTCAAACAAACACCACACCCTTTGCAGAGGTGACACCGACTCATCAATAATCATGGCCGTGCCTTTGCATTGTGGGGATGTGAGCGCAAGGTAAAATGAAGATTCCTGCCACCTACCATCACCAAGTTCATTTTTCACAAGCCATTGGTTGTTGCTGAACGTGCAAATCCAATAGGCAGAATCTCGCCAATCTCCGTCACAGCCTTCAGCATGTTTACAAATGGCATCACTGAGATGACGAACGGACATTCCCCAATAGTGGCTCACGAACCATTGGATCTCCGTTGGGCCTATGAGTTCTGCAAAGGAAAGTTGGTATGGTTGGGTGAGGGGTTTCACAATGTTAGAGCACACATAGTACATAGAGCGCTCTCTGATGAAACTTTCGAAATACCTCAGGCGCAGAAGCTTGACATGGTCAGACAGTCAGTGCGAGGTGGGGTGAGATTCTATGAAAAGGTTCAGGTTGAAGTATCGGCTTTGAATTTTGCCCCAAGACATTGCAACATGCGCATGGGTGTGTACAGTAGTCAGTTGAAACCAAACCAACATATATTTATGCAATTTATACGCGACTTTTGAACATGGACATGATTTCTCCATGTTTGCGTTGACGTACAACTTTTCCATACTTTTCCAAAATAGTTTTAAAATAGTGACACACCAATTTTTTACATCATGCAACCACGATGATTCTTGTTCACCGATCATGAGCGTTATTCTTCCTAATGCGTAAAACAGGGAGTGCCCGGCTGCGGGGCAGTTTCGAGCAAAAAAAAATGGTAAGAAATAGATAGCCCATAGAATCAATGAGAGATTGCAGTTGGGAGATACATCAATAGGCAAATGGTTGTTGCGATGCCAATGGCATTACACGAAACCAAAGAGATGAGTGAACCAACGAACGAACGAATGAGTGCAATATAGTGCAATGAACCAATGAACCAATGAACCGATGAATCAAGGAACCAATGAATCCATGAGGCAAACAAACAATGAATCAACCAACTAACCAACCAACCAACCAACCAACCAACCAATCAATCAATCAATCAATCAATCAATCCGTCAACCAATCAATCAATTAACCAATGAATAAGTGAACCAATAAAACAATCACTCAATGAAACAATGAAACAGTAAATCAACAAATCAATGAATGAGTCAATAAGGCGAAAATGTACGCGTATGTATAGTAGTTGTTGTTCTTGCTTTTGTCCGTGTTCTTGTTGTCGTTGCTGTTATTATTATTATTATGTTGTTGTTGTGGTGGTGGTGGTGGTGTTTGCAGAAAATTTCAATATTTTGATGGACGTTATTGCTCCGTTTGTTTTGCGGCTGTTTGCAGTATACCGTTTACCGTATACCAAGAAGGAAGAAACCTGGAAACGTAACCAAAACAATCCAAAACGCAAGCAAAACACAACTGAACCGCAACGGTGGGGTTTCCTTTTGACAAGTTTTGACCTGGTATGGCCTGATTTGAGGCAAGGCGCCGTAAGAAATCTTGCAATTTCCCTGCAGTAATTGAGCGATCTGGTCCGCGACAGCATTTCTCAAGAGCCAAAGGCCACGCTTTCAGAAATTGACGCCTGCGTTTCACCATTTTCGTGCTCTCGCCTTGCCTGGAGACAGGGGAGGCAAAAAATCCCAAACAAGGTGTCTTGATGTGTCTTGATGTGCCTTTTTAGGGTTTGGTTCAACACCAACCCCTTCCGGAATCCAAGGTGCGATATCTTCCGTAAGAATGACCGGCATAATTGCACAGCTTCTTCCACTTACCCGGATACAGTATGTACTGATATTACCGCACAAGGCGGCGGCGGAAGTTTCAAAAATAGGAAACCTATAGGAAGGGTCCATCAATGGATTCGCTCTGCCATCCGTGAGTCACAACAACCAACCCTTCGGAAGGGTTGGTTGTTGTGATTCACGGATGGCAGAGCGAATCCACTGATGGACCAAAAGGTGGTTGGAGTTGTGCTTTTTGGAGTGGTTGCAATAGTTGCAGCGGTCACCTCACTCACAACTTCTGGATGTAGTGGTGTAGCGCAGTAGTTGTAGTTGTAGTTGTAGTTGTAGTTGTAGTTGCAGCTGTAGCTGTAGCTGTAGCTGCAGTTGCAGTTGTAGTTGTAGCTGCAGTTGTAGTTGTAGTTGTAGCTTTAGTGGCGTTGATGTTGTTGAAGTTGTAATGTTGTAGTTGTGGTTGTAGTTGTAGTTGTAGTGTAGTTGAAGTGTAGATGAAGTTGTAATGGTCTTAATTGTAGTGATTGTAGTAATGGTGTAGCGCAGTAGTTGTAGTTGTAGGTGTAGTTGTAGTTATAGTGTAGTGGAGTTGTAGTTGTAAGTTGTAGTTGTAATTAGTGTAGTGCAGTTGCAGTTGCAGTTGTAGTTGTGGTGTGGTGTAGTTAGAGTAGTGTATTGTAGTGTACTGTAGTGTTGTGTACTGTAGCGTGGTATAGTGTAGTGTGGCCTAGTGTATTGTAGTGTAAACTAGTGTAGTTGTAGTTGTAGTGTAGTGTCGTGTAGTGCACTGTAGTGGTAAGTTGACAGCATGAAAAAGCGAAGCAATTCTGCGAGACTTCGTACCAATGCGTTTTGCGATTTTTCCAGTCCACCTCTCTAAAGTACTGTGCCTGCCACGAAAAAGTGATGCCAGGTCATACGAAGTGCTGCACATGTCACGCAAAATCATCTCAGCAAACCTGAAGATCTGATGCTCCAAAATGCAACCCCTCTCAGGAAATCAGCGCCCGGACCGCCTAACAGCTCTGATGAACATGTCTCTTGTAGTGCGCCTGCCACGGAAAATGCATCTTTGCAGATCCTCTTCAAAAGTCCCATGCCTGCCATCGTTTTTCGAAATGTTGCAAAACCCTCACGTTTTGCTCACTTTCGACAAGATCGACAATCCCTTGCACCTGCCACGTGGAACGACATCTGAGCATCCAAAAGTGGTCCGAACCCCTGGTGTTTTTAACATTTTGACTTCGAAATGTGCTTCGCGCCACAACGGCGTGCACTTTTTCGACATCTGAACTTCCAAAAGTGGTCCGAACCTGGTGTGTTTTGTACATTTTGACTTGGAAATGTGCTT
>Ga0126342_10022774_pt1 | contig 10311 bp, 8 predicted proteins | sample Cyp1metagenome_FD_92528 | JGI IMG/M metagenome (GOLD analysis project Ga0126342, IMG submission 92528) | Coral microbial communities from Lord Howe Island, Old Settlement Bay, Australia - Cyphastrea 1 metagenome | ecosystem: Host-associated > Invertebrates > Cnidaria > Coral ... | reverse complement strand
GAATATCCATGAATATCCATGAATATCCATGAATATCCATGAATATCCATGAACATCCATGAATATCCATGAATATCCATGAATATCCATGAATATCCATGAATATCCATGAATATCCATGAATATCCATGAATAATCTATCATGTGCTTGGGAAACTCTTAGTAGAGCTGCCGCTTAAAAAAAGACTCCCCATTTTTCAGAGGGAAAATGGATAGCCACAGCTCCATAGCTCCCTAACCACCTGATGGTAACCCAAATGACCCGGCAATTGGACACTCAGTGCTGCTGCAAGATATGGCGAGTACATGCAAGTAGGTGGTTCTCAGATCAGGGGAAGTCTCAATCAATCCTCCATTTTAGATTTTAGAAGCGAAGCACCGATAGTGACAGGCTTTCATCTTGGGCGAGAAACTCCAGCCTTACACCCCCGCAAGTTTCAACCTGAACCCCAAAAAATAGGTCCTGTCAGGTCAGAAAATCCGTTTGTCTTGAGCTCTTAAATTCAATTCTGATTTGAAAATGGTGATAGTCCCCAAAAACAAAAACACCACAGCGCAACAGCCCAACACTTTCTGTCAGACTCCTCTAGTACCTCATGATGATGCTTGTCGCTTTCATCGTCCACCATCTTCTCTAGCAGCACCGCAATGGCCACGTTAATAAGCACGATGCCATTGACCAAGTTGAAACTCACGAAGAAAAAGGACACACCGATCGCTTGCGTGGGATTCCTGAGGCGAGCTACAACCTTTTTTTCAGGTCAAATGGGAAAGAACAGCTGCTGGTTCAAAGATGATGTTGCATTGCATACATTATTGATCGACATTTTTTTGGGGATGGTGCGGATATGTATATATATAATTAATCATCCCAAATAAAGATGGAACATGTGTTGATGGCAAGAGCTGTCAACTGAACGTATGGTGTTTCAACAATTGTGTAACTTGGATTAAATTGGCATGAAGCGGAAAGCACACACACAAAAATAAAACAACAACATGGAACATTCTGAAACCAGCCATCAATTGGTTTCACCGTTTTTCTTTTTTAAGAAACATGTGCCACAACTTAAGTTTTCCCGTCATCAAAGTTCGCCCAGAGTCGTGGTATGCAACATAGGCCTTGTGACCACCTTAGGGCAAGCTCGATAAACCAAGCCGGTAGGGCCGGTCCCAAACTGCGATAAAAATCATCTGCTTTTAGGACCTGAAGATAGATTTGGAACACCACAGAGTTGCCAAGTTCAAGCGCCAAGTTATGTAGCCAATCTTGGACATCCTGCTTGAAGTTCTTCTTTACATGGTTACTATATATATATACACATATACATTTATATATTATTTATATATATACATCAATATACATATAATATATATATATATATATATTTGTTAAGTAGCAACAACCATTTCTTCGTCATGTCACATGACGCACAGCCATCCCGAGGGCCTCTGACCAACTCTCGCCAGTGAGGACCTGGAACATGGTGAACAATGCCTTCCCGAAGTTCCCGAAGTACTCGTAACCTTCACCGGTGAAAAAACACAAAACACCACTGGTGCAAGAAGTCGGTCACCTGGAATCACCTCCGACATGGAACATATGGAAAATCCATGAAAATCCCCTTTTTTGAAGAGTTTTCAGGGTGTTTTTCCTTGTGAAATGCTCAAATACTGGTCATTTCCATGTTGGTTTGTGGTTTTAATCCCCAGAAAATAGAAAACATGAGTTGAGGCTCATCACCTCAAGCAAAGATGAACATTGGGAAACTCAACTGCAGTCGAATCCACCAACCAGCATATCACATAGTATCTGTCCAGTCTCAATGCATTGTGCATATATCCATTTCAGTTTAACAAAAAAAGTCACATGTATTATAGGTAAATCTACGTAACAGAATAACTATCTCAGTCGAAATCACCATCCACAAAACATCCCCGGAAGCCTTGCACGCAAATCAACACGGAACCGAAAGGGCGGCGGCCAAGGCGGCCAAGGCGCCATATTGGAGATCCCGTGCCGTAGTGATTTCAACGACTTCTCCCAGTTCATTGGTGTAACTGCCAGTCTCTCCGTAGTTCATGAAGAACTCCACCCCCAAGATGGCATAGATGGACATCACTAAGACCTGGGACGGACACGTTGCGTGGGACACGTTGCACCCCAGGGGGCGCCTGGCATCTCCTATGCACTTCCCACGGACCACAGTTAGTTGACTACCAGAACTGAGTTAAAACTGGGTTATAACCTATGACAATCAGTATCCTCCATGTATGATCATGAAGGAGTCCAGTTGCCAGTTGTCACCACCAGTCAACCAGAGCTAACCCCATTGCCAATTAATTCATATACCCAATAGAATATCCTCGTGATACTGTATCTCCCAAGACTTTTGTTTAGAGATTTTGATGCCTTTTCAACCTCCACAAGGTCCACATAAAGATTTCCTAAAATGGGGGTACCCCCAGTGCTCGTCCATGTTATTTTCGGATTTTCCATGAAATAAATCCTCCAGCTATGCTATTGGGGTATCACCAACCCCCACACCCGACCCGGGCCCCACCTGAATGAAGAAGGCGTTGGCCACCCCTGGCACCGCCTTGCCCAGGGACTGCATGATCTTCCTCAGGGACTCCACACGTTTGAAGAGTCGAAAGACGCGGAAGGCGCGCATCATCCGTAGCAGCCCTGGCGTGGGTGCGGTGAAAGTGGCCACGGCTTTGGCGAGGTGTTTGGTCTCAAAATGGAGCTGTATCCCGAAAAAAAGGTTGGTAAACATTGGGTAAAACGTGGTAAAACCATGTAAAACCATCACTTCTTGGGAAAAACACATATAGGATGTAGCATATAGGGTACTCCACAATCCAATAGTTCATCATAAGTCATCTTTGAATGTTCATAAGGGGTGGCCCGTGGCCCATCACCCAGTTTGAAACAAAAAACTGAGCTGAAACTGTGATCCGCAGCATCTTTCAATTTTACGGAGACCCTGCAGCTGTTGTTGGCATGTCATCATTATTTAGATGTTGCCACAATCAAACACTGGTTGGTGGTTTTAACCATCTTGAAAAATACTGGTTAATGGGAACGATTATCCCATATATGAAATGGAAAATAAAGTATGTTTGAAGCCACCAACCAGAACAAGTGGTATCTAAGTGAGTAGAGTGAGTACTGGGATCTATTGGAATATACCACAATTACATACAATTACTAAACCACCACACATCGCTAAATTGTGGCAACATCTAGGTTGCAAGTTTGGTTTGTAACCCCATCGAACTATAACACAATATAAATATATTTATATATGTATATATACATATATATAATAAATAAACATGATTATATAATTATATATAATTATAATATATATATATATATCCATCATATATCCATCAAGAATCCATTCTATCTATAAATCCGTGGTAGTTTTCCTCACGGAACCGTGTCGTTTCCACGGCGCCTAAGGGCCCAGGCAGGTCTGGCAGGACGTAGTTCATCAGCCCGATCGAGACCACCACGACGTCGAAACAGTTCCAGGCGGATTTCCAGAACCGACAGAGCCAGAAGGAATACATGTTCCACATCCTGCCAGAAGGATCTATGGATGATCCTCAAAAAATGGGTATAGTATATATATATATGTATATAGTATGTTATATATATATGTATACTATATATATATATGTGTGTGTACTATAGCTATATCCATATATACCAAATATTAACAAATGGGATATTAACAACATATATTACTTCATAGCTACAGTTGTTAATATCTGGTTGATGATGAACAATGTATGTTAATATATGTTAATATCTGGTTGGTGGTATACCTACCCCTCTGAAAAATATGAAAGTCAGTTGGGATCATTATTCCCAATATATGGAAAAATAAAAACATGTTCCAAACCACCAACCATATATATATATGATTATTTCATATTCATTCATATTCTATATATCTACTTCAGGATGATAAAATACGTCTATCTGGGCAAATGGGAATAATTCACTCACCTGAATCGTAAGGCCCACAAAGGGATGATTTCCCTCAAATAAGCCATGATTCCAGGGTTCGGGAGAACATCATCAACCATCAACATTCACATCCTGTTTTTTTTTAACAGGTTTTTAAAGCACCAAAGATGAACAACAATAATGCAAGACGTGGTGCCCCCAACAAAAATACAGGCAATTTAAGCACTGAACATAGGGGAAAATATCAGCAAAAAATGCGGATTGTATGATATATGTTATACTGTAATTGATTTATGTTGGCGAAGTTCAGTGAACATAACTCCAATTTCACAAAGTTTTATGGTAAATACATCCAAAGTTCGGGTTGAGAATCCAACTTGCAAGGGGAGTGTCCACCTGTTTCACATCCTGGAGATTTCATGGGAATGGTTCGGCTTATGAAGGGCAAATCTTAAACAACCACTCAAAAGATCCGTGTAGCTTGGTTGGAGCCATTTTTGGGGGATACACCATTGTATAGTTATGTATAGTTAATATGGGAATTTCATATTGCAATTGGGCAATTGGATGTTTTTAGTGAATGTTTGACCTCAAAGAAATATGACCAAACGTCTAAACACCACCGTATTCAGAAAGTCGGCCAGTTACCCTCTGGATCCCTCTGGTAAACAAACATAACAATGGAAAACCACCATGTTCAATAGGTAAATCAACTATAAATGGCCATTTTCAAAAGCTATGTTAGGCTATGTTTGTTTACCAGAGAGTATACCTTCCAAAATGTGCGGCCCGTTATACCTAAGCTGCCGCCCAGCAACAGCTCAATGGTGAAGCTCACGTTGAAGAAGATATCGAAGCCCAACCACACACCCGGGTGCTGATCACCCTCTGGATCGATCCATTTCCTTGCAAACGTCTGGGAAATTCATCCGGATATTTATGAAGGTACTGTAGTTGCGAAATGCTGCAGTTGATAGGTGGTAAACATGTAAACATCCCATTAATTATAGGCTTTCAACCATCCAAGGTGGTGCAAGATTTCTTCCACCCACCATATCTAGAATCTAGTGATTATCTCCCAATGCCATTACAGTTGGGGGAAAAATCTTTACAGAAGATTTGTCGAGCGTGATGCAAAAAAAGTCCCAGAAGGGGAAAAAACAACAACTTATATAAGTATACTTACAATGTGGGGCCCCCCAGTTATAAGTTGGTTTATAAGCCCCAGTAACTATAGTTATATCTACCATAAACCATAGTTATTTGAGTTATGTTCACCAACTTAGCTATCTTGGGGGAACCACCTTGTAAGTGTCTTAAGTAGTATCCCTATGGATTCATTCCATGGCCACTGTCTGAGAAGGTACTTATAACCCCCTAGTCACGTCATCATGCCCCAATCACACTTCCTTTCAGAAGGCACGGCTGGATCCAGAAGTAGTATAGTAAAATGTAATACCATCTGGTTATTTAACATAACTATGGAAAATCCATTGTAAATGGAAGTTTTAATGGGAAAATCATCTGTAAATGGGCCATTGTCCATAGCTATGTTAAAGAACCAGTGTATAAATTACCATGACAGTTGGTGAGATTCTAGCCCTTCCGGGACCCGAGCCTTGAGCCTTAGACATCCACCAAGCCGCTGTTTGCAGATCCCAGATTCTCAAGGTGGGTAATAACTGGAAATAACCTCCGTAAGATTCCATAAGGGATATAGTCCCTATAACACCCTATAACATCCTATAACATCCTGATTCTAAAACTATCTGAAGCACTTCAGAATTTTCTTCAGAGTGGAACTGCAAGTTCCCAAGTTCTTGCAGATCCCAGATTCTCAATGATGTTCATCAGGAAGTTTCCGCCAATAAGTCCAGCCACGGTCAACTGAACGCGAATGCCCAAGTAGACTCGTGCTGCCTCTCCTGAGCGGAAGCGAGGTGGAAATCACAAAAATAGCACGCCCCAAAAAGATAGACAAGTAAAATCATACTCAAATTGTTGCAAGTTTCTATCTGTTGACTCTTTTTGGGGTTTAGTACATTTAAAAACGCAGCAGCAGCAGCAAGAGTTCGAGGGATCAAGGTCAAAACCCGTCCATCTTTTGTCACTGCGCTGATGAAAAAACCGCGATCACCTTCGGAATCTGCGAATGGATGGTGGTGAATTTTCTTCCACAATGTGCCATGTATGAACCAGTTTGATCACCAGATCCCTAGGATAACTTGGACCTTGTGCCGAGGAGGGGAATCTGCTGCCATTTCGTCTGGTTGTGCTGGGCAACTTGACACATCACGCAGATCTTTCCAAAATTTGCCCCTTTTGACGCCAAACACATCTTGACGTCAGCGAAAAAAAAACAACATTCACATACATTCACTGACCACCGAACATCTGAACAAAAACCCAAAAAAAAAAGCTCCAAGTCTCGCTGGTACTTCCAAAAACCAGACTCCGTCTTCCTTGGAAAGGCACGCTTTGTCTCAGGCAATGTCACATCTGATGGGTCAAAGATGGGGTACACCAAAAAATATGGTTTTAGAAGTTTTGGTATCCTTTTTGGTATCAAAGAGATGCGATTGTTGGTATTAACCGGCATTAAACGATATTAAACGTATACTTTTAAGCAATTTTTTCCCTTATTCCGAATCGGATGATATCGCAGGATAGGCAACCCCAAATCATGAGTAGATCCAATACCAAAAAAGGCATTTGTTTGGGGAGCTTTAACGGCATGATAACCATCTATTTTATTAGAACAAGTATGAACAAGTCATAGGTGGTGTAAAGAAAAATGAGGTCCGATGGCTGATAATCTTACCCACATCTGTTTCAGTAGGGGCTTGGAGTTGTGGAGATGGATCCTCTCGACACAGGGTTGGATGAGAACGGACACCGCCCAACGACCTCACCCAAACAGGGCTGAGAACATGGAAATTGATTTCACCTCAAATAATCCTGGAAAATGCCTATTTGACAAGATTTGACAATATTTGTTGATGATCCTTAGATTTCGCGCCAAATCTGTCTATCATTGTCTATCCCTAAACCGATTGAGTATTTTCTCACCCACTAATATTCATGTTCTTTCTTATACAATCTCGGACATTCTTCCAGCAAACAGCCACAAAACCCTTCCCCTTACTTGGAGGATCATGACACTTTAGTAGATGCTGAATTAATGTGCATATTAAACATCAAGTTATATGATATGATATATAAGTATATGGGATATCTACATATCTACTTCTTTTCACCACGTTCACCGTGGACCGTGGGATGGGATGATCCTCCAATGTACTTGTATACGTTGGTTTATCAACAAGTTTTAGTTTGTAAAACTAGTATAAACCATATCAACATTGGACTTATGTTCACCAATTTGTCACCAATTTGTGCCCATCCACTAGTTATAACAGTTGTATCCCATGATCAATCCCTATCTATGGTTTTCCACGGGGGGATCCCAAATAAATCAACCCTAATAATTATTGTGGTTACAATTTGCTTCGTTGTCATGGTATATCTTCCCTTGTTTGGGGACCCCACAAACCATCACCCAGCCGCGGTGGCAACAAATCCTCTGCGACGACGGTGGTCTTCGTCGCGGTCCGCACCACCGGGTCGCCGTCGTCGCCGTCCCGGCGATTCTCATCGCGGCGCCGCACCGCCGCGGCCACGGCCGCGGCCATGGCGGCCCCGGCGGCTTCCCCGAGAGGGGACGCCGCCTTTCAGGCTGAGCCCAAAAGGAGGCGGCGAAAAACGTAGGAAAGCCTGAAGTGAAAAAAAAAATGTGATAAATATAGGGATGAATATGGATTAATGGATTAATATGGATTAATATGGATTAATATGGATTAGTACGGATTAATATGGATTGATATGGACTAATTGAATATGGACACTGGTGCAGTAAATGAATGGACTGGATTGGAAGCCAATTTCAGAGTACTCCAAAGAATCATACATGTTTGGTAGCGGAAAGAAAGGCCACGCTTATGAAATCGTCATGATAGAGAGAGTACTGTAGCCCGTGTGTGGTAGAAAAGCGCGAGTTAAAACAAATGCAAATCATGTTCAACCATCCAACTTGAGTGATGTTGCTTATAGAGAATCAAATATGCCATGCAAGAGAAAGAACAATCCCGGTCGGAAATGAGATGTGTTCCAAGGGGAATGTTTCAAACATATCTTGCTTATAACACCTTGCTTATAACACCCAAAACATGCGATGCGGTGAATGGCTTCAATATGTTGATTGCCATGGTATTTTTCATGTCATACAGTGGCTGACACCCCTTTGACGCCTGATCTATGTATGAAAAGCAAGTGAACACGGTGAACGCAATCTAAGTACATACTTAAACTAGCATGAACTTTTGTACCAAGTAACCTCCGGTAATTTAACACAGCTATGGACAATGAACACGGCCCATTCATAGATAATTGTTCATAGAAGATTTGCCTAAATGGTGATCATCCATTCCTATAGTCATCCTCGAGATATCATATTATTAGAAGAAAAACGCTGAAATGGGAACATTAATTGAACATACAATTTTATATCATATTCCTTCATATTCTATATATTTATATATATATACACATATATCTACTTGAGGATGATAAAATACGTCTATCTGGGCAAATTATACAGTAATAATTCACTAACCTGAATAGTTCGGCCATTTGGGGATGATTTCCCTTATTAGCCATGATTCCAGGGTTCGGGAGAACAGTGAGGTCATCATAATTTACCCAGATATCCAGATATGCTTATAATAAATACATATATTACTAACCACTATTAACCATTACTAACCACTATTAATCTATGTATGCTATTATGTATACATTATATATACCTGGCTAAATTACAATATTTCACTCACCTGAATAGTTCGGTCATAGAAGGGGATGATTTCCCGAATCCTAACACTTCTTCGAAGTGGCGATCCAAGTTGTCGGCGAAGAGGCGCTTGCTGTAGGCGGCCTGACACTTGGATTTCATGGGTGATGGATTGCTTGGGAAAATCTGCGCCGGAAACCATGGGTTTCTACCATTTTTTAAAACCCTAAGGATCCATGGTGCTGGTATATATGCTAACATTTTGGGTATATTGATGATAAATGTGACCATATATAGCATACATGGATCCTATGGGTAAGGGATAATACGGAAGTTTACCCGGTTTCAATTTTCCGGTCAACCAATCCAATAAAAATGTTGGGTGATGTGTTCTCTTGTTTTCAGGGCTATTAAACCATGGTTATATAAACCGCCAGTTCCCACAGTTCTCTTCCACCTCCAGATATTGGGATTTTTCACCCCTTTTTTAGTACGATTCGGAGGGATTCATTGGATTAGTTGAAGGGAAAATCTTCACCGCACACCATGGTTTCCCCATGATTTTAACCATCGAATTAGCTGGCTGCCTGGCGGTTAAACAAGTTTCCCAAAAAAAAACAATCCAATGAGGGATCTGTTAAGAACATGTGAGCAATATGTACATATTTATAATATATATATAGAATATGTATTTATAATATATATAAAATATAATTATATGTACACAACGACATAAATTATATATGATGTTTTAGTTTGAGGGATCGGATCGTAACTATAATATATAAAATAAGACCTGGAAACCAGCTGCCACCATCATCATGGCTTGCCTTCATATCTGTTTCGGGGCCAACTGCACACTTCACGTGTATCACTGATCATCAAAGTGCCTCCACTTGGGTTTTAGTTCACGTGTATCAGTGTATCATCAAAGTACTTCCACTTGGGTTTCGTTGAGAGATAGGCGATTAGGCAGACTGCACATGTTGTCAGCTTTGGTATTCGACCACAACTTCGTTTGGAATGATCTTAAGGCCTCCAAATTTCAATACCGGGAAACAATAAACCGGTCAGTACTGAAACCAACAAGCAAATCCACTTTTCCCTGAGCCGTACATTTTGATCTATCATAATGAGGGAAACCCAAAATAAGCCATCTCCAATGCAAAGGAGGTTTATTATTAGGTATACCGTAGCACTTGGATCATGTATTATTGGGTGGTTGATTCCCGTTTTATGGGTGCTTAATGGCATGGTTTAATAAATATTCTTTACCACATTAAATCCCATGTCAAATCCACCATCTTCCTTATCTTTCAGCTAGTGCATTAAATCTTTATTAAACCATATTAGACCATATTAAGCCATATCAAACCATATTAAACCATATAAAAAAAAAAAAAAAAAAAAAAAAAAAAAAAAAAAAAAAACCAAAAACAATTTACATACACAAAACTAATTAATTTTCTTCCATACT
>Ga0126342_10022773_pt1 | contig 10311 bp, 10 predicted proteins | sample Cyp1metagenome_FD_92528 | JGI IMG/M metagenome (GOLD analysis project Ga0126342, IMG submission 92528) | Coral microbial communities from Lord Howe Island, Old Settlement Bay, Australia - Cyphastrea 1 metagenome | ecosystem: Host-associated > Invertebrates > Cnidaria > Coral ... | reverse complement strand
TCTTTTCAGTATGTGTTTGACAATAGCTGTGCATCCTGGTTCAACCACAAAAGAAAATCAGCTAGAACTGAACTCTGTTAAACCCAAACCCTTAAAAACTGTAAGAAAACTGTAATGTTGAAATATCATGAAATATCCTTACTGAACACTTCTTTTACTTTTTCTTCTGTCGGCACAGGCCTTGACCTTCTTAAATCTAGGGTCATTTTGACATCGCCATTCACTATCAATTCACTGTGTTCTGCCCACTAGCTCATTCATATTGATTGTTTAATCTACTTTAATTAGACTTTAATATTATAAATTCATGCAACTGATCATTCACGATGCACAAATCCAGGCTCAAATGCTTGGAACTTTGGTGTGCCATGGACGCTCTTCATCCATACATGCTGGAAACCTGGAGTAGGTCCAAACACCATGGAGCATCAAAGCAGCACTGCGAGTTCTGGATGTTTCTTCAAGAGTAAGGCGGCAAAGAATGTGGCAAAATCCCAGAAAATCATGCAAAATCATGATGGTATTTGATCAACAAAAGATCCAACTAATCTGCTTCGATCAAAACCTACTCAGAGAATCCTGCATCGTAGTGGAACATTCCGTAGTGGCACGGCCGCAGTTCGTTATCATCAGATTATCAGCACAAAGCCTTGAATTTCACAAGGATACAAGGGGCATGTTAGTGGAGTCCCACAAAAATAGGATACATGGCTTGCAAGTAATCTAGTAAACATACAAAAAACAATGGAAAGATCCACCATGTTTAATGGGTAAATCCACGAACTAAATGGCAATTTTCAATAGCAAACTGTTAGTTTATCAGAGGGTAATTATGACATATCATGGCTGCATGGTATCTTCATCTAGCTTTGGGCCCACAAAACATATGCTGAGAAAAAATGGGCACAATGCGACAACACCAACAACCGAAAGCGCCCAGACCAAGCTATGCCAATCTCCCTCTTCGAGGGCTTGGCTAAAAAAAAAGGTGGCCTCAAATGGGCTCGACCTGAACCTGGGACCGCAGTGGTGCTCCTACAAGGGCTGAAATGATGAAATGATGAAGATGGCTGCAGTGTTTGTTTCATGATGTTCATGTTGTTTTGCAGTTGTTTTGCTGAAAAAAACATGCAGTGGTTGGAACATGTTGGCTTCCACATTGTCCAATCTGACTTCCTGTTATCAAAGAATCACTTCACAAACGATTTTTGACCCAGGCTGCAGTCCTCATTTCTTCAGGATGGGATACAAACGTTTTCCCAACGGCATCTCTCGTTGAACAGCTTCGTTGCCACGCTCATAGAAATAATGATCCTGCCGGCATCGAATGCATCGAATTCCTTGGATTCTTTGAACGACCCATCCTTGAAACCAAAAAAGGTGATCTTCATTCCAGCTAGGATGGGAACAAACAAAAAAATGTTTGAAACCAACAACCAGTCATACATAGTATATCATAGTATACATGTGTATATTGTATAAAGCCAGAATTATCACCCCCAAAATGGATGGTTTGATGATGTTTGATGCTAAAACTAAGCCATTATGTGGGTGAAGTGGTACCCTGATTAATTTTCACTCATATACGTAGTATGTAAATGGGAGGAAGCTGGCTACCCCGCCTGACATGGTGCTCCAGAGGAGTGTCCATCTGGGCGCTTGTAGTTCTTTGACCTTTGATGAAAGGCATGCCGCTACGTGGAGTCCAGGAGCTTGGAAATGCCATGTATAGGTTAAAAGCATATGCAAGTATATATTTATAATATATATATATATATATTATATTTATATATTATATATATTATATATATTATATTATATATATTATATATATATTATATATATATCTATACGTATACATAAATAATATGGGGTTGAGTCAAAATTCAGCGTATGGATCGGCCCGCGCTGATCCAGACGCATGGATCAGTCTGGATCACCTGCGTTTTGGTTTGGATCAAGGGTATGGATCGGGCTGTACAATTTGACTCGCAGCCATATATCGCCTCCCAAAAATATCAAAAATGGGAAAACAAAATCCTGCAAAAAAAACATATAAAAGTGATAAGCATACGATTCTATCGTTTTGGGGTTGCTAATTTTCTTCTGGAAGACACTAGCGATGCTGAATCTCCCTGGCCTGGTACAGTCTGAGTTCAAGACTCGCCTTCCTTTGCGACAGTCCCTTCAAGTATACCCAGCCTGATGTGAGGTGAGAATAAACCACTTCAATATCAATTCAGCTATCTATTGCTACCCTCTTAATATCTCTTAATTCAGTGCTTTAAGGTTACCCCATACCAGAACAAACTGGGCATCACATCATGGCCAGCTAGCAATTGTTCCAAGATTTGAACGTGTTATGTGATGGTGCTGGGAATTGTCAGTACTCGTGTTGAAGTATATGGATGGAAGGTCAAAGTCTTAAAGTGACAATTGCCGGTGAAAATGCAATACAAAAAATAAACACGGGATATCGGATATATAATCTATGTACTCCACATCATGTCTACATGTCTGTTAGTCAAAACCCAGTACATCTGCAAGAATGAAATCCCAAATCCTCTACTGTATTACCCATAGAGATCCATCAAAAAGCAGGTGCAACCCACCCTCTTGCAGTCTTGAAGAATGCATAAGTCCAGTCATCCCCTCACATAGAAAGGATTCGGATGCGCATAGGTGTGTCCAGTAGATGTTGGGGGTCTCCGATTTGTTGACACGTTGGGACTCAAACAAATTGCCATTTTGGGCGCTGAACCATCCACGTTGTGGCACTGTGGGGAAGAAAAAAATAGCACATCCCAATTTGACACGCTACGACTCTACAGTGCAACTGACAGCCCTCTAATCAAATGTAGATTCTAAGGTTGACCAGCTGATTCTCTGATTATTTTCTCTCTGACACCAACAATCCCATAGGATCCAAAGCTCCGCAACCTGTTCTTCTCATGCTTTGTTTTGGTCTTTCCAGCTGCTAGAATGCCATCTGACCTCAGCAACTCCAAATAGCTCTTTCCCACTGCAGCTGGGCGGAGTTGGCATGGAAGTCTACCCAACTCATCAGTGTCTACTTGGTGCTTCATCTTAGTTTCATCTTAATTACTTAGCAACTAAATTATAAAAAATACATTAAAATACTACAAACCTGGTCAAAATGGAGGAAAGTCGGGCAAGCCCACATACAACTGGGTTTATAACTTACTAAGTAGTACTGTAGTACTTAGTAGCATGAACCACTGACTACATCAGTAGCGATCTGAGCAACCACACTCCTCCACGAAGTGGACACCTTCACCCATTCGCTTAGCACTTCTGTGGGAGCCTGCAGACGGCGAAACTTTCAAGGTGCCATTGGGAGTGTTTCGCTACAGCCTAGCCATGAACATCTATCTGGAATTCTATATGTTATTAAAGCATATTAAAGCATATTAAAGCATATTAAAGCATCAGCCATGGAGAAAGCAAAGCAGCCGTTTCCACCTCCGCGTTCACAGCTCTGACAAAAGCGTCCTAGATTGGATGCATAATGCTGCCGTTGCTCCCACCTTGCACAACAAAATCACACTCTGGTGACATTGTTGGACCATCTGAAATAAACCATGCTTGATCTGTCTTGATTCTGGATCTTTGGTATGGCCTGCCGCAGTCTGCCCATGAAATCCATGAGGTTCATTAATCCATATTAATTATATAGTTCTCTGTCAATTTTTGAATCGACGGATACTTGCCTGTTGCATGTTTTTCTTTTTCAGAAAGTATTGTTATTAAACACAGCAGCCAGTCCGTCGTCTTTGTGCAGCGCTGAGGTCCGATCAAAGGTACTGGTAGCATGGGTCTGGTGTTTTCACGTCGCGAGACAGCATCCTGTTGTGACATGTTGTGACAATCAAGGGCTCAAAGATGCTAAAAGTGCCTTTGGCGATGGCCCTGTGAGGTCTGGACAAGGCTTGTTTGCTGAAAGCTTACAGTAGAGGAAAGCCATGAAATGCCTGGAAAATGATGCTGCATTGCAACGATACAATGCGTCACCCATGGCGAAAGTCGGGCTCAAGTATTATTCCAAACCTCCACATGATGCATTGCTATTTGAGGTTATCCCAAAATCTGGATAAGTCCCCTCCCCGGAGGAACTCCTGGATGGCGTCTCGTCTCTTAACCTGGCGCCATGGCCAATTCTCCGTGGCCAATGGGCACCACAAGCTATGGACTAGTCTTAGTCTTTGTGAGATTTGTTGGTACTGAGGAAAACATGCAAAAATCAAATTTGCAATCTTTGATTGTCTACATGCAGTCGATAAGCATTCGTGAACTCAAGATGGGGTAGCGGTGAATCAAGAGAGGCTACAGCCGATGTTGGATGATCCAAAACAATTCAGATCTCAACTCAAACTATTGAATCAAATCAACAAAATAATTAGTATCAATGAAGAAGAGAACACCGGAGAAAAGGACTTCAGACTTCCTTTTTTGGATCCTTTTTCAAAAGTCACAGTATTTGAGGACGATAAACAAGGATGCCCAACAGCATTTAGCTATGATCCACATCTATGGGGTCCGCTCAATTCTTGACTGGGCCAAGAAGCGGGGACACTCACAAGCACACGCAGGTGAAAATCACCCATGGTTCCAATCCCCGAAATCACCGGCTCAGAAACCAAGATGAGAAGTTTGGGGCTGACCTATTATAACACACACACACCAGCCACCAGAAGAAACGCTGCCCCAGTGTGTGCCGTGAACCGTGCCCGCAAGCGGTGCCTCTTCTTTGAGGTTCCCTTGCTGCGGTGAATGCAGCAAAACGAACTCCGTTGCCTTGCGGAAGGCCTCCTCTTCCTGGTGCGGCAAAATGACTTGTTGCCGCTTAGTGACGATTTCTGGCAACGCGAAATGTGTGCAAACCGAAAAAATATGACTCACATGTATGATGAATATATAAGTGTGTGCTCACAGTATATATGTATATATATATATACATTACATGGTGTATTATAGATTATAATAGTATATACATGAACATTTCCATTTCTGATCATTTCTGGGATACAAATATGATGCCCATCCAGCTGAGATCCAAACATTGGCTTGTCGAATGAGCGACTTCAAAGGGTCATAACCTGCCATCCCAACGCGTGCAACGCGTGTTCGACCACCTGCCATCCCGATATCCCGATGCACCAAACACCTGGATGCAACAGTTCTCGTCCTTTGAAGTGCTCTGGCGCTTGCCTCACCGGAAACTGATGCTGAAACTGATGCTGAAGGCACGTGGGCTGAACCATGGGTCATCCTGATCTTGTCCGGCAACCAATCGCACCAAGCAGTGGAATGACACATTGAAGTCCCTTGGAATCCCTGCAGAGGCGTCGAATTGAGGTATTTCATGACTTGATGCCTGTCATGCAGTGCCGCGCTTCGGGAGCAAACACGATGGCTAAAGTCTAGAGGTTGGCATGCCAATCCACTTGGTTTTGTCGCTTCTACATTGACAAAACCAGGTCAGCAAGACCAAGAGTCCGCTTTCCAGCTGGGTTTGTCTGAAAATAGGATACCATAGGATGCCACAAAATCTAGGTTTTCTCATAATATCTCATACGTAATAATAGGATGCCACATAGGATTCCCAAAAATCACAACCCATTTTGATTGCTGCGCAAGTGAGGCCCCTGTGACACTCCTTTTTTAAGCTCGCAAGAATCCACGGACTGCAGCTAGAAGGTCATCACCTCAACAGCAGAGCTCACTGGCTGGGCCACCATTTCATCGTGGAATTTCCATGGCGCAAAAAAAACATATCAATGAATTGACAACTGAATATAGTTGTATATGGTATGTATACATATGATTATACATGATTATACATTCATACACATATATATATAATACATATTATATACATATACATATATACATACACGCACACCTGGGTGATTCTAGATGTATTTATTATTGTGTGTGTAGTATTGTAACATACATTGATATCCACAACATTGACAGTTTTCTTGACAACCAAGGGACCAGAATGCCATTTCACAATCTTGGCTACAACCTTGGCAATTCCACCACGGCGTGTTGCCTGCCGAAGGAGTGAAACGCGACGGCCTGACTCAAACAACAATTTCCAGAAAAAATATTATTTGATTGTTCCTTCGGGAAAATCCAAAACACCGGGGACAATCCAATCAATGATAGAGCAATCATGAAGAGCAGCAAAGTGAGTATCCGACCCCCCGTGCCTTGATAGTGATAAACATCCCAAACCAATATTTCAAAAAAATATACATCAATTGAACAGATGGTGTTAATCTCTTGACATTATTCCTAGTTAATTATTGCGACTAAACACCATTGGAACTAATAATACGGTTGATCAATACGTTCCCCATTTCTTAATGGCCACAAAATGAAGGTCAACCCCCTGTTGCAGACCACAACAGCCCAAAGAGCCGGATGGTCTACCAATATCTATAAGATAGAATCGAAATTTTCACACCTATCTCTAGTTATCTCTCTATTTTGCCATATTTATATCATATAATTACAAACGATTTGTAAAGACATTCATCTATATATATATGTATATATATATAGATATCGTTATACACCTATACATTACATATCTATATCTATACTTATCTGTATCTATACCTATCTATTCTATATAGATCTGTGTACACCTCAAACTTCACCCATCCCTCAGCACTTCTGACCTGTGCTGGTCCTTCGAGGCGTCTCAGCAGACCGAAGCGTTTCAACGGCTCGCTGGGCGGTGCGCGGCAGAGCAGCAGATCCTGGGGACCTTGCCGCGGCCAACGGTGGCCCCATTGATGGGAGGAATTTTCGTGGGAAACATATAGGATTAGATGGAATTATATAGTTGTAGGTATGGGATTCTGTGAAAGTTATAGTTATAGGTCAAAGAAGGTTATAGAAGTTTATAGGTGGTTAAATGGAATTATGTGGGGTTAATTAATGATACATTAATTACACTAAATCATATGGGATTATGGGATTATAAGTTGGGATATAACGGGATTATTGATATGATAGTATACAGTAACTTGGCTAGGGATTATATGGGATTAATCCTACTATAATATACTAACAAGTTTGACACGGTGATATGGGAATTATTTTTGCTAAATAGACATGAATTATTGGAATCCTACATAACTTATATAGAAATTATTTATGAAAATGATATGTGATTATGATTCGGATTTTTCATGTTCATATATTTGATAGTCCAACAATGCTATAGGTGACTAACATAATTTAAATTGTTATTTTTTTTTACTCGCAAATGGTAAAAGGGATGTTAAATTATGTAAATGAGCCATGAACACCCCTATCTCATCCCATTTTACTGGTTGGTTAATAGGTATCTCCGAATCTCCAATGGTTTTGGTTATCTTTCATCCCCAATGTATTCAGTAGTACAATATTATAATAGTATAACCCGCTATAATGACCAATCAACAATGGCATTTGTAACGGCTCAAATGGGTATGTAACCAACTGTAATGATGATAGATTGGGGGTGAATAATTCCTTCCTCGTAAGGCCAAAAAACAACCTTAAAAAATCCTAGAAAGCCTTGTTTAGTAGGTCACTTGGTGGGGGTATTTAATATTGGGGGATCAGAATTTGTGTGTGTGTGTGTACCATCTGTATAGATGTAAAACTTCACTATATTGCAGGGGCGTGTGGCACTCATGTCCTACCATGAGTGGGATGGGAAACGTGGCCGGTTTCCTGTACCTGCAACTTTATATATATGTATAGTCCCGCCCCTGGGCGCATATAAGTCGCAGCTGGGGGGGGGCATATTATCGCTGTTGTTTTATACGGTCACTGTCTACTGTGATTATACGTCTATATATAATTTTATAAATATTCATTCTTCGTGTGACTTTACTGTTGGTGTTTTTGCACGTCAGATGCATTCCACATCAGAATTCGCAATGACTGTTCTGAGCAAGTGTGTGGTTCTATTGTTTTACCATGAAGTTGTTTGGGGGGTCCATGGGTTTTGTGAACATTTTCCCTTAGTGATGACTGTCCCATCGAAATAGGGGAGACAGCAGTTTGTGGCCATGAAATAATGGGTAAAAGCCTGGCAGGACGATTCACTCTCAGAATGTAGAATCATCAGGAGGCCACGAGACAAAAATGTTGGCCCCCCAAAATGGATGGACTAATGCCAATCTGCTAAACACCATCAGTCTTGTTGGCCAATTGGTACCCCAATTTGCACCCAAACACGCACCATTGACAAGGGCGGTGGAGTCATGCTGGATGCGGTTCAATATCGTGCGTATGTCTGGGTCAGATTTAAGAGTCATCAGGGAATCCCTAAATTGGATAAAAATTGAATGGTTTATCAATGTTTATCAGGTCTACCCGGGAGGCTTACCTCTTAAAATGACCCATTCTTTTCGTGTTTCTTTTCAGGGTCTCCCATTCGAACCAGCACTCCAAGGCACGAAGTTCGCAGGCAGGACAAAAGTCTCCACCACCATCACCCACATAAGCCACGCGCGAAGGGGAAAAGCTGGCCAGAATCTGCTCTAGAACGCGCCCCTGCGCTGCAAGATCTGAATTTGGGTCATTGAATCCAGTGCCTTTGTTTGGTTGGAACCATGTGGCTGTGTCCAGTGAATCTTACCCCAAAATCCAATAGCACGGCACCACTTCCTTCCAGGTCTGGAACGGGGCTACGTTTGTTCTGGGATCACAAAGTTGCAGGATGAAAACTACAACATGCTATAGCCACAACAAGAAAATCAAGAATCGCGTGGGTATGAGTCAACCTGGGGTAGCACCCAAAAAAGGGATCTGTTGATATCTGTTATTGAAAACGACTAAAACTTGTGAGTGCATGAGTGCAAGTTTCCCTGGAGATTTTGACAGTTTCCATCAGCTGCAGCAGATTCCACTGATCTGCGAAATGGATTCCCCAACCACCTTGCACAAATTGCTGGGGCAGAGTGGGCAGCCATGAGGTTCACCCTCCTTAGAAAGCCGTGGCTCTTCCTGTAAGAGGAGGAAACAGAAGAAAATGGTGAGATAGCCATGATGCTGACTATGTCCAAACATATCAACGATATCTTCACAAAAAGATGCGGATGCCACATATGCCACGAAATCTCACCGATATCTCATAACAATTCTGTAGAAAGCACAGCATCAACTCATTCTGTATTTTTCCCGCGGAGCTGGACACATCATTGAACCATCTGGGTGCACCCCGCATGAAAGGGCTTGATATGCAACCTGCCCTCGTGATCGAAGTCGGCTGGATTTGAGATGACATCCTTGGCTGCGCACTGATGCAACAAACCGAATCCGTAAAATCCCACGTTCTGAGGAAAGTCAACTAAAGAAAAGCCAAAGATCCACAATGGGGAAAAACATAGAAAACCATTAAAAAAACTCAAGAGTTTTTAGGGGATGAGAAAATCAGCGTGTTGCCATGTGGCTGAGAAGCAATGCCGAAGCCCTTCCTTTCGGAGAAATGCCTGAAACAACTTAAACGCCAACGCTGAGGACAGCTGACATGGCGAATGTACCATCTGGTTATGACTAACAGTTCGCCATGGAAAATCATCATGCTATTAATAGGTAAACCATCTATAAATGAGCCATTTTCCATGGCTATGTTAAATAACCAGAGGGTATACATCCAGAATGGACCTTGGAACACTTTCTGATGGTTTAGTCGTGTGCGTTGAACTCATGTTGCCCGGGTTTTTTAGTGGCATATCTTAGGCTTAGTAGCTGGTCAATGACCCTGGCAAGTCCCCCAGAGGTTACATCGAACTTATAAGTGGGTTATAACCCCACTTACTACCCTCTGGTAATTTAACATAGCTATTGAAAATGACCATATATAGTGGATTTTCCCATTAAAAATGGTGATTTTCCATAGCTATGTTAATTTACCAGAGGGTAACCGGCTTTCCGCCTCAATGAAAATCGTGTTGGCATCGCTCAGAACCATCTGCTTTGCCTGGGACCACAGGTGAGCTGGTGACCTGCTGGGCAGGGGCTTACTTTTCAGATTTGAATAGATTCCGCAGATCTGAAACATATCTATTGAACATGAAATCAGTGGCCAGTACCTGAATTGGAGGTACCTACCCTATATATATATATAATCATACATATATATATCAATATATAAGGCCATCCCCCATGTATAGCCCGCTAGATGCTTTGCGGCCGACTTTATAGAGAATAGCCTGGTATAAACTGGAATGGCCACATGTCTGGAGTCTATAAAGTGGAAAGCCAACATGTTTTGTCTAT
>Ga0126342_10022772_pt1 | contig 10311 bp, 8 predicted proteins | sample Cyp1metagenome_FD_92528 | JGI IMG/M metagenome (GOLD analysis project Ga0126342, IMG submission 92528) | Coral microbial communities from Lord Howe Island, Old Settlement Bay, Australia - Cyphastrea 1 metagenome | ecosystem: Host-associated > Invertebrates > Cnidaria > Coral ... | reverse complement strand
ATATATATATATGGAGTCCATGGAGTGTGTATGTAAACAAACAAACACATACAAACATAAGATACATTTACATGTATATAAATACATGTAAAAACAAAAGTAAATAAATGAATACATAAATTAATCGATAAATAAAACGCACATTGGTGATATAGATAGATAGTTAGATAGTTAGATAGATAGATAGATAGATAGCTAGGTAGGTACATAGATAGATAGATAGATAGATAGATAGGTAGGTAGGTAGGTAGGTAGGTACATAGGTAGGTAGGTAGGTAGATAGGTAGGTAGGTAGGTAGATAGATAGCTAGATAGGTACGTAGATAGAGAGAGAGATATTTACATATATGTACATATATATATATACACATAGAAGATAGCTAGATAGATAGATAGATAGCTAGCTAGCTAGCTAGATAGATAGATAGATAGATAGATAGATAGAGATAGATAGATAGATAGATAGATAGACAGATAGGTAGGTAGATAGGTAGGTAGCTAGCTAGCTAGATAGATAGATAGGTAGGTAGCCAGCTAGATAGATAGATAGGTAGGTAGGTAGATAGGTAGGTAGGTCGATAGATAGGTAGGTAGGTAAATAGATAAATAGATACACACACACACATATATATATGTATATATATATCACATACATTTCAAAAAATTAGACATGCGGCCGCCTTGTTAACAATAAATCACGACATTTTGAAGATTTGACCTGGCCAAAGATGTCCCCAGGAAGACGAATCAAACGTGGAGAATTCCATCGAGTTGCACCTTGGACGTGTCGACGTGGCACTGGAAAATCCCCATAAAAGATGCCGACAAAAAACCATCTCAAATAGCGATGACTTATGATGAATCACTTTTTTTAAACAATCTGTTGTTGGGGTTAGTGTAAGCTACAATGACAATTGGTATATCAAGTCAATATCATTTTTCTGAAGATTTTTCTATGAATTATGAAAGAGTTTAGGATGCAACGTGGAACAGAATGGAACTGATGTAAGCATTTGCCGCAACCACAAACAATATTTCAGCTCATTTCAGTACTTGTTAGCTGGGCGCCCAGGAGTATAAAGGAACCTGTCTTGTTCAACGTCATCCAGGGAGTCTTCGCCATTGTCTTCGCAATCTCAGCTCGGTGACAGACATCATGAGATGATTGCGCCAGGTCTTTCAACCGTTTCTGGCGCATTTCGCCTCAGAAGTGCACATTACATCAACGGGGGCACCACCAGGAGATACCAGAAACATGTCCATTGCCTGCGCTTTTAATCCACCCAGGATTTGGGCGTCCGAATATGGGCGGACAAGATGTACTTCCTGAGCTGCCGCAACAGGGAAATCCTGTGGAATGTGCAACTTGGCTACCGGCTACCGCCATCTTTCAGGCTTCAGACATTTACCCTTTTTTTTTGGGGGGGCCATTATCCATCATCTCATCTTGGTCTATAGTCGAGTCCAAGGACGGAGAACAGGGATCCTGTCGATAGGATCTGAACCTGGTGGATCTGCGGCCCTGACTACGTTCGGCTTTTTGTTTTTGCCAGAGGTTTGCCCTGGTTCACATCATGAAAATCATGAATTCACTATACATGAATGGTACTGCATATGATTCTGAAGGGGGGGTCATCCCAAAAAATGGTTTGATTCAGCTTGGCGACTTAGAGTAATTTGCCCAGACGTATGTTCTTTTCCCACTAGTTGCTTTGTTGCGTAACAGAGGGGCACCCTCATTTGTCCACAAAAAGTTGGTATGTGATGGCAAATGTTACTTCAGGTACCATGAGGTACCTTTTACATCCTGGTACATGTACACGCCCTTAATTGCCAAGAGGACATCCTCGGTTGGAATCACCACTACGAACTCTTAGAATCACCGGAGCTTCATTGAGATGATTCCCCCTATGATTTTGATTCCCCCAATGATTCCCCTATGATTATTTTGATTCCCCTATGATTCCCCCAAGACATTTGCCAAGTTCTAACCTCACTGAGGTTAGACTCGTTAGTGGTGGCCTTTGATTTAGCACCTGGACGAAGAGGGCGGGATTGTCGGTGGGTTGGCAAATGTGCCACGGTGGGATTTCGAGCCACCTTCACAGGGTTCGTGGTCCTTTGAAGATCCTTTGCTTGTTGGCTCCTATGAACATGGGGGATTTCGAGCCTTGAAAGGACCCAAGGAATTCCTGCGACCGACCCCATGTTTATGACCAAACTGCTGGCTATAGCCATAGGACCAACGTTTAACGTTGGTGAAATAAGTAATTGAAATATGTTGAAATGACCAGGGAACTCAGGGAACATCCAACAAACTCGGCCCAGTTCAGCCTCTTCCTGGAAGTGTGGGTCCAGTTCGGCTTGCTGCGCATGATGCGCGTCATTCGCATTGTGCGGGTCATCAAGATCATTCGTGTCACTGGGCGGCGCTAGCGACCTCACGGCGACACTGTAATTGATTGGGTTGGGGTGAATCCATTCATAATATCACCAGAAATAGAGAAAGGGGTGGTATAAAGATGATTAAAGATGTATACAAGTATGCTAACCCTCCAAAACTGGAAGTTGAGCATTGGGTTTACCAGATCAACTACATTTACACCATCCCTCGTGGCTGGGCTTTGGCAAAACATGGTAATGGCCCTTGGAATCTTCGCATTTGATCCTCTTGCCGCTTTGAAGGTAGACGTTGGGTATATCACCATATTCCCTATCATCTATTCTCCCCATATATTACGTTAATATTACATCATACTAGTACTATAACTCACAATTCACACACCAGGCTGGGGGCAAAATCTGGGTTTAGGCTTTACCACATGACATGGTACCGGCGAGCCCAGGTCATGAAGTCTTTTGCTGAACTGCGGATGCTCATGTGACCCGGCTCAGTTCCAACAGCCTCAGGAAACCTATGCATCTCTACAAATCTGTATGGATGTATACTGTATATATCTGTATAATTCTGTATATATATATATGTACATGTATTTGTATATGTATCTGTATATGTACATGTATTACATGTATACACATATATTTGCATCTATCTCTATCTGTCTCTCTCGCTCTCTCTATAACTATGACAAGTATGTGTGCATATATGACAATATGGAAAGGCGTCAGTTTATGGTGACATTATGAGGATCAAACCTTTGGCTTCATCTGGGTCAGCCGGCCTTAAATGTTATTAAATGTTGATGACATAAGAATCCACAATCATGCATGTCGTTATGGGTAAAGATGCTCTAAGCTGGCCCCTGCCTATACAAACTCCGGTGGTTTAGACATGTTTAGACTTCAGGCCTTAGAACAAGCATCCGATTTTGTACACGTAGCCTGACCCTGAATCACCCAAGGGGGGGGGTAATCAAGGTGTTTTGGAGGTGTTTTGGGAGAGACTTCATCCCCGCACCTGCCCAATTTATCCCATTTTTTTTGGTTCAACCAAAAAAAAACAAAATTGGTCAATGCTCATGCCGGTTGCTTACCCCCATAATCGCAACAACTATATATATATATATACACATGTATGTATATATCAATTATTCCTACTTTGATCAATATGTCACACAGTTCAATTTCGTCATGATTATATTACCTAGGTATGGACATATGTTTGCCCCCTCCAGGATAATCACCAGGCCTCCGAAAATCGTCCGAAAACCAGATTTCCCCCTAATGGCTTTCCGAATTTCATCATTTCTTTTCATCAAAGGTCCATTTCGAAAAGGCCATCAACATTTATCAAGAGCCAGCTAAATCAATAGATAAATACATACACACACACATATATATATAACTAAATCTAACATTGAATAATTCGGATTTTCATATATTTCCCCAGGTATTCCATCATCAGCTGCATCAAATCCTTGGTTTGGGTCATCGCGGTGCTGGCTTTGATGCTGGGCCTCTTTGCTGTGCTCTTCACCTCGGCCACGGGCTCCGAGCTCGACACCCTGGAGAAACGAAGGGATCCACGGAACGCCCTGCTGGTGACGCTTGGATGGGGATGATGAAAGGGATAACTTAGGTATAACTAGACTTAACTAGGATTTAGGTAATTATAACTTGGGTACAACTTAGGTCTTAGGTAAAACTCGAGTCTATCTTGGGATGGAACGGGGAAAGGCCCAAGTTTTTTGGGGATTACATAGGCAGAAATGAGGTATACCTTAATTTAAGAGCTAGTTTTGGCATGAGATGGGATGATGGATGGGGGGTTGTTTGGGCAGCCTGAACCAATTTTGAATATATAAACATGAATACGCACATTACACCGACCTTACATAAACCCAAAGGCAACCATCCTTAAAAGCCCCCTTAAACCGCTAAATAAATCTTAAATACACCATAAACCACCCGTAAAGAAAGACACTAAACCACACCTAAATCAAACCTAAACCCGGCCCACCAATTCCTTCCAACCTTTAAACAAATTGAAGCAACATTGAGTATGCATTGAGTTCCGAGATTATTGAGTGAACATGTTTGGCAGGGGGATATTGACGCCACAAGGAAGTCAGAAAGAAGCGCAAAGGTGAACAGGATTACATGTTTGTAGCGGTTGAGTGCATGGGGTCTTCCTGATTGTATTCTTTGCAGTCTTGCGGCCCAGCTCGCCTGAGGGTGTAAACTCACTTACCGTAAAGCCCACATTTATAAGCCTAGCTATGATTAGCTATGCGTTGACGACTTTTTGCAGCGTTGGGTGCTTCGTGTTTTTTTTTTTTGTGTTTTCACCCCATGCGTGGCTGACCTGGTAGAACACACAAACGCAAACGCATGCATTCATGATCTCCGATTCTAAAAAATGGTCGCATGAAGATGAAGAGAGGTGCCACCAACCATTCATTCAACATGTTTGTGGCTCTTGTCCGCACACTGGTTATTAATTCAGACTTTATTATGATTCTGTATTCTGTTTCCACCGAAAGGATCGCATGAAATAACATGAGCACTGTGACAGGGCTTTGTATTGAAATTGGGCCCGGGGAGATGTTTAAATCCGGTTTGCTTGCTGTCGTTTTGTTTTTGTGTTCTCCGGGGCCCCTTCGTTTTTTTTTTCCTGGATCATTTTTATGAATTACTTTGCTTGCACTTTTTTGCGGGTCTTCGAGCACCCCAGTTTTCCAGTTTTAATAGAACAACAAAAATTGGAACGACGCCACAAATGCACAGACATGCAAGTCATTAAACGCAATCCAAAACGGCACACACACACATGTCAACAGCAGTCAGCTCACAGAAACAAACACAAACCTAACACACACACACAGAGAACATCTTCAAAACCTTGTCCGGCTGGAGCCGGATTAGAATCATGGCCATTTACACATTGTAGGTGGAACTGCCCCCCAAGGAGATGAGCGATTGCAAACATCGGGGGTTGAAAATTGAAAACATGAACATGTGTGACGCGTGAGGAAGAACATGGGGCAGTTGAAAGACCAAAATGTAGGGTCAAGTCCCAATACAAACACAAGTGTGGTGCGACATGAAACCAACAATAAGATCAACAAGGCGAGATCACCTGCTTACCAGGTCAGCATGACCAGATAATTGGATGATTCAGCCTATTGCGACCTCTGGAAATGGCCATGGTTGGAAATCAATATTTGGAAATCATCAATTTGATGGCTTTACATGAAGCGTGACATTTCTCTCAAGTCCCACCCAATTGCAAGCACGAATGGAGGAGGGATTGAATGAGATATGGACATGGGTGGCCAATTGCGGGCTTAAGCAGTTGGGCACATCACCGCTTCACAAACAAGATGGCCTCATTGCTTCGTTTGGGTATGGGGTAAAGTTTACGAGCAATGGGACCACATATTTTCTTCATTTTTAAGATATATTATACAACCAGTCGGCCCTTGTGGCAGCCAGTTTGATAGAATATCACACATACAGATACATAGATACATGCATGCATGCACACATATATTTGCACATACACTACGCTACACTACACTACACTGCATTACATTATATATACATTCTATTACATTGTATTGGGTTACGCTACACTAGATTACATTGCATTGCCTTGTATTGCATTGCATTTGCGTTTTACAAACGCACAAGCACACATACAAAAAGATCCAATGGAACCTTTACAGAAAATTTGGGGCAGCGCAGACCAATGATGGGGGCAGACCATGCAGGTTCCTGGGGTTTTCTCTCGGCTCAGGAAGACTTTTGGTACTTTGGACCGTTCCGTAGTGGAGCTGTATATGGCAATGACTGGTGGCACGGACTGGGTGGTCCAATATGAGGTGCCAAGGGTCCGGAGGGTCCGGATGCGGGTGGCCGATGTTGAAACTTTCCACCTTTTTTGCCATCGGACAAAGGTGACAAAGTGTACTCTCCGGTACAATGGAAAATCCCTAATAAACGGAGGTTTTTCATGGGAAAATCATCTATAAATTATAAATTCATTGCCACGCTTGATTGCCGGAGGGTGATGTGAATGTGGACATTTGGCCAACTAATTATCCTGCATCGAAGTCGCAGCAACTGCCGAGAGTTGTGTGGGAAAGTTGGCCGCTGGCTCAGGCAGTGTTTTCCTTGCCAGTGATCTACCACGGCATGTTCCTGATTTACATCACCTTCAGTCTCTGGGATAGCACCCCAGGAGGTTTTTTTCACAAGTTGAACGCATCGAAGATCATCCAAACACGTGGTTTTTCCCAGTGTTTCTTGATGTCAACTGGATGCCACGGTCGCAGTTGGCTCAATGCAGCCATCCAAACTGCCTTCAACTGAAGAATGCTGAGGCATTTACGCCCTGGCGAACGTCATCACCAGCGTCTTAGAGTGAAGATTAATTATCTGTTCTTTTTCAGTTGATTAACCATGATAATCATGGTTAGTCTACCAGGTCTACCATGTTGGGATGTACTGGGACTGTCCAAAAGTTCTCCATTGCCCCAGCTGACTCCAAGGCATTTTCCTCGAAAATGCGAGGAGGAGCAGCAAGACGGACCGCGAGCATGTCATTCAGGAAGAGCTGCAGAGCAGGACTCAATATATGCGAGACATTGAGATGATCTTTGCCGCACCCCGGTGGCACTGATGTGGAGATGTTGTTTATTTGATGTTTTATTTGGATGTTTTTTTTTGGATAGATGGGGGTCCTGCAGCCCATGTTTTCGACACGTTTACCGTTTACTGATGAAGTCTAAGCTTCAGCTGCAGAGTTCCGCAATTGCTAATGCATCATTCTGAACAGCATCTTGCTTTATTGTTTGAAGGATTTAATTTCCTTGACATATGGGGGTTTGCTAAAATGGGGGTACCTCCAAATCATCAATTTTAATTGGCTTCTTACAACAACAACTACTACTACAACACCTACCACAGCTACAACTACAACATTACAACGACAACTACAACAACAGCAACTACAGCTACAACTACAGCTACACTACACTACAATACAACTACGTACAACTACGACTGCAACTACAAGTACATTGCACTACACTACACCACACTAAGTCCAGCAGTTGTGGTTGAGGTGACCACTGCAACCACTCCAAAAAGCACAACTCCAGCCACCTTTCGGTCCATCAGTGGATTCGCTCTGCCATCCATGCATCACAACAACTCATCTATGCTATAGTGCTTTGAAACTTCCGTCACCGCCTTGTGCGGTATTACTGGTATGACTAATCACGGATGGTATATACAGCATATAGACATATATAAACCCTGACTATATGAAGATATACCATAGTAGGTTGGTTAAGACTATATATTACCCTGTCTCTATGACATATATTACCCAGCATTATGACTATTGAAGATTGGTTGGTTAAGAGGCCCTTAATGGGTGCCCCAAACACAACCTCTGTGGGTCCATGGAGTTGAAGGGTGCCCAGTATTGAGGAGATGGATGTGGATGGCAATGGCCTCATCAGCCGACAGGAGTTTGAGGACACCATGGGGGATGAACGTCACTTGCTGGCGAGGGCGGCGAGGGGTGGGGGTTTCATTGTTCTTGGTGATCTTGGTGAGGCTTCAAGGTTTTTTTGTTTCACTTCAAAGGTGTTTAGATATTATATACACATCTTTTATACACATATACACTTTGCATGTGTTTTTGCATGTGTTATATTGCCCTTTTTCCTGTCCCTGGATCGGGTGGGATGATTATACCGATGAACTAACCAACGTGGTTTTTGGGCTGTGATGGTTTTGTCAAAACCACGGGAACCTGTGGGATTGCTTTTTGACTTGTAGCGGGTGCTTTCGCCATTGGGTATGGAAGCATGCTGAACATAGATCATTTGTGGAAGCTGCTGAAGAACATATAGCTGGCCATGTTGTTGTCTCAAGATTCGGCGTGATTCAACAACCAAGCGCTTGTGTACCTGGTCTTACACATCCCACATTTGAATCATTTCAATATTCTAGATCAGTTATTATAGGGTTTTGCAATGTTTTGCATTCATTATTATTTGATTTTGTTTGGGGTGGTTGCTATGCCCCATAAGAATCCATAATAGGGGTACATACTAATCAACCAGTCTAGCCGAGATGATAGGTACAATTACTCCTAGCATTCCATCTGTTCCAAACCAAACACATAGATTGATGCTAGTAAAAAGGCACTAGAATTATATTATATTCATATGTTCGATATTGGGTCGGTATCTCGTTATATTTAAATTTACCTTCTGGTAAATTAACATAGCTATGGAAAATCACCATTTTTAATGGGTAAATCCACTATAAATCACCATTTTCAATAGCTATGTTAGTTTACCAGAGGGTAAACAATATTGACAGCTTAAAACCCCCCAGCTGGTTTCTCACCAGCTGAGGTGTGGTGGCCTATTTCAGGTCCATGAAACTGGACGCCAGACCCTTGACCCAAAGCTGGTGGATGTAGATATCGGTGTCACACAAACATATAATACAAATATATGATATATGCGTACACAGACACACAGACACACACATAATGATATATACTGTATATATATATTCAGAACCATGTATGTATATGTATGTATATATATATATATATGCGTGTGTACATATACGAGTACAAATCCGTTGAAATACGGCGATGAAAGAGAGAGAGTGAAGCCCAACAAAATCCAGCCGTTGGAAGAACCAGATTTGTGAGGAGAAGCGGAGCAGGTCTTCAACCTTTTGGACTATGACGATTCAGGTCGAAGCCGCTGCAGTTTACCTGGTTTTATCTAAATAGTCGTGGTTTACATCAATTTACGGCAACTGTCAAGGGGAAACATGATGGTAAACCATAGGACATCGGATTTTGAGGTAGCCTATGATACTAGAATGTGTGATAGAAACCATAAAACTTGGGGATTTTCCCGGCCGGATGGACTTCCAGATGTTCCCTCCAAGTGCAATTTCCAAGAATATAACTGACATCGTTGATATTTGTGCTGCACTTTTAAGTTGAGAACCTGGATATTCATATATATATACACACACACACTTGTTTTTCAACACCGTCCCAAAATTGTTGTTTCATTGCCTCTGGATATTCATTATTTAGTTTCATTTAGAGAACCATCTAATGTTTTTATATATTGAGGCAATTTCTCATTGTTATTCTATAAATCCCCTATGGTAAGACAACACTTTTGATGATTATATAATGCTTGTACTTTGTAACCACCAAACATGCTTGGAGCAGGTGAGGTGAGCTACGAAGAGTTTGTGGACGGCTGTTGGAAGTTACAGGGAGAGGCAGGGGAGACGGCCGCTGAGCGAAGTCCGATCCACCAAGGATGGTTCAATCAACTGGCAGGTAGGCAGATAGGCAGCCAAATGGAGCTAGCCAAATAGAGCTATGCCAAATATTGTGGAGTAAATCATGCCCATTTATTCATTAGTAAACCCTTCCTTTCCGGTCAAGGTCCGTTTGTTCTTTAATACTCATTTTGGCTCAAGATGAAACAGCTGCTGCCCTCGTTGTGGTTGCGACCTTTCACAATTGTTCTTTTGGGGTTCTGTTGTAATCAACATTTCAGTATATTTCAATGGAGGGGGTATTTTTTTTGGCATTTTTTTTTTGGTGGGCATTTTTTTTTTGGGCTTCTGGCTTATTGGCTTCTGGCTTTTGGCTTTTGGCTTCTGGCTGCCGGTTTTGGCTTTTGGCTTCTGGCTCCTTCGGTTTCTGGCTTCTGGCTTGTATTTCATTTTGGAGCCAAAATCTCTGATTTGCGTGCTATTTGCTGCAGTTTGGAGCCAATTTGCATGCCCATTTGGCTTTTGGCTTTTGGCTTCTGGCTCCTTCGGTTTCTGGCTTCTGGCTTGTAT
>Ga0126342_10022771_pt1 | contig 10312 bp, 14 predicted proteins | sample Cyp1metagenome_FD_92528 | JGI IMG/M metagenome (GOLD analysis project Ga0126342, IMG submission 92528) | Coral microbial communities from Lord Howe Island, Old Settlement Bay, Australia - Cyphastrea 1 metagenome | ecosystem: Host-associated > Invertebrates > Cnidaria > Coral ... | reverse complement strand
TGAAGCGGCGATTTGCTCATCTTCTTCAACACATTCTCCACTTGCTTATCTCTTGCCTCTGCGAAAGAAGGTAAATGTCTCACTGTTCCCAGAAATTTCTGGGATGCCAGAATGTGCTTTTCAAGCGCCGCTGCCATGCCGCAGCTAAAAAAAAAGGTGCAAAAACCATGCAGCAACCAGGTTCCCTTGATAGATAAACATTGCAGCAGAAAACGTAATCTATGTGCGCAAACTTTGGGGATGGAAATGATGAAGCTTCACCTATCATTTTTACATAAAAAACTAACTTCCTAACTTCATCCTAACATATTCCTAACTTTCAGTTCCAACATGCTAACATAGTTATAACCTCCTAAATTACTTATAAATGATAGAAAAACCATGAAGTTAGCACAAAGTTATGAGGTTACATGAAGGTTATAAACTACATTATAACCTCCTAACTTCCCGGCGATTCCAAAGTAAGTCTCTAGGATGAAGGGGTTTCAAAATAATTTCTTTTATGATTTATTTTTGTTTTTTTTACGATTTCCATTTATGATTTTTTTAGGGGTTCAAATTGTGGTTATGATTTGTTTTTTATGGTTTTGGGTACGATTAGGAAATCACCTATGATTTTCTTTGTTTTGGATATGTTTTTTTTTTTATGGCTTTGGATATGTTTTTTTTAATGGATTTGGATATGTTTTTTAACGTTTTTTTTATGGGTTTGGAAATGGTTTTGGCCAAAATCGTAAAACAAATCGTAAATTTCTCGGGTTTTTGGCTAAAAAAACGATTCTATAGGGACCTTGGTGGCATTTACGATGTTTTTAATTTGTTTTTACGATTTTGGTACGGTTCCCCCCCAAAATCGTAAAGAAATCGTAAAAAAAAATGTAAATTTCTCGAGTTTTTGGCTAAAAACCAGGTTGTCGGGACCTTGGTTGCATTTGCGTTTTTTTTACGTATTTTTCAATTTTGCTTCAAAATCAGGTTCTGTGGTGGGAAAGGGCTTCTGAGAAAGGGAAACTCTACCAAAATCGATTAAAATCAAAAATCGCATTCAAAACCATAAAAAAAACATATTCAAAACCATTAAAAAATTAAGTCATTTTCCCAACCATAAAAAAATCGTATTCAAAACCATAAAAAAAACATGTCATTTTCTCAACCATAAAAAAACATATCTGCAAATCATAGAAAAATCATACAAAAAACGTAAATAAAATTATTTGCCAAAAACGGCATCCTAAAGGAATTAAGAAGTCTGAAATCTACTGTAATCAATAGTTTTGGTAGAGACATGTTATCAAATCTCACCATGTTATCAAATCTCACCTTTATGGGCAAGGAAATGGCAACCCAGAGAAAAACATACAACACATATTCATCAATGGTGACAATTCTGATCGTTAAATAATACTTCTGAAGCTGGAAGAAATAAACCAGCTGTTTTTGGAAGAGCCCTCGTCTATTGTCTGGGTCAATTTGGGTTGGAGCCGTTGGAACCCAAAAATCAAACCCCTGGAAAACAGGAAAACCAACTATATAAACCAGCATAAGGGGTATGGTGGGGTTAGATTCTCACAAGTTTTTAATGGCCAACCTGATATTTCCAAAGTTGGTGTTCACAGAATGATTTTTTACTTTGGGGAAGCATCAACATGTTCGGTCGTCCCCCTATTGACAAACACTGGGTTTCCCCAGCTTTTGGCACAAACCCCAATCCGACGAAGGGAAATGGAAAATAATGCTGGAAACCAACCATTGAATCGAAATTCCGTAATTATTGTCAGTACTTGTTCTGCTTCTTGGTTAGAATAAAATCTGGCCACCACCCAGGTATGCCCTGATGCATCGCTTCGTGGCCTCTACAAGGGAATGGATTGGGGTGATCTCTGGGAGGATGCAAATGTTTTGAGTGCCATTAGGTACCTCCGTGCTTCTAAGAAGCTGAACATGCCGGAAGAATGGAAACATATTCTTCTGGAAGGGCTCCAGTAGGGCTTAGCATCCCACAACCTTGACAAAATAACCACATAAAGGGGTCCAAAAACTCTGCGCCGTTTTTTGGTGGGTGCATCCAAAGCCAAGAGTCCAAAGCGTCCGAAAAGCGGTTTTTAGCGTCCAAAACGCTGTTTTTAGCATTTTGTGCTACAATTTCCCCAAATCAATCCACGCCGGGATGCTTAGCCGTGTTTGCTTCCCACAACAACATTGAAATGGTGGCGAAAATGCATTGCCTCCCAAATGGGTATCTAATCTAACATAATCTAACAATATTCCGAATATTGTTTCATAATTAAGCCAATCTCAAGGATCCAATGATCGCCTCCCTTTCAGTGTGGGCTTAGATGCCTATAGGTGGCTGATTGGACACTGTGCCGGTAGTTTGTGAAACATTGCACACACCACCACGGCGCTCTAATTTGTAATTACTTTTTTAGCCAAGATGCTGGAATCTGCCAAGACTTCTTCAAAAGGAACGCAAATTCCTGAGTTCCACATTGGTGACAAGTTCATGTCAACCTGTGATAACCTGTGTGTTGATTGTGATTTGCTATTTCTTCGTGACCTGTCATATATGGGCCTCCTCTTGCTATTTTGTCAGCAGTGCCAAGAGCGTAGGTGATTAGATTTGGGGGTCTTTGCAGGCTTGTGCTATGGAACCCCGGGGTGAAAGCAGGACTTTGTCCAGCAGCACCTTAGCCGCTGGTATGGAAGCGGTTGCAACCCAACATGTGAAGGTGGAACAGCAAACCGAGAAGGAAGCTATGGAACAAGAACTGAAGGACAGCTTGTTTTCTATGGTTTTGCTGAAACAAACAGTTTGAATTTCTAAGTTCGGGATGTGAATTTCACCCACCAAAGCTTCTTTCCTTAGAATGGTTTCCATGATTCGTCCTAATCATCGGGGGTAATATCCCACTGATACCTATATAATGGTGTATCCTAAGATCAGGAGCTTATGGGCCAGCGTGCAGCAGCTGTGGCTCTTTGGGCCAAGTCACCTGGCAAGTGCATCAAGAAGAAAGTGCTGGAAGCGAGTCCTGAGCAGCCGGAGAACGGAGATCAGGGTTGCCAGAAAGAAGCTGACATCCAGACTCCCCCGGGCAATTTGCTTGGGGCTTTGAATTCTGCTGATCCCAAGACTTCTGGTGTTAGTGAACCCGATGTCAGGTAGCAAAAAAAAATACCATTGATGTATCGGACCCTACTGCTTTTTGTTGGAGCTAACTGCTTTTACGTTTAATGGGTACTGGTATCTAAATCCCCTCCACCATCCAGGTGAAAGCTTCTGGAGCGACAGGTGATTGCCCTGATTCTGATGATGCTTTGCTGATCCAAGATTTGCAGCTTTGTTAGCTATGCTAAAGTTGGACCATGACCGGCTCATCGATGAGAATGTTGCGTTAACAGTTGAGATTCAGAACCTCAGGGCTACTCAGAAAAGCAATGGGCCCCCTTCTGACAATGATGATGGGTTATCGGATATCTCAACGGATGCAGCTCGAAAGAGACTGCTTCGCATGGTGAAACGCGCTGCTGATGGGCAGCTTGTTTGTTCTTTCAGCTATGTTTTATGTTGGCCAGACTGGTCTTTACATGCCTCAAAAAGTTACATGTGTTTACCTTTTAGAAGGTTTCAAGTAGATTGACCTGAATTTGGTGGCATTGTCTGCCCAGGTCGTTGCAAGTGCCAGAAGATATCCATAAGCAGTACATGATGGGTGGCCGTGCCGAAAAGGCCAAACTGCTCAAGATGTTCATTGACAGTGGTTTCGACAAGGCTCCCTGAACAAGCTATCGCATTCTTGGTTCATGTTGCCAGTCCAGACAATTACATATCCATTCCAACAAGCCTCCTACGACAAAGACTTTTATGAATAAAAAATTGAACTTATTGTGATGTCCATTGTTCGAAGTCAAGCTAAGAGACCCTTAACCCGTACTTCTGCAGGAAAAACAACTTTGAATGCGTTCAAGTGTTTCCGCTTCCAGGAGAGATTCATCCAAAATGTCCAGATGACCGAAGAGGACAAGGAACAGGTGAAGTTCAGATGTTGGGCAGGGTGGGCTTCAGAAGATAAAATGAGGGATGAACTGAAAATGAAGGAGACCCCTGGTTTATCTTTATAGTTTTTGTTATCTTATTTCCCTCGAAATTATGGGTGTAGCTTTATGGGGGCGGTTTTGCGATGTAAGTTTCTAAAGGTGCCCCTTAACAGGTATAGTCTAAATATAAAGGTAATTTTAACTCTTGTTATTAATTAAGGTCAAAAAGACATATAATAGACCAGTGATACTTGTTTGCCCGAAACCTCATGAATGATCCAAAATGTTCCTGTCAGGAATAAATAGATACTCCTTGCCATCTAGGCTGCGATGAGCCCCAGTATTGATTGAACATATTGAAGCTAGCAGAAGCTAGTTGTCCTCACCTTCGCCTAAGGAACCGAAACAAGGCCATCATGGCATACTGCCAGCAGAACGCAACCAAGCTCTGCAAGATCTTCGGCTGAACCATGATTTGTTCTGCGCTATATACCCAGGGTCCGGGGTATGATTCCCAGCCGTATGCGGGCGAAAAATCCCATAAGAATGTGTTTCAAGACCAATTCCCTGTTAATTACCAAGGGTACAATGATTCAACTCAATAAACCCACACTGAATTAGTGTTTTAGTGTTTTCTTTCCTACTGGGATGAATCACAACTGGTTAAATCCCCGGCTTCTAAGGTGGGACCGCTATGAGAACGAACAGCTTTATTGGATTGAGGAGGAGCTGGAGGCGGAATGGGCAAAAACCACAGCCAGGTCCAGGCGCAGTGAGACCGAGTATCAAACCAGCGCCGGGGCATCAGCAGCTTTTGAGTCATCCTTGGCTGGATTGTCCATGGCACCAGATGGGGTTCGGCCAGAAGGTCAGAGTTGTAAAACCAATGAAAAAATTTCAGTATAATGTTTTTAATGTAGGGGTAAAGTTCCGATGACCTTTCAATATCATACTCAGGTCTTGGTCCCCTGATACAGGCATGCCCACGCCAGCAGGGCAAGGGAATATGGCATCCCCAAACCCAGCACTACGTGCTGATGCTTCCAAAGTCATTTTCCCACCGGTCTTGAAGAATGAGAAACCCTCGACACATGTCCTACGCTACATGGATGGGCTGACCAAGAAATCAATGAAGATGATCGATACCTGCCAGAAGTATTGGATTGACAGGATTGTTCAAACAGTTCCAGGTTATGATCTTACAAACCGAATATTCATGATTAATCACATATGGGATTGTTACCGGGACCATGTGAAAATACACAAATAAAATCAGTATTATAGTTGCGATTACCAAATCTGTGCTTGCATGCTTCAGGAACTGAAGAACAAGTATGAGGCCATCCCAGATGCTGAGAAAACAGCGCCGCACAAGCAGCCCCTCTTTTGCAATGGATGTGGTCCCAATGTTTAGGAATTTTGCAGGAACATGTTCTGCAAAAAAATGCATCAGTGAAAAATAATCAGAAACTGTCCATGCATTGTCCAAAGATATATTTACGAAAGGGGTTTTTAACGACGTGGGTCCGCAGTAGAACCTGCCACCCCAAACAGATCCCCCCAAGGGTAGTTAGGTCTATCAACCCATGGATCTTCAACTTTGTTGACCTTGGGTTGGTAATTACAAACGGTTTTTAATGGAGTGCGCTCATGACGTCTCACTCTTTGACAGGCTGATCACCAAGATCGAAAGCATGATCACTCAGATGGACAAGTTGACGCATGAGATCAACGACGGCTATGCCGGGGGAGCCGTGGAGGGATATACTGGTGCGACACTTACCGTCATCCATCAGACACAAAAGAATGTGCACTTGTTATTTCCCAAATTTGCCTTTCAAATTAATGAACTGGATTTTTGGGTTACAGGAATGAATCCATTATGGCCCAAACTTGAACCTCAGGATGGAAGCCCAGTTGCGAGATAACTACAAGTCGGCTATGCGTATGTGCCTTCCTTCAAGAATAACTTCAAAATTTCCACGCAATCTTTTCCCACAAAAAAAAGGAAACATATGTTTAAAGGAGTTCTTTTGGCCCAGCTAAGGGTACAAGAGTCACTTACCCTGGAGCCCCGTGCCAAGTCTATCCCGTTGCCGAAGTGCAAAGCAGCCCCTAAGTCGAACCCCAAGTCAGCCGTGAAGGCGAAAGCCAAACCAAAGGCCAGGGCTCAGGAGCGGCTCAGGCTGAGGATGGGCAGGAAGAAGAAGCTGAACCTGCGCCAAAGCGACGCGCTGCCAAGGGAAAGGGTGGCAAGGGGAAGTGAAACCTCCCCTACCTGGGTTCCATGTTGACCTCATGTTGAGGAAATTGAATGGCGAATTTTTGGATTTCAAATACATTTCGGGGCGGGTGAAACTTTCCTGGGGCTTGTTTGTAAAACCAATTTGATTAAATAACATCATTTTACCCAGCAATGTTTTGACGGCCTTTGGAACACCTCAGCCTATTTGACTTTCTGACTCCAACTGTTGAGTCTTAGCTAGCGGCTTAGGGCGGAAGGTGCGGAAGATCACTGCACATGGCATTTGGGGAAAAAAAGGAATCCAGTAGCATGTTCGTCACTGATTCCAACTCAAGCCTGTCTTACAACAGCCTGTTGTTTCTGCAGTTTGTCTATTGTGGATGGTTTCTTACAACTTGTTCCTCCCCACTACCAAAATGTAACCAATCAAAACAGAATGAATCAGAATGCCAGGTCCAGAGAAGCCCGGCTATATGCTCAAGAATCTTGCGTTGGCTTTGGGGGATGGGGTGGTGACCTTTAGAAGGTTGATGTTTCATCTTTGGGGCTGTTGGGAGAATGTTGGTTTCTTAAAATGGCAGATCCCCAAAAGGATAAGTTCAAAACTAAAAACGACCAATTTTGGATGGTTGGGGGTACCATCATGTTAGGAAACTTCCAATTTGAGCTCTGACCGCTCTGACCCAAGAAAACCAAATAAACCCCGGCCCCAGCACTCCGCGTCAAGGCAAGTGGCAGCCGAGTGAAACGATTCGCCCGTTCTGCAGTCGAAGAGTGCGGCCATCGACTCAGTTCAGTGGCGCTTCGCAGGGCTGCAAACACCCGTAGCATCAAAAATGCAGAGCGGGATTTACATGTGTTATTTCGAAACCTGGGTCTAGTTTTGCCATTGAAACCTTCATGCAAGAAGCTTTTTGACCAGGATTAACATTTTTTCTATGTCAACCCTGAATTAAGACACCATCAACTAAGGCCCACGAAATATAGTGTAGTGTTTGATTATTTTTGTTGGGTTCATGAATCATGCAACACAGAAAGGGATCATAGCCTTGAATTTTTGTTTGACCACAACCGACCAAAATGGAATGACACAATTTCTTGGTCATATGGTGGCATCAAATTTGGGTCGAGATGAGGTGGATTGTTTTTCCTTTAGTTTTAACACCAATAATTTTCACAATATATTGCAATAATTTATAATCCCATCCTCCTAAAATAAAACATCTGTAAATAGGTTTCTAAATGGTCCCAATTGTGTTGATTTTCCCTACTCATTATTAAGGGGAAGGAACTATTATCAATTATCACCAACAAATTTGGGCTACAACCAATATTGGAGAACTGCTGACTAAATCATGGGAATTAAATTTATTTGCCCACATCCCCATGTCTATGACCGGTATTACTTGCAACCACCATCAGCATGGGTCATATCTATTCCATTTTCCATTGGTCCAAAAATAAAAATCTGTTTTATTTATGAAATGGGCAAGGCCCTAAATGATAGAATGTAGACTACCCACCAAAACAAACCATAACACTACCCCTGTACTAAATTAATATAGTTTGTTCTCCAGTTGGCATCCCAATTTTTGCTGGTTCAACCCATTCTACGAAGATATTAAAATCCCAGGTCTATTCATGAAATGGGGAGGGGACCCCACATGGTAGAATTTGGATTGTCACCCCAAAGACCGATCATCACACCACCCCTATACTTAACTAATAAACCTTGTTTCCCGGTTGACATCTCTATTCCGAGGTATGGTTTGATCTATATCAACTACCTGAGTTTGACCAAGTGGTTCTCTTTCATTTTGAGACGCTACCCAAAGCTGCTCTTTGGTGGATTTGATTTGCATTCTGACCCTGGGAAGTGTAAGCTGCTTCTGGAATCGTTCTGGCAAAACTACCGGAAAACCTGTCCGGACCACAAGGTGTATTCTCAGCATTCAGGACTGGGGATGGAAAAATCACAAAGAAGTGAGGGTAGCTCTACTGAATTATATTGAATCAGTCTTACTACATTTTTCCCTTGTCAAGCCAAATCAATTTTCAACCACAAACATTGGACATGGTGCAAGTTTTCAAACGAAATCTCACTCTGACACTGATCAGGACACCTTTCACACTGTGTGCCGTTTTTCCTGCACCTTGACGAGGGGACTGGACTACGCAAGTCAGCTGTGCTGATTTTCTCAGCCCAAACGATTTTTGGGCAAGAGACTGCAATCAGATTTGAGAAAGAGTTTGGGGCCAGCCGGAACCGGTATGAAGCTGCAGCTTTTGCTGCTATGACCAGAGCTCAATTTCACAGCTCCAAGGGTAGTACTTACAAGAGACGATACTTGTACACGTGCTTGCCCAAGAGGTGGTACAGCAAGAAGAACAGCACAATCTACTTCAGGATTCTTCAGCAGCTGGCAGACGAATGCTTGGACCTCTTTGTTGATGGCGTCACAGTTGCAGGGCGCAAATACTTTTTTATTTGCCTTGGGCTAAAGGCTGACCAACCTGCACAAGCGAAGGCTGGGAAATTTAATCGGTCATTTGCAAACATGGGCCGCAACAAGGGCTGTTGTTACGCATGCTTGGCAGGACTGGACCTGTATCCTTTTGAGGAAGTGAGTGAAAGGCCGCGCTGGCTGGCTACAGTGGACAGCGTGATTCCTTGGAACCCTGCGGAGGCTAGCCCTTTGGTTTCCATCCCACACCGGCACTTTCAGTCAGCAACTTTTTTCAAAAGAGACCCCTTCCACTTGTGGAAGCAATCCATTGGTGGGCATTTCGTGGCTTGGTCCATTGTTTTGCTGATGGACCTTGGCTTTTTCAATGTGCAGGGTGATTCCAACTCCGTGGAGGCCTTGTTTGAAAGGGCATCATTCGACTTTGCTTACTGGGCTCGGCATGAATGGAGAGGTAGTGTGCGCCCGAACATGAAAGCTTTCACGCGCCAACTTTTCCATTTCAGCAAAGCAAGCACCTATCCTTTTGTGCGATGCAAAGGAAGCGATATGCTTCTTTTGACCAGATGGCTGAACCACATCTTGGTGAACGGTCTCGTTTTTGAAGATGATTTACTTCGGAGTGGTCGAGGCCTTCTGCAAGTTTGCCAAGCTGACCAAAGGGACTTGTTGAGTGCCATGTTTGCAGGAACGTCTGGGGCATTGACGTTTTTTCATATCCTACATTCATCTGGGATCTGTTTGGAGGTTAATGAATCATCGATCATGGCTCAGGGCTGCCTGTGTTTTTGCAAGGCCTACATGTGTTTGGCTACAGACTGTCATGGCCTGAGACTATGCAGGTATCATTTCGAGCCTTCTTTGCATGGTTTTCTCCACTTCTACTTCGAGCTCCGGGACTGCACATCGGTAGTCATGAATCCAGCATGCCAATCTTGCGAAACAGATGAGGATTTTGTGGGCAAGGTGGCCCGCTTAGCTCGATGTGTCCATGCAGGGACCACAACCATCCGGGTCATTGAAAGGATCCTGATCAAACACATTTCGAGTTGGAGGAACCTAATTTGTGAAGAGTTTTATTGGCTTGACAGGGCGAAAAAAATATCGTCCTGGGGTGCGGCCGCTTCAGTCCAAGTAACAGGATAGCTCTCGCAGAAGTGTAGGGCACCAGGCTGTTGAGCCATGGAATGTGGCATTGCGAGGGTATGGATGAGAGTTGCATATGAATTTAGTACATTCCCTTTCAAGAACATGTTCAACATTTAACATCTTATATTGGGGTAAGACGTGGTTTCAACATATTCAGCAATGGTGGGTGTTGCTGCGCCTTTTTTCCCAAATGGTGGTTAAAAACCCTAAAATTTTAGTAGAGGCCTAAAATTCAACCCCAAAACATCGAGGCCTAAAAGAAAAGGTGCAGCGAGACTATATATATATATACATTATCTAATTTCAAGAGGAATGAAAAGCATGTTTTCTGATGATTCAGCACGGGTAGGTACATATGACACTTTCTATGGGTACGGTACGGTGGGTACAGTGGGTACGGTACGGTGGGTACGGT
>Ga0126342_10022770_pt1 | contig 10312 bp, 8 predicted proteins | sample Cyp1metagenome_FD_92528 | JGI IMG/M metagenome (GOLD analysis project Ga0126342, IMG submission 92528) | Coral microbial communities from Lord Howe Island, Old Settlement Bay, Australia - Cyphastrea 1 metagenome | ecosystem: Host-associated > Invertebrates > Cnidaria > Coral ... | reverse complement strand
CCCGTGATGCACAGCGAGCTTTGCGCCTGGCTTGCATGGAAGCTCTTGCGACACCAACCTGCGCAGGTCATACCCAATCATGGAGCGAGGGACGCTTAATGTCAGCCCTTCTCCTGTCAAGCACAACACATGAAGATCGACCTCATCAGTTTCATCTGCAGCACCTTTGTCAGTAGATGATGTATCCATGTAGCCATGGTGTGCACCGGACATTCGTCAGCAATTACATACTCACCACTGCACTAAGCCGAAAAAGTGTTCACAATCACCAACATGTCCAACCCTGAAATCCAACATGTTTCATGGTAAAACCACCGTTTTTCATGGTGGAACCCATTTTTTTCGCGCTAATCACATTCGGATTCCTTGGGCTGGTTCACATTACTTGAACATATATTGTTTTACAGATTCCCTATGTATTGACCAAAGATTCACGATTTTTGTCCCTCTCACAATCTACTGGTGAGTTTACGGGGACGCTGTCGTGAGATATGGAAATCCATCTTTGTTTCCCAGCAAAACTCATCCGTAAACTGTGGCTGAAGGGTATGACTAAGGGTATGACTAAGTCGCGCGCCGGAAAAGTGGCTGGACCCCTTAAAAAGCTCAAGATGGAAGATCTGCTTGTTGCGGAGATGGACTTAGCTGCCTGCCCTGCAATCCTTCATGGGCCAAGCGATTTTTCAGTCTAGGCCACGCATGTTCGGCGTGACGTCTTGTCTGGTTGATTTGCCTGCAAGATTGCCATTGCTGCCATTTTTTGCTGCAACATGTCGGTCTGCCGTCTGTCGAGATGGCAAATCACACATCCCAGTCTTTGACCTTGCGCTGACACGCCAAGATTTCAGGTTGTTCAAAGGGATGCGCCATCACTTTCATCTCAGCCTCGCTGACTGAAACTCCATGCCGGGACCAACTTTGTTGACACTGCTCATCTCATTGAGGATGGCTGCAATGCCTCCCATGACTTTTTCAATATAGAACTCAAAAAAGGTAAACTAAAGATTTGGAAGGGGAAAGGGGAAACCCAGAAAATCCCAGAAAAGAAAGTCATGGAATGTCTGGAATGTCTTTATGGCTTGCCAAACCTTGAGAAACCTAAAAATAAATACATCAATATATAGAGAGATATAGGGAGACAGGTGTAAAGATATATCATAATATCCATTATGTTTTTCCTAGCTGCTCCTAGCTACTTGGGGTGTCTCGGGCGGTGTACTTTTCATCTTTGGCTATCAAGGCAGCCCGAGGCTCCATCTCCACAACTGTTTTCCCCTCAAAAAGCTTGGAAAGGAACCTCATCACTGGAGAAAAAAATCAATCACAAAAAAGTTCTGGGGCAACAAAAAGGAATTACCCAAGTAGTAAATTTGTCAGGAAGTGGCAGAGCAAAAAAACATTTCACACACAGAGGCAGAGGACTTGTCGAAAACTTCCATGGTACCATCTTTACTTTCCAGCTGCCGCTTGCCATTGTACTGTGCATTTTTAAAATCCGGAATGTCCACAGATGTAATGCTCCACAGAAAAAGAAGGCTAGACGGCTATAGATGTTTCTATTCAGATTCCTTACCAACATGTCCCAACCATGCGTTCCCATGATTTTTCATGATTAAACCATGGCTTTCCCATGGCTTTCCCATGGTTTTTCTGGGCATTCCCACCATGCCCAGGATCTGTGCGAAGTGTATCCTGGGATCATCACGAGCAAGGCCTGTGAGGCGGGGGAAGGACCCCAAAATGATGTGGAAATTGGTTGAAATCACTTGGTTCACCATATGTTTGAAACTATTTCTAGATATGTATATATATATGTATAATTGTATATGTATATATATTGTTTATATACAATATTAATATATACTATGTATCTATGCATCTATGTATGTATATGTATGTATATGTATGTATATGTATGTATATGTATGTAAATGTATGTATATGTATGTATATGTATGTATATGTATGTATATGTATGTATATGTATGTATGCATGCATGCATGTATGTATGTATGTATGTATGTTTCTATATATATATATATAAATAAATACGTGCATAAATGTGTATATATATACACATGAATATATATATATATATGTATATGTATATGTAAATAGTCGAATGAATATATATATATATATATGTATGTATAAATATGAACATACACACACACATATATATATATATATGTATAAATATGCATGTAGATATATATATATATATACACACGTAATATGATATATTATGATATATTATGATATATTATGATATATTATGATATATTATGATAGATTATGATATATAATTACATTATATACTTCCATGGATCCACGTACCTTCTCAGGAAGTATTTGGGCTGTGGTTTGGGGGGTTAAGTCAAGTACCTTCTCAGAAAATGTTTGAATTTGGATCCACAGGGTACAATATAATATATATATATATACTGGTTGGTGGTCGTTAGTTGGGATCATGAAATTCCAACTGAATGGAAAGTCATAAACTTCATGTTCCAAACCACCAACCAGTATATATGTATGTATATATATATATATATATTTATTTATCTTTTTTTGAGAGAAACCAATATCCTTCTTGCATTGTACGGTCAATATCTTGGTGAAGTTCTTCTACTTTCAGAATGGGAATCCATCCTTATCCTTTGCAGGCTCTTATCCCAGGAGATCCTTAAGTAAAAAAACAGATCGTGGAGCCCAACCAGCAAACTTTATGTTTATGAACTTATATCATATGAAAAACACATATAAAAAACACATGTCATAAATCATTACAACTCAAATAACACTCAATAAAGCAGCCTTGAAGGATACCGCCTCATTTTTTGACAAACCTGTATTGTTGCGAAGTTCAAATGCGCGACGAACACGGGCGTGGTTTCGCTGTCCATCAAACCCCCAGAAACAACATGTGTATCGTCGTTTCTCCCTTCGCTGCTGAAACGGCGAATGGAAACCTTTCCCAGCAAACATTACGTACGAGAAACGGAGGTGAAACGTGTTCGAACACTTGCGATGTAGATAACAAGCTGTTTGCTGCATCAGATTCAATAAATTTCACATAAATATGACAAATCGATTGAAATCGTCAAAATGCGCACTGCGAAGAAAACTCTGAGGACCCAGTTTTCCCCATCGGGACTGCGGGCGCCTAGTCGATCCATCTCCTTGACTGCATTCCTCGGATTCAGCCCAGCCCTTTCACTGGCCATCTCAGGAACCGATTGAGGACGGAGGTACCGATTCCATATATAAGGCCTATATAAGGCCTATGTAAGGGAATATCCCCACAAAATATGGCCTTATATGGTACAGTACCTCCATTTTAGGATCCTGAAATTCCCATTGAAAATATGATGAAACGATGATGAAATCACTCGGGAGTAAGTCACTATGTGGGGAGTAGTTTTATTCCCCCCCACACACACACACAAACCATGTTTTATTCATCCAGGGTTGACATTACGAACTTGATAGTTTGGATCCCCTTGCGAAGACAGAAGGGCTATGCTATAATCTATCCAGAAAAGAGGATGGACCAGCTTTTCTGTCTTTTGGAGTTGGAACTGTCACTCATATCCCCAAACTGACCATGGAAGGCGGCTATTTAATTATTTGATGGAAAGGTCCCCCAAAAAGATTGAACATTAAATCACCATCAAAAAGAGTGGGGAAAAATGATGAAAAATGTTTACCTGTCAAAAAAGATGCAAAGGGAAATCTCTCGCTTATAGATGTTTTCCGTATTCCAAATGACGTTAGTTGCCACAATATAAATACGGCAGTTGGGGTTGCAGTGCAAGTAGCTTCCTAAATTTATGATTACGTCAAAATGGGAATTTAGGATGATTTAAGTGATGACCACTGATGTGCCCTCTGCACTGCATCGAAGTATATAATCTTTTGCTATAAACGGGGAAGCTATTCTGTTTTTGCCCTTAATTGGAAGATCAGCGAAAATTGGCTATGCCTATCTTTCGGATATATGTTGATTTCTGGAAGAACTCTCAAAAAACACATGATTGGGGCCCTTTTTTGGGGGGGAAGAGCGGGGAAGACCCTGCGAGTATTTCCCTTGAATCAAATCTAGTCATCCATCCTGGAAATAACGACGGCGAAACGGGCGAAACATAGGTGGATTGGATATAGTTCTGGCCACTTTCTAGTGGCTTGACCTTACGTGTATATATATATGCCTTAATACAACTTAATACATCCTCTGTATTCCGAAGTTGTCACGGTATGATGTCAGAGAGAAAATTCTTTGCCGGAAAAAGTCATCACGGTCCTTTGGCAGGTGAACATAGGTGAACTGTTGCTTTCGGCCAGGCTTTCTCAACCTTGAGTTTTGCTTGATGAAAAACTTCCGTAAAATATACTTCTGTAAAATATCCGGAGGTGTCCTAAAATGGGGAATCCCTAAGCCACCATAGATTTTAATACTTCAATGGTCGTTCATGACGACTGGATGATTTGGGGATACCGGGATAGCCACATTTTAGGAAACCTCCAATGTTTGTTTGGACAGTTTTATCACAAACTTGAGCCTTAAATATGATAAATGTGCGCATCCAGTTGACCCAGATGTAGCTATGTAGTTTTGGATGTTCAGGTTCCCATGCTGGGAAGATCACAGCGACCATCTGAGTCCCCAGGTGGCGTCTGTCAGGTGGCCCTGAAAAACTTGTCAAACTGCGATGGTTCCTGGAGGTCAAAAACAATCAAATCCAGAGATTTCTTTGGGACTACTTTATATTTTTTCTTACAGTTACTATAGTCCTTCCCAACATGATGTTTCCTCTTGCTTCCCCATCTTGATGTTTTTTCTGATCGATTTCCCCCTTATAGGCCTGGGTCATTGTTAAATTGGTGGGTCCGCTGGCTGGTACCTCAATTTGACCCAATCACATATCAAACAGTCAGATCCTCTGGGCCTGAAAAAAACATGTTTCCGGCTTCCCTAAATCTAATGGGTGATCATCATTTTCTATCACCCCTTCCGAAAACTGCCCGGAATCCAGGAATCCTCTCCCGAAAAAGGCCATGGTTTTTGTTGCGATAGATAGCAGACGAGCTTCCAAAGTGACGCTCGATTGTGGGTCGCCAACATTAGGGCCACCCTTGGCCTTTGACTGGCCGCTTGTAGCAAGCGTTTCGTGGCGGCTTCGAAGGCATCGTCCGTGTGCTCCTGGATGATGGAATCCAGGAGGTAGTACCTTCTGGTTATTTTAACATAGCCATGGTATAGATGGCCCATAGAAATAGATGTTCATGATGGTGATTTTCCATGGCTATGTGAGTCATAACCAGAGGGTAATTTTTAATATCGTATTATATGGAAATACAAAACTATTCATGGGATTCTTAATGGTTGTGAAATTAATATGGAAATATGGTTTATTCATGGGATTCATGTTTCATTGAAATTCACCATTTGGGCTAGTGATGGCTGTGCAAACATCGACTATCTTACAAATTATGTTTTTTTTTTTTTTTTTAACCATTCATTGAAACTGGTAATACTAGGTAATACGTGTTTCTTATGGAAACTGGTAACCATTGCTATTCCGCATGAAATATTTGTAACATGTTGTAACCAGATTTAATAACACATATCTTATTACATTTATATATGTAATGTGAAACGGGCATGTTTTCTTTAATTTGCCACAATTGATATTTGATAACATGAATACACGTGGTATATTAATGGAGGCCATCATTATTTACCTATTGTTTTAATATGTTGTAAAGTACAACAATTGGTACCCTCCAGTAAATCAACATAGACCCTGCCAGATAGGGGTTGGAAGATTAGTTTCCATTAACGATTGGTTATTTTATGCTATTTTCAGGGTCTATGTTAATTTGCCAGAGGGTAATTATATTTGCCGAATGATCATCAGTAGTCCAATGAAAAACTTGCCATGGCTGATTTGGGATGATTCCACGAAGTCGTCTGAACTCATGAACAAAAAAACATCCAGATGGAATGTATAGTTGGATCTGTTGATATATATATAGTATATATTGTAATATATATATATATATTGTAATATATATATATATATTGTAATATATATATAGTTTAATATAGATGTATATAGTGTAACACACATACATATATATAGATAGATAATGATAATGATAATAATAGTAATAATAAATACAAATTAGTAAGAATAATAACAATAATTAAAATAAATCATAGTAAATTAGATTATACATATATATATATATATATGTACACATAAATTTCATATTCTGCATTTTTTTTTCAGATGCGTTGAGGTAATATGAAGTCTAAATCAACTCTGGGTTATTGTATGCATCAAAATCAGTTTTAACATTGATAGCAACATCTAGTGAATATTAACATCGGATCTAAGATTGGATATTTCATGGAATAATGTGGGCTTAATGTATCTTAATGTTGGTTTAATATGTGTGTAATGGGAACATACTGTTGTGTTGATCTCCAAGAAATGGCAATTTGCCTCGGAAAAATGATGATAAACTCTCACATTTTAAAGGACTATCATGGGGACATAAGCAGCCAACTGAGGATAAATTGCGGATTTAATCAATAGAACATGGGGGGTTATGGTGTTAGGATGTGTTAGGTTCAAAACAAAATGGTTGATTGATGGTTAAAGTACAAGAGCTAAGACATTGGATGCAACAACAATGTTCAATGATAACAACGATGACTCCAGTCCAAAAGTAGTATGTTTCAATGACACCTCTTTATCCCAGAAGAATGAAAATCCCGAATCCCGGGCGCACCTTGCAACTGTGGATGCTTCCACGAGATCTTTCCTGATCCCAATCTCTGGAGCATCTGGAGCCGACAATGGCTGTTAGATGACTTACCCTCTGCTAAACGTTTACTTAACGAACTGAAAAATCACCATTTTTAATGGGACAACTCACTATAAATGGCAATTTTCAATAGCTTTTTGTACGTTTACCAGAGGGTACCTAGAAACGGTGACTTTCCATATGTGAAACTCACCTTGGGACTATCCCAAAGAGGAAGTGTGGGGTTCGTTGGCAACTCGCAGCTCCCCGTTTCTGATCTCTATGACTGGGCTGAAAATAGCAATCTGGTTGGTGGTTTCAACCCATCTGAAAAATATTAGTCAGTTGGGATGATTATTCCCAATATATGGAAAAAATGTTCCAAACCACCAACCAGCAATGTATTTCACACAGCTATTGTCAGTATTTGGGATGGACATCCGTGTGCATATCCGAACCTGTGGACCGCCGAATCTGGCGATCTAGATGCTCATTGAGCATCATGTAATTTACCCTGTGGTAAACTAACGTAACTATGGAAAATGACCATTTTTTATGGGTAAATCCGTAAATCAACTATTTCTATGGCTATTTTCAATAGCTATGTTAGTTTACCGGAGGGTAGTAATTAAGAATATTTACCCATCACTAACGTCTTTCTTAGAGAAACTTCAGGCTTCGAGAAATTGACCGGATGCGGGAAAATCACCAAAGATGTCGATGGGGCAACAGGTGCTGCTGGCTGAAAGTGCACTTTTTTTCTGGGTTTCGGAAAGTACTTCAAAATGGGGCAACCAACATCAACATCATCAACATCCTCCTGTCAACGATTCGGCACGTGCTGGTGACCTTGACCTACTGGCTGAATTTCCATGTCGAGGACACCTGGGCTCCTCATCCAAATATCTATCTGGTTGGTGGTTGAGCTCTACCTCTCTGAAACATATGAGTTCGTCAGTTGGGATGATGACATTCCCAATATATGGAAAAATACAAAATGTTCCAAACCACCAACCATACATATATATATATATTATTGGTAAAATTGACCCATTCTATCCCTATTTAGATGGTGAAAAATATAAAAGTTATCAATTATCATGGTGAAATCTCATTGACACCAACCCTTCACCAGCCTGGTCGATGTACGCTCCTGCAATCCACTGATGCTGACAACTAATCCATTGAAATTCCGTGGTGGTAGTATTTATTTTTATATTGCACAAACAAAGAAACATGTGTATATATATATTATACATATAAATAGTTGTTAATGTAGATATATACTGTTCCATAGAACATTATGTGTTTTTGTTTTGTCTAGCATTCATTGCATGACTGGGTGAGTTTACGATGAATCATGTGGATTGGGTCACTTCAGTACCGGCGGAACTTTAGTTCTCGACCCAATTTCCATCAATTTCCATATATTCTGCGCCCCTCAATTCCTATGGAATTATTGTTTTTCTTTCTAACACGTCCATTTTATTTTTTTTGTGGGTAAAACATTGTAAAACAATGCCATAAACCACCCATGACGGGGAATGGTAACCATACCGCCTATAAACATGGTGATATCAGATTTTCAGACAAATGCCCTGGAAACTTTGTCCTTGAGAAGTTCTGATAAATCTTACGCTTGCTTCATTTCACTCGGAGGTAGACACACCTGCTATGGGAAAAAAAACTTCTCTGGTTTGCTTTGATCATGTTCATCTGATATACTTCGGCGGCATTAGGATATATTTGGGTTATATTGGATCTAGTCTCGGTCTGAATCAAAACCTTTTGTACTAAAAATGGCAAACAATAAAGCTGAAGATCTTTGCTCATTTCAAAAAAACATATGTCCTCAAACTGGACGTCTCATAAAAACACCCTGCGGCATTATTTCACCTAACAAAGAATCCCTTGTAGATCATGTGCCCCATTGTTCCCCTCTTGTAGTATCCCAGATCCGTAAAATTGCACTTGACTCACCTGCGCTGCATTGCACGACCTCTTTTTTCAATTCCTGCTTAGCAGGGTAAATTTTCGAGCTTCACGACGTGGGACAGATGCAGATTCTGGGACTTTCAATGATGTGCACCAGATATTTATCCGGGAGATTTTGGGATTTCAAGTCCCAGGTTACGTCAGGTTCCACTTAGCACGTTGGGTTCGGAGTTGAAGCTCACTCGACAAGGAAACTTGGCAGTTTTTTGGTTGGTAAACTCGAAAACAATGGAGGCTATTGAAGGAAACCTCTACAAGAAAAGCAAAAGCATGTCCTTTAAGCAGCAAACATATCCCGGATCCCCGATATTTGGTTTGATGGTGATATCACACCTACGAAACTCCTTACAATCAATTCTCTCTACCACTACTGAGCATAGCCAAATATCCAAATTTGGGCTCGACTTGACTCATCTCATATCCATTTCAAACGTTTCTACCCTTTCTACCCTGAAATGATCTGCTGAGAAAATCCCAGTCGTCTTCCGGGTGAAACCCGGGTTTCGGGGGTTCCGAACGTACGATCCAAGCCGCCATCTGGTGGGGAATCAATGTGATCAACATGGGGCAGCAATGGAGTCAATGGAGATGCAAAGTCATCACTCGACAGTGATGTACCCTCTGGTAAACTAACATAACTATGGAACATCACCATTTATTATAGTGAATTTTCCCATGAAAAATTGTGATTTTCCATGGTTATGTTAGTTTACCAGAGGGTAATGCTTCTAGGATTTTATCGATGGTTTTTGGTTGTGTTCTATGAAACTTAAATAAGTGCCTCAAATCAATGCATATTATATATTTATATTATAACACCAAAAAGAAATGATACAATTATTCATTTATGAACTGTCGAAATTGGATGAGTTTATGTTTGGACAGTATTGCCTCAAATCCATGAATGATTCGATTTTTTTTCCAAACTTGGCTTTGGGCAAATCTTCCAAACCATATACAGATGCCCTGCAAAAAGAAACTAATTATATGAATTATATGATACAATTCCCCTTTAGAGCAAAACATTATAACTATACTCTTTGTATGGTAAATTAATCACTAAATGGTAAATTAATCACTAAAACGGATATTTAGAATTATGTAACTCATTTCCAAGGTTTCTAAATTCAGATTTTGTAGTTAATATGGGTAAACCAATTTCATAAACCATCCCCCAGTCATCAATATTGGTGGTATGGTTGCCATTCCCAGTCATGGGTGATTTATGGCATTGCTTTAACCACATATTAAAAACTTGCCATTTATAGTTGATTTAGGGGTCAACGCCCCGAGGCGGGCGTGGTTTTTTCCACGTTTGTGCTCTCTGGGAGTATACGTGTTTAACGCTCTTGCCGACTGCAAGATGACGCTACCGAAGACACGTTGCCCAACTTTGTTGCTGACGTCTTGCTGCCTTGACCGGGAGGGGGGTGGGGGGGGGATGATAACGTTCCTTTCGACTGTAAGATGACGCTACCGAAGGCACGTTGCCCAACTTTG
>Ga0126342_10022769_pt1 | contig 10313 bp, 12 predicted proteins | sample Cyp1metagenome_FD_92528 | JGI IMG/M metagenome (GOLD analysis project Ga0126342, IMG submission 92528) | Coral microbial communities from Lord Howe Island, Old Settlement Bay, Australia - Cyphastrea 1 metagenome | ecosystem: Host-associated > Invertebrates > Cnidaria > Coral ... | reverse complement strand
TGTCTCACTGCACCAGATGCAAGCATGAAGAATCAGATTCAGAAACATCGAGAAACACCGGAAGCATCTCATTATATCTCATTCATAAATTTCATAAACATATTTCAACATCATAAATTTCATCAAGATATGTCAACATATTTCAAGATATTTCAAATTTCAACCAGATGCATTGCTTCGGCATTTTGTCAGCTCCATTTTTACAGCCCAATTTCTGTAGGTCACCACCTCCAATGGTCGCCGCATCCGTGGGGACGGAAGACTCAGATGGGATGAACATCCATTTCAACCCAGCTAGCTATTTTGGGGTGAACAGAAGATAACAGAAGGGTACCAGGGTTTTGACCCATCCCCAAATAAAAAAGGAAGATGAGACAACAAAATACAACAAATGAAGATGAACAGAAGATGACACACAAAATGAACAGAAGAACGGCATCAATTCTCTATCTTTTTTTGCTATTTTGTACATTTTGTACTTGTTTCTGCTCTGGTGATCATCTTACAGCCAGCGCTGTCGAAACTTGCTCAGCTCCAGGCTGGAACTCTTGAGGACGCTGCATTCAATCTGCTGCAAATGTGCCAACGTCGTCCGTAAATGGATCAACAGGTATGGATAATCATTATTATGGACATATAGATAGCTACAGTAAACAGAGAGCTGCAGATAGCTAAACAGAGAAATAAATACACACACACAGGTACACACGTACACACAGAGATCTGATCATGATATATATATATATATTTATACATGTTATATGATATGTATACATTATTCGCACATAAGAAGACAAGAATCCAACAAATCCAATTTCATTGTGATTCAAGACCTCTTGATCTCCTGGAGCGCGCCCTATTGAAGCAAACTCCCCACCATGTTATCCAAGCATGGTCACGCATACAATGACCAAGTGAAGGAAATGAGACTCATTCAAGCTTGTTGGCAAAAAAGTCCATGGAATTTATAGGGACTCCCAAGCATAATCCATAGATTTCCCATCGGGATTTCTCATGGGAGTATGGAGGTAATATCGGTTTCATGGAAGAGCTACACATGGCAACCGTTAGCTTCGACCTAAGCTTGAGGAGAAGCTCCTCCTGTCGCTCTTGCAGCTTTGTTTGCACGGCCAGCGCCCAAGATCGACTTCACAAAACTGCGCTTTGGTATTGCACAGTATAGGTACTGTAGATTCATGAAACAAGACAAGATAAGATGAGATAAGATACGGTGCGATAAGATAAAGAGTGCGATAACATACGATCACAATATGATGTAGATAGCTAGCTAGCTCACTGGACAGACAGACAGACAGAGAGATGGATGGATGGATAGATAGGATAAGATAGGATAAGATAGGATAAGATAGGATAAGATAGGATAAGATAGGATAAGATAGGATAAGATAGGTTTACCTAGAATTATATAATATTATATAGATAGGGCAAGATAGGATAAGATAGGATTAAATAGATAGGACAAGACAGGATAAGATAGGATAAGATATATAGGTTTACCTAGGATTATATAGATAGGGCAAGATAGGATAAGCTAGGATTAGATACGATTAAATAGGATAAGATAGGATAACAAGAAAGTTTAAGATAAGGACTAGATAGGATAAGATAGGATGAGATAGGCTGAGATACGATTAGATAGGATTTGGTAGGATAAGATAGGATGAGATACGATGAGATAGGATTAGATAGGATTTGATAGGATTAGAAAGGATGAGATAGGATAAGATAGGATTAAATAGGATAAGCTAGGATTAAAATTACATAGGATTACATAGGATTACATAGGATTACATGGATGGATGGATGGATGGATGGATGGATGGGTGGATAGATGGATAGATGGACAGGTGGATAGATGGATAGATAGGTAGATAGATAGACAGATAGATAGGTAGATTGGTAGATAGGTATGTAGGTAGATAGACAGACAGAGATATAGCTATAGATATAGAGATAGATATAGAATGATATAGATATGAGCTTGTTATGGGGAGCAGGCGCAGAAATCAAGTTTTTTGGGAGCCAAATCTCAAACATGCGAAACCTATGGTCGGCACAGTGATGTTATCTTGTGTCAGCCCTTGGCACTTCTTCACGTTGGTCCAGGATGGCGACGAGTCGTGGATGTGGACCGGGCCACGGGGCACGCTCAGGCGTTTTTGATCAGCAACGAGTGTCAGCTGAGTTGGATCCATGTAGTTGGATCAGGCTCTCCGTGAAAGTCTTCGACAGCATAGGCCCAGATGTTTTCAGCATTTCAGATGGCGAGGCACAAGGAAAGCATGTAAGATCATGTACCCTCTGGTAATTTAACGTAACTATGGGAAAATCACCATTTATAGTGAAATTTCCCATGAAAAATGGTGATTTCCCATAGTTATGTTAAATTACCAGAGGGTAAGTTTTGACGCCTGGCAGGGAAGAGAGGGAAGAGAACGAGAGCAAATTGCTCTTGAACTTGGACTCAGCCCCAGATGCCTCAACAAACTTCAGACAGCCACCCCACTTGGCCATTACTATCCATTACCCGTTACCCCATGCAAAGCCTCAGCATCTTTCACTGTGTGCCTAAGGCCATGGCTGTGTGGCAGCTATGCGTCATAGAGTCCAAGAAAGATCAGGCCCCACAAAGACACATGCACAGTAAGGCCATTGAATACTACGCAACTACGCGGCGTCAAATTTGACAAGATCTGACAGCGATGCTTCGAAAGCATAAGTAGAGCCACCAGCTAGCTACCAGCCTTGCGGCTGCAAATTTGTGCCATGTCAGGTGACCAAAGCACAATGGTCCAAAAATCTTGACTGTAAAGTGATGTCAGGTGGCGTAGGGTGCTAAAGTCATAGATTTGAGACTTGGCCCACTCTGCATCAACATGTGCAGAGGCCTTTGCGCAGCTCACAGAAACCAATGCCATTGCTTTCCAGCTTCAAGAGGCATGTCAGATATACACGCAGGACCGCAGTTTTCCTATGATTGACATTTTTTTGGGCATCCAATTGAGAGATATTTAGAGAAGAGAGTGCAGAGTCTGGGATTTGAATTTCTACTTCCGACCTATTGAAGCTCTTTCTAACGAAGTGAGAAACCCTCTCGTAGTGGGGCCACAGGAGAACGAGACGCTCCAGGAACGCTTGAAGCAGGCAAGGGCTTCAACGGGCTTCGGGACACGGTTTCAACGGCTTTGCTCCTGTGGATTTTCCGGAGGCCATGGAAACTCTTCAGCGTGAGTTGCAAACAAAGGAGGACAATGTGCCAGTTGGACGGATGAATTTTGAAACAGATGACGAACATACAATGATAACATGATAACATGGTCATAATATGATAATAAGATGATAATATGGCGATAACATGATGGTGTGATGATACATATTCCAACTGCATCCAACTGCAATGCTCAGATTGTAGACTGGCAAGCCATGATAGGTGATAACAGCATAGCAATACCTTCACTGAATTGGAAGCTGTAGGAGCTGGCAAAAGAGCTCCGTGATGCGTACAGTAAGCAGGCGCAGCACAAGTCCTGCAATGTTTCTGGGAGCTGGGCACCGGTTGGTCATTTGGTGCCTTTTGATCACTTTGAAGATTCTAGAGTCACTAAGAGAAGTGATCATTAAACGGAACTGGGTATCAAGATAATTGCGAGGTGCTTTGGTGCATTATGGTACTTGTAGGTACGTGTGATTACTCACCAGCAGATGCTTGTAGAATCTTGTAGATACTTATAGCATCTTATAGCTACCAGTAGTAGGTTTCGATCCCTTCCGTTTGTAGGCTCGCCAAACTCCGCTGCTTCCTGAACTGCCGCTTGGATATGGATTGGTGAAGGAAAGGGATGGATGTTGCAAAAGCTGCCGTGAAATGGAGCGGATGAATGCCTTTTTATGCCTTGGACGATTTAGAATTTCGACGCATGTTAGATGCCGCTGTGCCAGTGATCATGAGGCCTGGCGGGATTGCCTTCGGCCCAGAACAATTGGACCACTCCCTGTGGTGCAGGAATCATTGAGTTTAATGGAATTGTTTGGTCAATCCAAACTGCATTTGTATTAAAAACGAGGCGACATATAATTGTCATTATCCAGGAGCGTGTCTATGCCATTCGTGCGCATGTCCAATGTTCATATCTTTGCTTCATTTTGGTTCCGTATGATATATATGATATATATATATGATATGATATATATATAATATATATTAATATATATACATATAATATATATATATATGAAATCCTATGAAGTCCTGCAAGTTGGGATGTTCCAGTGGGACATCCAGCCCCCACGACTCCGAGGCAAACAATCGCGGGCTTTACAATGCGAAAGCCGTCGAGGATGTGGCTGCATCAGTGGCCTCGGTGCAGAGGCGCCAGAGAACAAGTAATTTTCGCCAGTTTATGCTTTGTATACGTTAGTATATGATATTGTATGATATTATATAATAGTATGTGGATGTATGATAATTCTATATGATGCAAATATGTCTATGATATTGTTTGATCAGTAGTTTTGTAGTCTTGGTCTTTTTGTTAGGTTTTGTACACTCACTTAATGTGAGGATGCGTGCTCGTGTTTTTTCTTTGCCAAAATTTGTTCAGATCGCCACGACCAGATGCTGTGGCCTCAAATCGGAGGTGATCACCCTTCTCAAGCAGACAGTTTTGAAGCTATCCACATTTGCCTGGCAAAATGTGGCAACAAAAAAACACAAAGAACCGATGCAATCGTTATCAAGTGCCCCCCGGCCTGAGTTGTGAGAGGCTCCTGAGAAATGGGGACAGATGTTCCGCAGATCTCACAGCCTTTTCAACCAAGATCAACCAAGGTCCCACCGCGAGGCCGTTCGAACGGAGTGGAGTGAATAGCTCAGCGTTGAAGTAGTAGCATCAGTTCGGGAGCGCTGCAGCCGGAAGTTCAAGAAACAGATCCAGAATGAGACCGGGTTGCTAACTTTTCTTTTTGTCTAAATAACACTTTTTCTTCTACAGTTGCCTTCTGTGAGGATTCCTCTTTCCATCAGCCATATTCAAAGAGGAAAATAGAAGGGAAACGCAAGGTCAGAATGAGCGCAGAAAATCGCAGAGCTTCCCAGAGGTGTTGCGTTTGGAAAGCGTTGCGGTTGCAGATCCAATGTTCCTCTCAGAGCCTGCGAGGACACTCGGAACTTGGCTTAGGCACTGTGACTGGGACACGGCCCTGCCTCGTATGGAGCAATTGTATGGTAGCCAAGTGGGCCTGGGCAGCCAGCCAGTGGGCTTAGGGATGCCATGGGACGATGTCGCTTTCAACTGTTCATTGATGATATTGATGCGAACTGTCCTATGATGTCCTATGTCTTCGGGGTATCTGGAACTGTCCTTGGATGCAGGCTTTGGCTCATACAGACCTTTTCATGACTTTCTTCACCAAGATCGAAGCAAGCAGACGTCATGCAACGGCATGGCATGGTGTCAGAAGTGTTGATTTGTGCACAAACGGCATATGCAAACAAGTTGCCTTAACTGACGCCCTTTTCAGACGGGTTGCTTGAGTTCTTTGGGACACTTGAACCATACCACACATCCACACCATACCTTTCGATTGCAACCTTGTTCATGTGTTCTTTTCACCCACCGATTCACCCTCCAAAGGCTTGATAGCAGCCGGAATGTGGTCAGAGCAAAACTTCACAGCTCATGCCTTGCCCCAACGCGGGACTGATGCCCAGCAATGCCCTTTCGGCTGCAGCCTGGAAGCACAAGCCTGGACTTGGGCGAAGAGAGCGAAGAGGACAGTGTGCTTCTAGATTTGGATCGGTATTGGATCAGTGGGATCTGCAGCCTGGCAGATGGCTTTGCAGATGCAGTGCAGTTTGCACACTTTGGGGTCGTGTTTCATCACGTTGCTACCTGACAGCAAATCCATACCGCGATCGAAGTGACCTATTTGGCTTGGAAAATGCTATCAGTTCCTATCCATTGCAAAAGTTGCAAGTGACAGACCGACAGTCAGTGCAAGGAGAATGACAATCCTCCAAGAAAGGCACGAAAGACGCTGAAGGAAGATGAAGAAGATGCAAAGCCAGGCATGTCCAGTTTAGTTAGGATTCATCATGACATGCTCTACTAGCCTCCCAGGGTCTACGAGTTAATGCTGTGGCCAAGTTGCAGTCCAGGTGAAGAAACCTTGGGATCACCAAAAGCGACAGCACATGGCCGAGCGAAGGCCAATGCAGATAAGGCCTTTGGGTGATCCGTTCCACGTCTCGGTGCTATTTGCCATGGACAGTCAGAATATTTCAGAATGAAGTCAGAATGATGCAGAGGTTTGGTTTGAACAAATCACAATGCAGTATTTTTATGCATTTCTTTGCTGCACTTGTGCGCTGCAAGGTCTTGGCTCGCTGGTGTGCCATTTGCCCAGACAAGTCCGCACAGGGCTGTGAATTGAGCTGTGCTAATCTTGGTGGCAGCGCCGGCAGTCGCAACTGGACAGCAGAACAGGATAGTGTACCCTCTGGTTATTTAACATAGCCATGGAAAATGGCCCATTTATAGATGGTTTACCTATTAAAAATGGTGATTTTCCATGGCTATGTTAAATTACCAGAGGCGTATCATGCGTATCAGTTGCATGGCAAGCGCTTGCTTGTGACCCATGTCCCTTTTGTGAGTGTTCAATGATTCAATGTGGCGCTGTATCATGAACTGAATATGGCTTCAAATTCAACTGAAGGATGTGCCAAATCGTGCCAACATAGCTGCCATGGCTGCGAGACTTAAGGTGTCCGGCTACGATGTGGCATAGTCCTGTTGCTCCAAGGACCCGATTCACATCGATTCTCTTCATGTCCGACTGGCGACTAAAAGCATGTCCTTTTTCTAAGCCGAAATTTCGCTTCACCTGTCAGCTTTCAAGGTGGTTGCTGAGGTCATGTTTCCACTTGCACAGATCCACATGCAACTTCCTTGTCGAGGAGAAGTTCCTCCCATGACAACGCACGAGGCGCTCCGGAGTGGTGGAGGAAATCGCATGGCCACGGCAAACTCTGCAGATATTTGAAGCAAAAACTCTGTTGGAAAGGCAGTGGCATCAGCTTCAGCTTTCCTTCGACAGAATGACCCCGTCAGAGCAGCCAAAGCATTGAACCATGCTGCACCTTTGACCGTAGCTTGTCGTCACAGAGGAAAGAAACCCCTTACCTAGATACACCTGGATATTGAATGTGTTGGTCATACTGCTTGTCCATGCTTGTGCATTCTTGGGATTGATGTGAATTGCAGCTCTTTTTGTGGGCAACTACATTTCTGTGTTGCCGAGGTCGCTGCAATGGTGCAGGAACACATCAAGCTGGCAACGCAAGACCCGGACACATTGCTGCAGTCGATGGAAGTGATGGAAATTTGGCACAGGTCATTGGTGGAAATGTTTATCCGTTTTTTCTGTTGAAGTTGGTGTTTCCGCATCAGGAAGCGAATGCAGAGCGCACGGGTGCATCGCCAAGCAAAAAGCGAGCCGTGGTGGTTGAAGGGGCAGAAAGTGACTCACAGGCCTGGTCAGGTCACTTCCTCACAGTCACACCTCCCAGCCAGAAAATGTCAAGAAAATGGCAGGAATGAACATAGCCTCACCCAGCTTCTCATGCAGACTCTGTATAGTTACGTATAATACAGATGTAGGCTGTGGCTGTGGCTCGTGTCAAACTGCATCTCCACGTCTATGACCATTTTTTTTACTGCAGCATTCTTTGTTTCTGTCCTGTTGCAGGTGCTGACGCAGCGGGATCGACAGCGCTTGGCATTACGTCGATGCTCGCCGTTGCCTGTTCCGTTTCGGGTCCCATGCTTAGAGTCTTAGAGCCTACAGATGCAATGAGATCATTAACCACTATGAACCATAGATGATTGACGATATTAACCATCTGCAACCATATCAACCATCATTAACCATCATTATCCCACGGACACGATCTGACGATCTGACCTACAGATGCAATGTTTCAATCAGGTGGCTTTCGCACCTCCAGAGCTCCATGACTTACAAGGCTGTGACTTCAAGGACTCAGTGGATCCACATGTACCCAATGGATGCACCATGATGCACCGGAATCGTTTCGGTTGTAGCAGTTGTAGCATTTCATGGCCTGGCATCAATGAATCAAAATTCCAAGCAGTCTGATGCAGTCGGTTGGTTTCTTCGTGTCATTGATTGTCATTGGTCTTTGCAGGATGGCATAGCCTTTGCCGCACATTCACGTTGCAAAGAGCATCGCGTCACAGCAATCCTAGGCAGCTTGAACTGAATTTGGCTATTTTGAAGGTGAATTGGAATGTGGCAGCACTGCGTTCAAAGGCTGCAACGACGCTAAGAACAGTATACATATGAATATAAATACAAATAATTATATATATATATATATATATTTATTTATATATATATAATTATTTATATTATCTACCAGTAGTACCGCACAAGGTGGTGGCGGAAGTTTCAAAATTTGAAACCTATAGGAGAGGTTGGTTGTTGTGAATCCCGGATGGCAGAGCGAATCCACTGATGGACAGAGCGAATCCAATGATGGACCGAAAGCTGGTTGGAGTTGTGTTTTTTGGAGTGGTTGCAATGGTTGCAGTGGTCACCTCACCAACAACTGCTGGATGTAGTGTGGTGTAGTGCAGTTGCAGTTGTAGTTGTAGTGTAGTGGAGTTGTAGTTGTAGTGTAGTGGAATTAGTATAGTTGTAGTTGTGGTTGTGGTTGTCGTTGTTGTCGGGTTGTGTACTCTAGTGTAGCATAGTGTAGTGTAGTCTAGTGTATATAGTGTGTGTGAAGTAGTGTAGTTATAGTTGTAGTGTCGTGTAGTTGTAGTGTAGCGTAGTGTAATTAGTGTAGTGTAGTGTTGTGCAATGTAATTGTAGTAGTAGTAGTAGTAGTAGCAGTAGTCGTCGTCGTCGTCGTAGTCGTAGTGTTGTTGTAGTAGTTGTAGTAGTAGTAGTAGTAGTATCAAGTAGTAGTAGTAGTAGTAGTAGTAGTAGAAGTAGTAGTAGTAGTAGTAGTAGTACTAGTAGTAGTAGTAGTAGTAGTAGCAGTAGCAGGAGTAGTAGTAGTAGTAGTAGCAGTAGTAGTAGTAGTAGTAGTAATAGTAGTAGTAGTAGTAGTAGTGGTAGTAGTGGTAGTAGTGGTAGTAGTAGTAGTTGTTGTTGTGGTGGTTGTGGTGGTTGTGGTTGTTGTGGTTGTACTTGTAGTTGTAGCTGTAATGTAGTGTACTGTCATTAGCGTAGTGTAGTGTAATGTTGTTGTGGTTGTAGTTGCACTACAACAGTTGTAGTGGTAATGGTAGTTGTAGTTGTGGTTGTCTATTTATCTATCTGTCAATCTGTCCATGTGCAAGCTTGAAAACGAAGGCATTCTGCGAGACTTCCTTGAAAATGGAAAGTTGAGTGCAGAGCTGACGGCCCCGTACCAATGCGTTTTGCGATTTTGCGATTTTTCCGCTCCACCTGTCTAAAGTATTGCGCCTGCCACGAAAAAGTGATGCCAGGTCATACGAAGTGCTGCACCTGTCACGCAAAATCATCTTAGCAAACCTGATGATCTGATGCTCCAAAATGCAACCTTTCTCAGGAAATCTCCGCCCTGACCTCCTAATTTAACATATTTAACTCATGTGTCTCTTGTACCGCGACTGCCACGCGAAAAGCATCTTTGCAGATCCTCTTCAAATGTCTCACGCTTGCCATCGTTTTAGGACATGCTACAAAACCTTCACGTTTTGCTCACTTTTGACAAGGTGCACAATCCCTTGCGCCTGCCATGCGAAACGACATCTAAACGCCCAAAAGTGCTCCGTACCCGTGAGTTTTACATTTTGACGTGGAAATGTGCTTCGCGCCACAACGGCGTGCAATTTTCATCTCTTATTTGGCTAGATGGCTCCGCACCCGCCGCTTTAGCGAGCCAAGTTTTCGACCCTCCGGAGCCACAAATTTACCTTTTCCCGCACCTGCGTCTTCTTTCTTTGACTCTTCCTCTTCTCTGATCTTCTCTCTTCTTCTCTTCTCTTCTCTGACTCTTCCCACCTCTGCTTTTCCATCTGTCCATATTTTTCGGAAGTTTGACTTCTAAACTTCCTTCGATTATATATTGTAATTTTTATTTTGACTATTTGTTTGATTATTATTATATGTGTATGCGTAATTCGAATAAATTGTAGCCATTTTGGCTCAAGATTTGGCTCAAGGGGGGGCCTTTACTCCCGCATTTCCCCCTGGACGCATGGTCCCTGCGCGCGCCCTTCCGGGCGCCGCAGAAG
>Ga0126342_10022768_pt1 | contig 10313 bp, 9 predicted proteins | sample Cyp1metagenome_FD_92528 | JGI IMG/M metagenome (GOLD analysis project Ga0126342, IMG submission 92528) | Coral microbial communities from Lord Howe Island, Old Settlement Bay, Australia - Cyphastrea 1 metagenome | ecosystem: Host-associated > Invertebrates > Cnidaria > Coral ... | reverse complement strand
GTTCTAAGTGTTAAATCCCCGGTACGTTCTAAGTGATGAATCTTGATATTTGGACGTTCTAAGTGTATGGTTTTCGACGTTCTAAGTGCAAGGCTTAGAACGTAAAAAAAGCAGTAATATTCATATTTTTTTTCCAAAATACGTTCTAAGTGATTGTCCGTCACTATAATGGATACTAGATCAAGATACAGGACCGTTTGAACCAAAGATGTATATAGATCATTATAGATCATCTATTCCTGCACCAAGTTTTAGCCAGTATTGACCTGCATTTAACTAGACACTTTAGATCTAAATGATATAATGTATTTTAATGTAGTAAACCCAAAGATACACCTAGCATCACCTAGCATTTGCGAAGAACAATTCTTTGGTTTACCACATTGGATGCTGACCCAAATGTTTGGATCCCGGCAGAGGCATCAATCCCAAAGACCCGGCCTGGTAAACGTTTACAGTGTGCGAACTTGAAAATGGTGATAGAAATAGTGGATTTTCCCATTAAAAATGGTGATAGAAATAGTGGATTTTCCCATTAAAAATGGTGATAGAAATAGTGGATTTGCCCATTAAGAATGGTGATAGAAATAGTGGATTTTCCCATTAAACATGGTGATAGAAATAGTGGATTTTCCCATTAAAAATGGTGATAGAAATAGTGGATTTGCCCAGTAAAGAATGGTGATAGAAATAGTGGGTTTTCCCATTAAGAATGGTGATAGAAATAGTGGATTTTCCCATTAAAAATGGTGATAGAAATAGTGGATTTTCCCATTAAAAAGTGTGATAGCAATAGTGGATTGTCCCATTAAAAATGGTGATAGAAATAGTGGGTTTTCCCATTAAGAATGGTGATAGAAATAGTGGATTTTCCCAGTAAAAAATGGTGCTAGAAATAGTGGATTTTCCTTTTAAAAATTGTGATAGAAATAGTGGATTTTCCAATTGAATATGGTGATAGAAATAGTGGATTTTCCCATTAAAAATTGTGATAGCAATAGTGGATTGTCCCATTAAAAATTGTGATAGAAATAGTGGATTTTCCCATTAAAAATGGTGATAGAAATAGTGGATTTTCCCATTAAAAATGGTGATAGAAATAGTGGATTTTCCCATTTAAAATGGTGATAGAAATAGTGGATTTTCCCATTAAAAATTGTGGATCGTTCCATAGTTTTTTGTATGTTTACCAGAGGGTAATTAATATATATTTGTTCAGCTTTGTTCTCAATAAAATCATTAATATGTTGGGATTTCATCGACCAAAATTGTATCCCAACTAAAGCACAAACCAAGTTTCCCATGGGGCTTGAAATCCTCGTTTTCGCAAGGCCAAAAACGATTGAAACGTAAATCCCCGCTGACGCTGCGAAGCAGGTACTCTGCTCAAACGCGGTTGCCAGTGCTTTGCCAGGCACAGAACTCTGTACCGAATTATTCTTGAGATACAGCATCCTCCAAAAACTTACAAAATATGTTTCCAGGATGTTACACAGATCATGTTTCCTCCATCAGGTTTCTGACTGTTCAGAACTGTTCTATGTATTTAGGGGGTGCTGTAATTAGTAATTATATAGGTGTCTTGTCAGTGTGTTTCATTTATTGTTAGTTTGTTTTGAATAGAGATATAGAGATACCTATTCAGAAACAATGGGTTTGGAAAATTCTTTCCCATTTCCAAAACAACATCATCAAAAACCACATGCATGTTATACTATATTAAAAAAATGGTTTCTATCTACTATATATCTGGGTAAATTATAACGACCTCACTACGACCTCACTGGAATCATGGTTAGTAAGGGAAATCATCCCCAAATGGCCTTAATTCAGGTTAGTGAAATATTATAATTTACCCAGATATATTATATTTCACACATTTTTTTTCGATTGGATATGGCTTTGAACATGGGATGTTTTCCCGTAGAAAAGCCAGCCAAACTGGTGGATGAGCTCCGCTGGGCAGCCGTGGGTAGCTGGGAAGTCACCCCCTTTTACACAGCAGGGGATGTTCCAGCTACAACCGGAGGGTAACATAGAAGATTTTTCCACTTTTCCATAGGAAAACCATAGGAAAACCATAGGAAAATGGAGGTTTACCCTCTGGTAAACAGGCACATAACTATGGAAAATCACCATTTTCAATGGGAAAATCCACTATTTCTATGGCCATGTTCAATAGCTATGTAACAAATTACCAGAGGGTAGATGATGTTAGCATAACTGGTTGGTGGTTACCTGGTGGTTTGAACCATGGCTTTTATGACTTTCCATATATTGGAAATAGAAAAAAAAACTGACGAACTCATATTTTTCGGAGGGGTGGCTCAACCACCAACCAGATAATGTTAGCATGTTTTTTTGCCTGAAGAAACTGAAGATGTGGAAATCCTGGAGAAGAAGCCATGGCAACCTGGAAGATGAACATGAGATCATGATTCATATCCGGGGATAACCATCAGCACCGCAAGCGTGGCTATCTCAGACGCCAATGATATATGGTGGGGACCATCCCTTTCCCACTGGTTGGTTGATGTAAAAACTAAGCCACTCATAGCAACTCCATTTTTCCAGCTTCAGTACACAGCCGTCAGCAACTTGACCTCAAAGAATAGCAGTAAAAACCAGGCGTTCGAGGGTTTGAACAAAACATACCAATCATACTACAATGGATGTGATTCTTCTATACATCATAGATCTACATAGATCTACATGTGATTTTTCTATACTACATACATCTACATACTGTTATATACAGCAAAAACTCTATAAAGATTGCCAATCTTTGGGTTGTTTAGATTCGTTTGGGTGAAGCCGCCACGACCGTTCAACATCGCGCAATTTTCGGCTCAGGCTGTTGATGGGAAAATATGCGGAACATGATAGAAATGGGACAATCTGAATGGAAACAGATGGGAAAAACCTGGGAAAATCCCGGAACTCAATGGAGGTTTAGATGGCTGGGAAAATAAGTCACTGTGGATGGGTGTGGAATTAAGCTGACTTATTTTTTATTGTCGCTGTGATACGCTGATATGTTCAAAGATTTTCCGACAAAAGCAAAAATGGGGAGGTAGCATGATTCGAGCACAGAAGATTCTGAGCAAATTCGAGCGACTTCACTGGAATTTGGAATGATGTTTAGGATTGAGGCATCCAAAAAATGGTGTGGTTCAGATTTGTGAACTGAAATATTTTGCAGAGATCTATATATAATTACCTGTGGGTTCCAGTGGGTTGCAGTAAAGTTACATGCCTCTTGCTGTGGGTATGTTTGTGGTTCTAGGTTTATGATGAATTGTTCTTCTAGGAATAACTCCATCCAAGGCTTATTTTGGAGCATTTTTTGACCTATTCATGCCAACAAGTATCGACATGTCATCCCCAGGAATGTACACTACTTGGAGAAAAAAACATGTGTGTGTGTTTGCACAATTTATGGATTTCAGTCTTCAATTTTGTGGAGGTATCCTAATGGTTGCATATTTTGTTTGACTCTTGAAGCAAGTTTATGCTATCATCAACTATCATCAACTATCATCAACTATCGTCATTATGATCATCATTTCCATCACTATCATTATCAATCATTATCATCATTATATATATCATTAGCTTCACTCCTTTGTGTTACTGCATCACGATTCGTGACCAGTACCCATTCAGAATGGATGCGGATGGCAATCCGACCAGGCGCCAGCACTGGGCAACCGACTGGATGGGTAGAAACTAATGCTTTACTTTTTTGAATGTGTTTCGATATACCCTCTGGTAAACTAACAGTTTGCTATTGAAAATGACCATAGAAATAGTGGATTTTCCCATTGAAAATGGTGATTTTCCATAGTTATGTTAGTTTACCAGAGGGGACTGTAAATGATAGATAACCATAAGCAGCAAAAGGTTATTGTGTGTCGACTGTCAAAGACTGACCATGAATAAAGATGTTTAATATATATTAATATATAATATATAATATATAATATAATATATATAATTTATAATATATAATATATAATATATAATATAATATATATAATTTATAATATATAATATATAATATATAATGTATAATATATAATATATAGTGTATAATATATAATATATAATGTATAATGTATAATATATAATGTATAATGTATAATATATAATGTATAATGTATAATATATAATATATAATATATAATATATAATATATAATATATATATATAATTTATATATAATATATATATGTTTAATATATATATATATATATACGGTATACACCTAGTTTACTAGGGATAATACAAATACCCGTTCGCCAACCACTACAATGGGATGGGACAGGGGTAGTTTTCATGGCTCAAATGAGCCATGGCTCAAATGAGCCATGATCAGCTTCACGTATGCCATGTCGAGAAGAATATCGACAAATTGAGGATATATATATAATATATGATACATGATGATACATGCCCATACTACTGGGTCACATCAGCCCAACAGTAAGTTGATCGCAATACATCCTGGCAGTAGTGGTAGATTCACCAGACACTAATTTTACTCTATTTGACAAGGATTTTTTATCAAGACGCGAAACACATGGATCTCAATGGTCGAAAAAAACGACCTTTTTTCTGGCTTTGGTGTGTGAAAATCATCGACGAGTCCACAGATTTTCCAACAGCCTGTGGGCGTCAGCCTATGGAAAAGCCTCTGGTTGCCTTGAACTTTGTACTGGTTTCCACCCCAACTTTGTAATGGAAAATCCCAACTTTTGGCAGACATCATCAGACATCCGACCCTAGAAAAGAGCTGCACATTTTCGGATAACATACGCTTATTAGGATATAATCATTGAAACAAATGGTTGAGACGGTTGGTTGCAAGTTCCCATGTTGATGTGTTTTTTCCATTGAAGTGTCCATTGACTTCGCTGGTTTCAGGTCCAGATGGGCGGCCGCAAGAGACCAGGTGCTGAAAGGATATCGGACGGAAGATTTGAAGTCACTTGGCTGGGTCAGGGTCATGTACCTCCCATGTATGGTAATGTTTTTTTTTTGAAAAATGATGAACCAAATTTTGGAGTGCAGTACCTACTAAAGCGAGTCTAGTGAAATCTTTGTTGCTTCCCCATGACTCGTTTCTTGTCCAAAGGTTGGCAAATTAAACCTTGGTTTGGCCATAGGATGTCATAGGTGTTTAATTTTAGACAATTTCAGACTAGCCATACATCAGATTATTATTTCATGACGGTTCCCAGCCACTCCCCTTAGATTCTTAGCTTTTTTGGGTAATGGTAATTTATTGTGTTATACGTAACCGTAACCACTAGAAAACTTTTATGGCCATTTCAGGTACCCAAATTGCAAATTTGAGGTACCTACCATATATAAGGCATATGTAAGCGCTAAATTCCAGATGATATGCCCTCGAAATCTGGCTTTGGTACAGTACCTCCATCCTAAGGTCCTGAAAATCCCATTGATATTCCCATCAATCATCGCATAAAAACTAAATTATAGCTGGATCTATGAGATCCCTAGTGGCGATTTGTTCCGCCCGTGATTGATGAAATCCCACTGAATATAATATATATATATATATTATATTATATATATAATTATGTTTAATGTGTATATATATATTATTATTATATAATGAAGTGCATATATATATACATTATATTTTATATAATGATGTGTATATATATATATATGGTTTCCATAAACCAACCAGATGTTTTTGTTCGCATCTATGACCAGCCATGGCTCCACGAAACGGTATGGGCAAACATGTTGGGAAGCCATGTTGATATGGGGCTTCACTGGAATCTTACCGCATTGATTAATTCTATCCTTGTATATATATATATATCAATATGTATTTACTCGAATTTTATGATTGAAACGGGGTCGGTATATTGATTGATAGTGTTATTATATTGTTATTATACTGTTGTTTTTCATTTTTATATTGCTGAATGATATCTATGTTCTTCATATTGACATCACCAATCAATCTATTGATATTACCAACAAATTGAAATTGCTGGCCCTTGAGACTTGGAGTGATGATCTGCTGGTGCCCGGCCAGTATTCCCGACTGCTTCACTGCTTCAATGCCTGATTACGACATGAAGATTACTCTCTGGTAAACGTTTAGGTAACTATGGAAAATCACCATGTTTACGAGGTAAATCAACTATTTCAATGACCATGTTCAATAGCAAACTGTTAGTTTACCAGAGGCTAGTTCAACATATCAATAAAATCATCATCAATCCTTTCAGAACCAATTGGTTGGTGGTTTGGAACATTTTTCCATTTATTGGGAATGTCATCATCCCAACTGACGAACTCATATTTTTCAGAGGGGTAGGTCAACCACCAACCAGCTATACTATTCCTATGGTTTATACACTTTCATAAACCAACAAACACAAAACTGGGGGGGCACCACTGGGTAGGTAACCACCAAAGGGCAACAATTCTTGATCATCCTGTTTTCGCATCAGCATCCGATCCGAGGAAGTCCTTGGCCTTCAGTTTGTTGGCTGCGTATCATAGCTACGTCTTCTTTGCCGCGGCCCTGAGCATCCTGCTGGGACCATAGCGCAGTCTGGGTAACGGCTGGGGGTCATGGTGATTTAATGGCTGCTTGGTGGTTTGGAACATGAATTTATTTTTCCATAATATATGGGAACAATATGGGAATGTCATCCTTCCCAATTGACGAACTCATATTTTTCAGAGGGGTAGGTCAGCCACCAACCAGATGGTGATTTAATGCGATCTGATAGGATCCTTGTACTTTTCTTGGGGGTCGCACAATAGAGATCTGATAGAATGGGATGCAACCTACCTGGGGCTGCGGGCCTAAGGTGATATACTTCTGGGATTTTAAGCCAAATTGGGATAGACCCTATAGCTATGGTATAAGTGAAGTATGCTGAAACATCGCCACCTTGTTCACCTTGTTCACTGGAACTGTGTCCCCAAGGTTGGGGGTTGATATGGCATATGCCTTGATATTCCCAAGAAATACCGGAAGATTTCAGTTTTTTATCCAGGGTTTATATGAATTTATATGGCTTGGTATGGGTTGATTAATAGTTTTGTGGCCAGGGGTTTGCTGACAAAGCATTTGGAAGGGCGTTCATGTTGTCCATGGGTACAGCTGGCCATCAATTGGAGAACACGTTGCTACAGCTATACGTTGGCATAGTTATGTTGCTAATCCCTGTACAGTACACATATGTACAGTCATAGCCAGAGTACATGCATACAGACAGACATAGAAAATATACATAAGTTTGTATAGATTCGACTCTTTGGCTGATTGGTTCCCGATCATATTCCCGACTATTGGTGTATCCATTTTCGGCCAATGATTCCTGCAAGGTGACGTCCCGGCCCACACAAAAACGAGGGAATGACTGTTATGTATTGTTATATGACTAAGGTTTATGGTGGTTACTGGGGAATTCAAAAGTACAAAGCAACAAACATAACAAACATAACATACAAAACTGTGGGTCACCACCTTGTAGACTTGCAGATTCTGATGTCTTGAGTTCTTCGGTCCTAGACAGGAAGCTGAGCGATTCCGCTGTCCTAATATTTCCTATTCAAAGATGGGGCCATATGGGGCCATTGGAGCTACGATGGAAACAAACATCAAAGCCACTGCGTCTGAGGACCCTCAGCGGCAACTTGATTCTGGCCTGGTTCATCAGCTCCTTGGTATCATAGCATCCATGGGCCGGAAATGAGACCATCCCAGGTCCAAACCACCAGATGGGTCTAGGTTTCTTGCCAGGATTTCTTCCCTGCTAGCGTGCGCATCCCGGTTGGTAATTGATGGAGAAATAATAAATGTTAGAAACATTTATGATCCGTTCTCTCAGCGAATTGCTGAATCAGTGAATCAAAATCATATCCCATTACTTGCTATGAATGCAGTTCAGAATGCACAGTTCTTCACCACTTCGCCCCAGACATCCAACTAGGAAGTGCAGTTCCGCAGTTCCAGTTATAAGTGGATATATAACCATAGATAACCATAGTGGATAGGGGCTTTTTTTTTGAACTTCTGGAGGCTGAGAAGGAACAGGGTTACAGCATGCTGCTGCAGCCATGTCTAACAGATTCTAACATCAACTGCACCCCACTGCGCCCCCAAGTGAACAGCTGCGGCCTGTCAGGCTGGTTCCAAGAAGTGCGCAACAGCAATGCGGGGACCTCCGCCTCTTGGCTTCACCATGGCGAAGCTGGCACTGGTTGAGTCATTGGGGCCCCAGCAGAAATGAATGTCGTCCAAGAGTGGGGGGATAGCCCAAAATATCAGGGTTTTTTTATGGAGAAAATGATGATAAACCATCAACTTCGGAGGTACCCTCTGGTAATTTGTTACATAGCTATTGAAAATGGCAATTTATAGTGGATTTTCCCATTGAAAAATGGTGATTTTCCATAGCTATGTTAGTTTACCAGAGGGTAACCCTATTTTCAGAAACACCCTTTTGATGGGCCTATGTACACCATCCTTCATCAGGCTTTGGCAGCTGAAGCCTCCAATTTCCGAGTACCATGATGCAGTTCTCCTTGCTAAAAAGTAATGCCACCCAGTGAAAGGTTTTATTTTGTTTTATGGTGACCCCCTTATCTATGGATATATGTATATATATATATATGCGACCCCCGCCCAAGACCTACCTTTTGTGTAGCAGATATGTTCCTGAATGCCTTGTCTTCATTCTTATCTGATCACCTATTGTAGCACTGCATCAGGACAGTATCTTGGGCGCATGCGCCTGGACACATCCTGCCCACGTATGTAGCTGCAGCATAGTGCTGTAACATCCATATTTGACATAATGTATTTCATTATATTTAATGTGTTCTTTTTTATGTTTTCAGACATTTTTCATATATCAACACAATTGTTTTCATCTATGATCTGATTCTTGCAAGTCTGCTTTTTCAATATTTTCTACAACATTTGGTATGTTTACTTTACCTTTAGGATTTGCAGCAATATGAATAAAGTAATGGATGGATTGAAGTTGTGTTATCTGTTCTCACAACATCTTACAACAGAGTATATAGAATATTATTTGTTTATCTTTTTTGACGAATACAACTTGTGTAGTGTTTTTGTTTAATAATGACTATTGGTGGAATTCATGTTTACTAAATTGTCTATAGCAATTTGAAACCTTTTAGCTTCTACCAACGCTGAGCTTTGTGCAAGATTAGGTGATATAGTTAGTGCACCTTGAGAAGCCTTTTTGGGGTCTTGAATCTTGAATCCTACCCCCATGGATTCAAGAAGTTTTTTTGGAATCTTGAATCTTGAATCCTACCCCCTTGGATTCAAAAAGTCTTTTTGGGATCTTGAATCTTGAATCCTGCCCGCTTGGATTCAGGAAGTTTTGCTGGGATCTTGAATCCGATGTACTTAGGGAAGGGCAATTTTTGATCACCACAAAATGCATGTTTTTTTTAAGTTCAAAATGTTCAGAAAAACAGTGTAAAGACCACTAAATTTGTTTGAAAGGTGGGTCTTGCGGGGACCTTATATATATATATATTTATTTATTTATTTACATAGCTATATCAACCTATATCTATAATCTATAGTTCTCTATATCTGTTTCGCACCCGAAACCAAAATAGAGAGTGTTTTTACGGACCACACCCTAGCTCATCCCCTTAACTGCAGGGGCGGGGTGGGGTAGTGGCCCGCCTGTCCGCCTAGTGTTGCACCCGGGTATTGAGCCCGGGTTTGACGCATGAGGGATGCGTCTTATCCACTAGACCATACCGGCAGTCCGAAACCCAAATATGATTGAACATCGAATAATCAAATAGATAAAGACAACTCACTCCGATGTTGACAGAGGGTGTTTTTGAAACACCGAGTCAAAAGCCACCCCCATCTCTGTTTCCGGGAGTCTCAAATGAGAAACCAAACCAGCAAGTATGGTTCCCTACCAGTTATATGTATTTATATGTCATATCCATGAAATTGTAGTATCCCAATATATCCAATCCAGTTTCGCAAAGTGATAACGCTTGGGTCAGTCTACTCATCCTTTTGGGGGCGCGCGGGCTCGCAAGAACGGTTCTGAATCTAAGATTCCATGTTTTGACTGGGAAGATATCCTGTGAGTTCCTTTCAAATATATATATATATATATGTATGTTGTGGTTTCACCCACACTGGTAGCAAGATGATTGCAACAAGCAAATCCCTTTCGATGAACTCCCTGGTCCAAATCAGTAAGCTCCCAAGTTCAATCTGTTTTCCGCTATGGCTCGGCCGCGAG
>Ga0126342_10022767_pt1 | contig 10314 bp, 14 predicted proteins | sample Cyp1metagenome_FD_92528 | JGI IMG/M metagenome (GOLD analysis project Ga0126342, IMG submission 92528) | Coral microbial communities from Lord Howe Island, Old Settlement Bay, Australia - Cyphastrea 1 metagenome | ecosystem: Host-associated > Invertebrates > Cnidaria > Coral ... | reverse complement strand
TGAACGTCATTGCCCCACCCAACCCCACCCAACCCCACCCCAAGATAACCATAACGTAGCATGACGTCTGTGTGCTAGTTGACATGAAAGACCATCAAAAAACAAAAAAATGCCAAAAAATGCTTAAAACACCACGGCCGTCTATGGGTCGGGCTCCAACTACATATAACTATATATATAACTATATATATATAACTATATATATAACTATATATTATAATAGTATTCATGGGGGTTATGAACCAACATAAACCTTAACTTATAACTGGAGGGGCCACATTGTGTAAGCTTCGCGGAAGCTTCGCCATGGATTTGGTCAAGTTGAAATCCATCAGCCTGAAATGCTTGTCCTTTGGATGGTTCCCCATATTTAATTTATATATATATATATCACCATTACATATATCAACTAATATGTCAACAATATATATATATATATATATATCAACTGGGTATCACTATTTAAGTTGATATATGTTTATATATACAGTATGTGGCTGGGAATATGTATACATAAATAAGTGTGTGTATATATGGAAACTATATATATATAATGTTCTACCCTGATTAGTGTGGTGGGTCGCTTTTATGACATGTTTGTTCAAAATTAATGGGTCGCTTTTGTGTCATTTTTTTTGGTGTCTTTTTTCAGTTTTTTTCATGTGTTTTTTTTTTTAATTGTTTTAAACTATGTCTAATTTGTTGTTTAATTTATTTCATTTTTTCTGTTTTTTATATTTATTAAAAACAAATATTTCATTTTTCAATTTGTTTATTTAATAGTTTTCATCTTTTCATGAGCAATATAGATCCTAAACAATATGTTTGTTGTGGTGGTCCTCTATTGTGTCCAGCTGTTGTCTGAAGAAATGTTTATTTCATTCTTTCAGTTTTTTTCATGAGCAATATTGATCCTAAATAATATGTTTGTTGTGGTGGTCCTCTATTGTGTCCAACTGTTGTCTGAAGAAGCAATTTTTTAAGGTTAATTATGACCCACCAGCAATAATTAATTGATCAATTATATAGGATGCATTTTTAAAACCCAATAAAAAACAGCACTCAAACAATTTTTCAAGGGGGTAGTCCATGAGCAACCCTGATCCTCAATAGTATGTTTGTTGTGGTGGTCCTCTATTGTGTCCAGTTTTTGTTTGGAAATAGTTTTCCCAAAATCATTATCTCCTTTCCTTTTCCTTTCCTTTGCTATTGCTTTTGTCTCTTACTTAGTTCAATTCTCCTGGCCTCCTCTCCTTGGTTTCTATGGCGTTTCTATGGGACTTTGACAATTTTTTGTATGGAAATTCTATGTGATTTCTATGGTGTTTCTATGATATTCTATGGTGTTTCTCAAGGTGTGTCTATGGTAGTTCTGTGGGATTCCTATGGGGTTTCAAAAGGATGTCTATGGGATGTCCTTTGGATTCCTATGGTGTTTCTGTGGTATTTCTATGGGATTTCTTTGGGAATTCTGTGGGGTGTCCATGAAGTTTCTTTGGAATTTTTATGGTGGTTCTATGATATTTCTTTGGGAATTCTGTGGAGTTTCCATGAAGTTTCTTTGGAGTTTCTATGGTGGTTCTATGATATTTCTTTGGGAATTCTGTGGGGTTTCCATGAAGTTTCTTTGGAATTTCTATGGTGGTTCTATGATATTTCTTTGGGAATTCTGTGGGGTTTCCATGAAGTTTCTTTGGAGTTTCTATGGTGGTTCTATGATATATCTTTGGGAATTCTGCGGGGTTTCCATGAAGTTTCTTTGGATTTTTTTATGGTGGTTCTATGATATTTCTTTGGGAATTCTATGGGGTGTCCATGAAGTTTCTTTCGAGTTTCTATGGTGGTTCTATGATATATCTTTGGGAATTCTGTGGGGTGTCCATGAAGTTTCTTTGGAGTTTCTATGGTGGTTCTATGATATATCTTTGGGAATTCTGCGGGGTTTCCATGAAGTTTCTTTGGATTTTTTACGGTGGTTCTATGATATTTCTTTGGGAATTCTGTGGGGTTTCCATGAAGTTTCTTTGGAATTTCTATGGTGGTTCTATGATATTTCTTTGGGAATTATGTGGGGTTTCCATGAAGTTTCTTTGGAATTTTTATGGTGGTTCTATGATATTTCTTTGGGAATTCTGTGGGGTTTCCATGAAGTTTCTTTGGAATTTTTATGGTGGTTCTATGATATTTCTTTGGGAATTCTGTGGGGTGTCCATGAAGTTTCTTTGGAATTTCTATGGTGGTTCTATGATATTTCTATGGGATTTCTATGGGGTGTCGATGGTATTTCTATTGGATTCCTATGGGGTTTCAAAAGGATGCCTATGGGGTTTCCATTGGATTCCAGTGGGATTTCTTTTGGGGTTTCCATGATATTTCTCTGGGATTACTATGGGATTTCTATTGGATTTCTGTGTGATTTCTATGGGATTTCCATGGTTGTTCTTTGGAATTTCTCTGGTATTTCAGAGGGATGCCTATGGGATGTCCATTAAATTTCTATGATATTTCTATGGGGCTACTATTGGATTTCTATGGGATTCCCAAAGCATTCCTATGGAACTTCCATGATGTTTCTATGATATTTCTAGAGGATTTCTATGAGATTTCTGAAGGGATGCTATGGGAATTCTATGGTATTCTTATGGGATTTCCATTGGATTCCTATGGGATTTCTACGGAATTTCTATGATGTTTCTATGGGATTACTATGGGATTCCTGAAGGAATTCTATGAGATTCTTATGGGTTTTCTTTGTGGTTCCTATGCTATTTCCATGTTATACCTATGATCTTTCTATTGGATTTCTGTGGGATTCCTATGGGATTTCCATGATATTTCCATCATATTTCTACTTGGTTCCTATGAAATTTCTATGAGATTACTATGGGATTTAACAAGGATTTAATATGGTACTTCTCTGATATTTCTAGAGTATTTCTTTGGGAATTCTGTGGGGTTTCCATGAAGTTTCTTTGGAATTTCTTTGGTGTTTCTATGATAGTTCTATGGGATTTCTATTGGATTCCTGTGGGGTTCCCATGATATGTCTATGATATTTCTCTGGGACTACTATGGGATTTCTATGGGGTGTCAATGGTATTTCTATGGGATTCCTATGGGGTTTCAAAAGGATGTCTATGGGATTTCCATTGGATTCCTATGAAATTTCCATGATGTTTCCATGATATTTCTAGAGGATTTCTATGGGATTTCTGAAGGGATGCTATGGGAATTCAATGGTATTCTTATGGGACTCCCATTGGGTTCCTATGAGATTTCTATGGTATTTCTATGATGTTTCTATGGGATTTCTTTTGGATTCCTATAGGATTCCTATGGCATTCCTATAGGAGTTCCATGATGTTTCTATGATATTTCTATGGGATTACTATGGGATTCCTGAAGGAATTCTATGAGATTCTTTTGGGATTTATGTGAGATTCTTATGGCAGTTCCATGATATTTCTATGATATTTCTATGGGGTTACTATGGGATGTCAATGGAAAGTAAGTTGAAATCAATTGAACATAAATTCAAACTAAATTGAAATCAAATGAAAACCCATTGAAAATAAGGTGACATCAATTGAAAATCAATTGAACGTAAATTGAAATCAATTGAATGTCAATTGAAAGTAAATTGAAATCAATTGAAAATCAATTCAACGTAAATTGAAAATCAATTGAAAGTAAATTGACATCAATTGAAAGTAAATTGAAATCAATTGAAGATCAAATGAACGTAAATTAAAATCAATTGAAAGTAAATTAAAATCAATTGAAAGTAATATGAAATCAATTGAAAGTAAATTAAAATCAATTGAAAGTAAATTAAAATCAATTGAAAGTAAATTGAAACCAATTGAAAATCAATTGAAAGTAAATTGAAACCAATTGAAAATCGATTGAAAGTAAATTGAAATCAACTGAAAGTATAGTTAATAAATCAATTGAAATCTATCATTTTTTCATGTCCACACTATTCAGACTTGTGTTCATTAAAATTTCTACATTAAAGAGACTCAAAGAATTGTTTAGGGGGGGGCCCTACACTAATCAGGATAGGACATTATATATAATGATTATGAAACTATGTTATATATACACACATAAAAACCACTACTCCAATCCCAAAAAATCGTGACATTCCGATGTCCAGGTTCCTACATGTCGATACGCTTCGTGTCGGCCCTACTCCACGCGGCCAAGAACATCGAGACGGCCATCATCACGTGTCCCATCGAGGATGGTCACGACGGCGATGATGGCGATGATGGCGATGGTGCCCGACGGATGTTCGAGGCGGAGATGGGATCGATTTTAGTGGGATTTCATGGCATTTTAATGGGATTTAATGACATTTTATGGGATTGGATTTTTTCATGGGATCTAAGTATGAACCTGGACAATGGAGTTTCTAGATAATTATTTATGGGATATGGTTTTGTCTAATGGGGTTTACCTGTAACGGGCCATGAAAGATCAGGGAAGATGATGATCAAGCAATAGGTTTAGGGGTGGTTTGTTTTCAGACAAAACCAAATCCACCAAAACACTGGTTGAATTTGAGTGAAACATGACGGTTAACCATAGTTAACCAGCAATGGAGATCTAATTAATCTGACTGCAAGTTTCATTTCGTTTTACCGTTTTTTGGATGATTATCCCCACTGAGTATTATCTTTCAGATGGGTTATTGAAACCAACAATCGGTTTAAGCAGGGGTTATTTTACTTTGTTTACTGGGGATTAATGGAATATATTGGGGACATGGGTGTTAAAGGGGGATATAATTGGATATACTGCATAACTGACAATGTGAAATTAGCTCAATTTGTGGCAATGTGGATAAGGGGAATTATGTCTACTAGACACCAAAAAACTGGGTGTACCATATTTGATATTTGCTTCCAATGAGGACATGGAACGTCTAGAAATACATGTAATTTTCTTGATTTGAGCGAATGTGGAAAACTCATCCATTCCGATGTGTGATTGACAACTGTGGAAAGCTCATCTATAAATGAATACAAGTAGTTGGATAATTTTCCCGCTGCTAGACTAGACTACTTAGACTATGGAAGGGAAATGTGACTTTATGGGTGATGTATGAAGACGCATGAAACCGGTCCACTAATTGATGTAGGCATGGCTGAAAATGGTTCCCAAAAAACTGGATTTGTATAGATGTGGTTTGATTCCTTTAGGGATCACACTCAAAAGGAGTATGGCCAGCCAAAATGAGCTCCCACGTTGATATGCTCTGACGTTAAACTACCCTCTATTAATTTACCCTTTGGTGAACTAACATAGCAATTGAAAATGGCCATTTATAGTGGATTTTCCCATTAAAATGGTGATTTTCCATTGCTATGTTAGTTCACCAGAGGGTAACCCAAGAGGAGGGCAAACCCCGTGGACCTCGGGGAAGCTTAGGACACGCTGTATATACTTTATATGAAGGGATTTTCCAATCGCCCACCCCCCTCAAACAATCACACTCCGTTCTCGCCGCAAGAGTGAAAAACTGGGAAAAAGGGCCACACGCTTCCTAAGTCCGCAGAGGCTTCACTCTTCCTGTTGATTTTCCTAAAAAATTGGTCTTGGGACATACCAACGCACAGATGTACCAAGGTGATAAAACACTGTGCTTGCGCAGCGAAGTGAGCCCCCTTAGGAAACAATCCACTGCCGGCAAACCGTCGGTCCTGCCCGTAATAGCTGACATAGCTACTGAAGCCATGTGCCATGACCATACCTGTAAAAACTCCTGATTGTCAATAGCAAACTGTTTGTTTATCAGAGAGAGGGTTGCTATGGACACAGCTACGAAAGAACCCACTTGGATTCGCTCATTTTTTCTCAAAATCACGGGTTGGCGATGTACAAAACGAGAGCCATTTTGACTATGTAACAATTCAATACCCATGACGGATCCATGGTGCTGGTATATATGGCAACATTAACCATCCATATACCCCATTTATGTTAGCATATAATATATACCAGCACCATGGATCCGTCATGGGATATTAAACACATTTTCTCCATTCCCATCTCGACGCCATTCCCCACTTGAAACGAGCCCGGGACTCCGCCGTTTTCGCCGCGAAGGAACCGGATTTCAGTGTCCCGGCGCTGCGGCACCCTTTGCAGCGTGGCCTTCTTCCCCTCAGTGCGTGGGGATTGGAATGACGAGCGACGAGCGACTCGCAACGCAACCCGTGACGCAACACGGCGAGGCCTAAACGCAGAGAGATCCAGGGAGCCAAAAGGGGTGAATTCCAAAGTTGAGAACTGGATAGAACAGATGGTGATGATTGGATGTAGGGATATGTTTTCTCTTTTGTGTATATATATATATGTATATATATATATACGTATAATTATATTGTATTTACTCGTAAGATGGAATGTGGTTGACTTAATATGATACTGGGGTGTGTCTGAAAATGCAGTACAGCCTGCCATTTGGGCATTTCTGTGGTACTATGTTCTGACAGCCACCCGCGGCCACACGGTGTTCTTGAAAGAGCCTCCCTGGATCTTTTGGTGCGTAGTATAGCGCTCATATCAAAAAACAAGCAAGGCTGGTTGGTGGTTTGGAACATTTTTTATTTTTCCATATATTGGGAATAACCATCCCAACTGACTAATATTTTTCGGGGTTGAAACCACCAACCAGAAGGTTTCACTTCTACAAGGCTCTAATCTTCAAACGGAGGGAGCCTAATTTTCCACTTGCCGTCTCCTTTGCACTCGTCAAAAAGGAAGGCGGCAGAATTGGCACTAGGAATGCTGCTGCGGGGTGCGTTTCTTCTGAGGAATTCATTGTCAGAGGGTTTCAATGACCAACCTAAGTATATATTATGCAATGTACTATATAGAATTTCCCATCTCCAAACATTAAAGATAGATTTGGATCATGATGTGTTTACTTCTGGCGTGGAAAAACACCAGAAGCGCAGAGATTCCTTAGGTGCCGGGGCCTTATGACCCCAACGACGACACGGAGGATAAGAACTTTAAGTTTTTGAGGCGCGGGAAGGGCGGCACAAGCTGCCCCCCAAAAGTTGGTGAAGTTGAGAAAACTCCAATAAACCGATGGTTTCGGGTAGATCTATAGTGATTTCTATAGAGTTAATGCAGGCTATGTCACAATGTCCCACCGTTGTTGAAACCGTTGGCGAAGCTGGCGCACCACCAACGAGGGGAGATCATCACCAGCACATGCCGATTGGAGATGGGAAAGCTCGGGATAGAATCCGCCAGAAAAAATGAGGCTTGATACATCTTGATACATCAACATATCTCAACATGAACATGTTGAGATCCCACAGGTTGACTGATTTTTGACTATTTTGACCTGCTAAATGTTGTATGGAATCCGTGGTGGGTGCAGAAAACTCCGCCGCTGATCAGTCTGACCAGTCTGAGTCTGAAGAGTCGAAAGATCAGTTCAGAAGACTTGGAATATTCGGACATGTTACCCTCTGGTAATTTAACATAGCTATTGAAAATTGCTATTTATAGTGGATTTTCCCATTAAAAATGGTGATTTTCCATAGTTATGTTAAATTACCAGAGGGTACATCACTGGTTGGTGGTTTCAAACATGTTTTATTTGATCAGGTTGAAAGTGTTTTACACCATAAACCGGGGGTTCCAGCCACTGGTTCCGGTAAGACATTGGAACGGCTGCGGGGGCTGTAGCTCTGGTCACACAGTAGGCCGTAGTTGCGTCTCCAGCGCGGCACTGTGGCATCCGGAGCCAAAAAAACAACTTGTTATATTTTCCATAATATATGGGATAATCATCCCAACTGACTTTCACTCCATCATTTTTCAGAGGGGTAGGGCGAAAAACCACATTATTAATTAACCATCATTAACCATATAATAACCATATATTAACCATTCTTAACAGTATACTAACCACAAGGTGTCTGGAAGTCTTCGCCGGGGCACGGGGAGGGTCGACCTTCCCAGGAACGTGGAGACCAACATCCTCAAAGAGATGACGTTGAAGGGCATCGAGGGCATTAAGAAAGCCGGTGGCACCCGGATCGCGGATCGCGGATCGCTTCACTGGATCACCACAATAGTCTACTCACGGTGAGTTGAAACTTGGGGCACACTAGCTGAGATTGATTGTAGAGAGATGCACAAGCTAACATACTGCCTAAGATCTTGAGGAGTATGATTTTTGACCTGGTACCATCAAAACAAAGCATTTTTGGGGATCTTCCAATAGCTTCTCGGCACCGCCCAGGTCTTCATGCGTGAAGACAATGTGAACAAGTCTGCATCCCAGATCCGGAAGGAGACAAAATACAGGAATCGCAGAGACAAAATTGCAACTGATCCCTCTAAAATGACATACCCTCTGGTTATTTAACATAGCCATGGAAAATGACCCATTTATAGATGGTTTACCTATTAAACATGGTGATATTCCATGGCTATGTTAAATAACCAGATGGTAATTGATATTATTATTATTACTATTTATCACAATTGATCCCATTTGATGATCAATTCTGTAGACGAAGCCAGTAACCAGTCTCACTGTGGGATGACCCGTGCCCAACGTTGTACCCATATCACATACAATGTCCATTTAGATGTCTTCATGCTCCATGGGATATATTACCCTCTGGTAATTTAACATAGCTATTGAAAATGGCCATTTATAGTGGATTTTCCCATTAAAAATGGTGATTTTCCATAGCTATGTTAAATTACCAGAGGGTACCAACTCTGGTTGGTGGTTTGGAACCTTTTTTTTTATTTTCCATATATATTGGGAATTTCATCATCCCAACTGACTTTCACTCCATCATTTTTCAGAGGGGTAGGTCAACCACCAACCAGAAGGTTTCACTTCTACGAGGCTCTAATGACTCTAATCTTCATAGGGGTAGGTATAGTATACCACCAACCAGATACATCTGGGATACCATTTCCCTGACAAAAGCCTTGATCATGTGACCCCTACAAAAGGTTGATCATGCTGCACATACTGTTATCGCCACACCATGAAGCTTCAACGGAGTTGGCGGGTTGATGTCATTGATGCGCCCATCATTCACCAATCATAAGTAATACCCTCTGGTAAACTAACACGACATAACTTTGGAAAATCACCATTTTAATTGCATAGTAGATCAACAGAAATCATCTATTTCTATGGTCATGTTCAATAGCAAACTGTGAGTTTACCAGATGTTTTCTGTATAAATCAGTGGTATTTTGGCTTACCTCCATTGGTTTTCCCATTGATCATAACACATGATAACCAATATGACTTGGATGATAACTTGGGGTACCCACAAAACTTAGGTTTCACCTCCACGTCAGTGCCTTTACCAGTGATAAGTACTAAGTCACCCCATTTTACCATAGATGATGAATACTTAACTCATGGGTTGATTTAAATCTGAATGATTAACCATGGAACATGGATAATCAGATCTACAATCATAGGATATTTAGATATATTTCGTGGGGTACCCTAAAGGGTGAATGTGTTTCTTTTGGTTTATCCCGTAGAAATCACCGTGGTCATGTCATAGCCAGGTACGACGAGAAGACGGGGAAGTTCCAACGTACCAAGGAGTGGGTGCTGGACACCGATGGCGTGCCTCACCCGTGACGTTTTCGACTGGGACGGCAGGGGAATGACAGAAAAACTGGGAAAATGATGGAAAATTGCTATTTCATAGGGAACATATTTATGGGATTTTCCAAAGAAAATATTGGACATCGAAATCCGATCTTAACCATGATGAAATGGAACGACGGAGGAATTTGAACACTGCTCATTTCATTTTTTAGAAGATACAACAATTGAACCCATGTCCATATTTTGGTTGAAGCAACACAACCAACAGTTGATTCGAATTTGACCAGCAAGGAATGGGAATGCAAGCAACTATAGAATATAGCTGATATGTTTTTGCTAGTTCCTGTTTCGAATACTGTAATTGTTCAGTTCCATACGTGGTTACCTCGCATGATATGGGGCATATTTGGGTTGACTGGGATATTCCCAGTAAATTGACCTGCAAAACATCAACGCATACTTCAACACTGCATACCTACTAATTATTCATTGCTATGCACATAACTCAGAAGGACCAATATTTATATATGGTCCCGTTGCCCGTGTTCCCCCCCCCCCCCCCCCATGGGATGGGGGGGGGGTATGATGCCCCTGTGGTGGTGTATATACATACATACATACCTACATACCTACCTACCTACCTACATACCTACGTACATACATACATACATACCATTACATTACCTTAC
>Ga0126342_10022766_pt1 | contig 10314 bp, 16 predicted proteins | sample Cyp1metagenome_FD_92528 | JGI IMG/M metagenome (GOLD analysis project Ga0126342, IMG submission 92528) | Coral microbial communities from Lord Howe Island, Old Settlement Bay, Australia - Cyphastrea 1 metagenome | ecosystem: Host-associated > Invertebrates > Cnidaria > Coral ... | reverse complement strand
GCAAACTCTTGCAGCCACCCTTGACGTGTGTACAAAGCTGACTGTTGACACTGACCTTGGCCACTGCTGCACTGCTCACGCCGTGCACAGTTGCTCACAATCCGTCCGAGCTATATATATATACTATTATAGATCATATATATGTATACTATTATAGATCATATATATATATATACATACCACTTGATTCAAGATTCTTTATGATTCTTGCCAACCAAAATGGGACTTTAAGCTGTTTCAAAAACTAATGTTGGAAAATCAACCACCACCCAATCACTTTGATGTTGAAGCCCCTTGAGACAACTTGTCGGAGTATAACGAAAATTGGGATCCTGGGTTTGGGCCGACTTGAGACCCTCAGTAGAAAAGATCCTCGAAGATGTTCAGGCTAAAAGCACAAGTCTTTCTGCTTCATCAACATCTCTAATGGGACAAAACAAGTGTAGTTCTAGGATCTAGGAAGGATCTAATGATAATGTGATCCAATGGGATATAATGCATATATAATGGGGATTCGTAAATGGGACACCCCAAAATGGTGGTTTTTCAGAACCATGATACGGGGATTTTTTGTCATCCGTTGTCCCCCAGTCCGGCACACGCATCAGTTCCAAAAAACGTTGTTCTTCGTCATTCACCTGCCAACTTCATGATGTATCCCAGCGCGTCGTTTGGAATTCATGATGGTGTTTTTTGAAGAAAGAGCATCCCCAACCATTGGTTTTTCGAAGTCAAACAGTTTGCAGTCTTTTCTACCAAGTGTCATTCCCAATTCTATCCCCATCATTGGTGAAATCCCTCAAGTGTTCATGGTGAAATATTCCGGTTACGAACCAGTCATCCTCAAAACCCTCATTTCTGTTCAAGTCAACCAAAATCCAACATGATTCACATCAAACATCATAAAACAGCACTTTTGACTTGATGTCTTTTTCCCAGCAACCAGAAGGCCCCCGAACGCCGCCTCTGCTCGCATCCGCACTCGTCCCACCCCCCGCACCACACCCAGCGCCGGCAGCACCCAGGCCCTGCGCGGCCGCGCGGGGCGCGCTGCATTGCGCACAGCGACCCCGAGCGTGGGCACCAGCGGAGGACATGGCGGCACTGGAGGACATGGCGTAGCGAGGGACGCAACGTGGAACATCTGAGGTCAAGAAACCACCAGATGTTGGAAAAACATATCACTTGTTACAGAATGGTGCCCCCCAGTTATAACTTATGTTAGTTGGTTTATAAACCCCATGAAAACTCTAGTTATATCATGTTATATCTACTGTAAACCATAGAATTCAGCAGCCATATCTTAACTGAACGCTATCGCTCGACTTGGGGCCCCATCCTGTGGGCTCCGTTTGAAAGTCGAAGCAGTTGGGTCATCCGGAATCTTGGGATTGAGAAAGGAGTCAGATTGGAAAAAAAACCGACGACTGGTATTCTGGCTGAATATGCTGAATTCTATGGTTTTTTTATGTTTTGTTTCGTAGATATAACATGATATAACTATGATATAACTAGAGTTTTTCATGGGCTTTATAAATAAACCAACTGATCTGAAAAATCCTCAAGATGCAGGCTGCGCGGCTGTACTTTTTGAAGCCACGTCCCACCGAGTGGCTGAAGTTGAGCACAAAAAGGCCAAGCTGCGAACTGTTGACATGCTCTCCCGAGAGGCTCTCCCAAAATGTGGGGGACAACTTTCTGAGTACTCAGCTGTACTCAGTTTCTAAAGTAATCTGATCTCCTAGTCTCGTCAACTTTCCATCCATTACCCCATCTGAAAAACAATTACTTTGTAGTTTCGGTAGTATCTTCCAGGATTTCTGGCTGAAGACCAACCCATTGATCCATTCAGCCACCCAAATTTTTACCTCTTCAGATGTCGCACGGGGGCCACCGTCACCTTGCGACTTCTTTTTCTTGCCATTTAAACATATCCAGAAAAAAGCCTCGTGTTACCTAGCAAAGTTACCATTGTTAGCCCATTCACAATATTCAGATATACCCTCTGCTAATTTATAATTTAACATAGCTATTGAAAATCACCTTGTTTAATACGGAAATCATCGAACTTTCTATGGGCCATTTTCAGCCATTTTTACCAGAGGAGGGAAAAGGACAACTCCACACTTTCCCAGAATCAGATGATGGGAAATTTGAAACCCGGAAACCCTAGAATCAGTGGCTCAGTGGTAAAAACCATATGGTTTCGGGTGAAGATTTTCCCAAGAAAATCAAGCCATTGACACTCACAACCACCGGTGTTTTTTTAACCAGTCACAGTACACTATGCACCATCCTGCCATCCTCTCAGTTCCCCCACGAATTCTGGCCATCAACTAGATTGAACTGCCACACGCTGCAGCGAGAATCTCCATAGCCTTAGAAAGGTGGTTATTACCCAAGAGTAAACTAACATAGCCATGGGATGCCATGGGAAATCTGCACTTTTTCATGGGTAAGTCATCGACCGAAATTGGCGATGGTTTCCATCGTTTCCATGTCCAGCGGTCGAGAGTGAGGCGGCACAACCCCAAAAGCTGGTGCTTCAGAGTATTCAGAGTTTGTTCAGAGATCATTGGGCTTCGGCAACAAAATTATGCAGCAAAGAACCACCAAATGCAGGGGCAAGAAAATCCTGTGGATGCGGTACCCAGCAAAGTTCTGCAAATTTGCGAATGTTGTTTACCGTTTCTTTGACGAGAAAAAATGCCAGGTAACCCAAAAACACATGGAGTGGGTTAACTGTAAAGGGCACAATGGGTGATGTGATGAAATCAAGTTATTTGCCAGAATACTAAGTCTTTAGAACGTGGGATCTGGGAAGGTTCCCCAGTCTTTACACAAGAATCCAAACGTTCCACTGTTTCCACTCAAATAAGAGGAATCTAACTTCAAAACAGTGTTGAAGTGCTGGCACTTGCACATGGATGTCTTTAGACTTTGGTTTTGCTTCAAACAAGCACAGACAAGAAAGGAAACCAATCTCAAGACGTGGAGGTACCAAGATTTTGCTGGGAGGAGTATGGATTTTCAAGCCATCAACATCCAGCGACCTAAGTTTTTTGCCAGCTCTTGGCCAAGCTACATGCGTCCTTGCAAGTCTTCTGATCCGAAATCTTTTCCAGGCCACTGTTGAAGAGCCCCAGACCTCAGGCCCAGACTGTAGGGGGCTTTTTTTTTGGAGAAGATATGGCTATTGGTCAAAACCCTGGCACCTAGTGAACCCCAAAATAGCTGGTAAATGGATGTTCATCCCATTAGAATTGATAATAATAGGTTTTGACCCACCCCCATATGCCAAAAAAATGGAGTTCTTTGTGCTTCGCAGGTGCTTTCCAAAATCCCATACCCCTGACTTCAGCAGTCCAAAACACTTTTGCCTCGCGAATGCTGTCATCTAAGACTGGTCTATGAGAACGATGCCATCACCCCAGGCAGATCGTCTCAAACTAGCTGCTAGTTGCTGCTAGTTGCTGTTAGCTAGTTGGTCATCTTGTGGGACCTGCAGCTCTCTGCACATGTGCCACCCTTGGAGTCGCAACATGCCAAATTCGATGAGTTTGTTGTGTCAGTTTCAAGGAAGATTTGAGCAGTCAGCCTTTGATCTGGTTCCAAAGGGCTGCATCCAGCATGCCACAGGCGCCAATCAGCCTTCACCTCACGGCCCTCAGTGTCCATCACATCCATGAACAAGACATCACCTCTTTTGGAGGCGACTTTCAAGCCCAAGGCCTTCCCACGACACATGGCTTCCGCCAAGGCATGCAAGGGCTCAGCCCGCAGGCTCAACGGTGCAAGAGCCTCATCTGTGGCGACAGCATCATGACTTGGGAGCCACAAGTAGTTCACGGGCCGGGTGCCATCTGGGAGCCTTGGATGTTGCGACATATTCCCAGTTGATTTCCAAAATGGTAGATTTACCAATGAAGAAATATAGACATAAATATAACGTATAATATACCCTCTGGTAAACTAACATAACTATGGAAAATCATGGCCATTTTCACTAGCTATGTTAAATTACCAGAGGGCAACAGTACATATATCATGTGCAGTTCAAGCATCTCCCTGGGGAGGCCAGAGAGTTCCGGATGATCCTCCAGGAACTGATACTGTTTGGAAGGTGGCAGCTCCATCCCCTGGGCACGCAGCGCCATCAGCTTCTCGTGTGCGCGCTGCAAGTGGCGTAGGGCACGGGAGCAGAGCTTCTGGCGCCGCTTCACTTCCTTGGGCTCCATGTCCTCCGTTTCGATGCATGGGAACCTGGGAAACTTCGCGGGAAAGTCAACAGAAAGCCGTTCCATGGCGAGGCAAAATGAAATGGGCCAAACGGCCAATATCTTTTGAAACCACAAAATCATGCCAACTGACTACAGTACTGACTTCTGGCCACAAGAAACCCTTCGCCAAACACCCACGCCCAAACCCCCCAAAAAAAACCTCATCCAAAAGCAAACAATCTATAAATCTCTATCCCATCACCTGTTTTTTCCCCCAAGTTCTACTAATATCTCTACCAGCCAAGCCACACCGTGGCGCCATCCTTCGCCTTCCCTGTTCCACTCAGGAAAAGCAGCACGCTGTGTCGCCTCTCCGGGTGCAGCCGAGCATCCAGGTGCAGGGGCCCGGAACGGTTCAGCCGCGACAGGCGGTGCCATGGCTCCCAGCGCACCACGTGGGCACCGAAGGCCGTCAGGGGCTCGGTGGAGAGGACCTGGCTACCGATGGTCAGATCTGTCAGGAGCCATTTGGGGATCAATACCTATAAAAATACCATTACTATATAGTGGGATGAACATCCATAAATCCCAGCTATTTTGGGTGAACAGAAGGTACCAGGGTTTTGACCCATCCCCATTTGTTCAATGGAAAAAAAATGAAAAAAAATCGTCTTCAAAGTCTTTTCCAGTGACTGCCTTGCTCCTGTGAATCACATCCTGCAAGACATCCCACTCCAACGCATCTTCGGTGTCCACGTCGGGGTCCGAAATGTTTAAAGTCGAGATCTCCTCGCCCCCCGCCACCTCTGTAGAAGCACTGCTGCCAGTCTCAGGGTCCGACAGGTCCTGACAGTTTGGTGGCTCCCCGTCTCGTGCATTCTCACGGGTCTGTCTTTAGTACTTGGTGGCTCATCACATAAATCCGAAGTAGCTTGTATCCCTGGTTTTTTCAGTGGGATAAGTAATCCACTCATCCACAAAAATCCGCTAGGCTTACAACCATTCCGGGAATGGAACCATGGGTCCATTTTTCCAGCTTCACCATCATCCGACCCCTCCATAGTAGTCCTTGAACATCTCCTCCTCGGCCAACTTTTGGATGGCCGCCATCTCCTCCTCTCGCAGGAACTTTGGGCGGAGCTCGATGCGCGGCTCCTCACTCAGCACATGCACCGCCGGGCTTAGCCCCGGGCTTAGCCCCGCAAGTGCAGCAGCGGAGAAGCAGCAGTACCTGGGAGAAAAAATGGATCCTGGAAGTCGATCCTTACCATCTGGTTATGACATTCACAGGGCCAGCCATGGAAAGATCCACCATGCTCTTCATAGCTAAACCTCTATTTCTATGGGCCATCTATACCATGGCGAACTGTTAAATAACCAGAGGGTAATTGATTGTTGAAATTAAGAAATGTACTTCGAATAGGAATTGAACAGGATCTTTTTAAATTGTTGGGAGTGAATCATATGCCTCAATGGGCAAGTTCCACACGAGAACTGTAGAGCTAAATTGTTTGGGATGACAAACGGCTTTGAGAGAGGGATGAAAGTGACAAAAGAAAGATGCTGAAACCAGCAACCAGCCGCAAGAGGAACACGAGAGCCATGTCTACCTCAGTTTGACCACAACCACTGGCCAACCAAGTATTCTCATGATGGACTGTCATCCCGAATCAACCAGGCTTTGGGCTGCCTGACCGGTCCACTTCGGAAATAGCTGGGTCCCGGACCAATGTCGCGGAGTCACGCTCGTGGCACGCGGAAATGGTTTTCTCAGCTTGGGAGGCTTGAACCCAAACCGCTGCAGTTGGGGTTCTCTTCAAATTCAATTCAGGTCATGAGAAAAGAGAATTGGTAATTAAAGCATCCATCCACTTTAGCACCGTCAGCTCACTGTTCAAAACGACGAGCTCGCCATGTGACATTGATCTGAATGTGAGACATTTCCTGTGTCCAAAGGGAATGTGTCTATTGATTCTATTGGTAGTTAAAATCTGGTTCAATAGACACATGTACCAAGGAATTCGTCCGTGCCACCAAAAAGGCCGTTTCACCCCTGTAAAGACAGTCATGCCAGATTGCATTAATGAACTCCGTGGAAGTCGAAATGCATCAATTTTTAGACCACAAATGCTGAGGATCAAAATCCAACGTCCCCAAATTCCCCAAATTCCCAGCAACTTCCACTGCTCGGTATCACGTTTAGGTCTCCAAACATAGGCCCGGCCAACCCTTGGCATGGTCATGAAGCGCTGTGGTCCTTGCGTCAAGGGGTTTGACTTTGAGGAAGCAGATGGGCATGGCTACACAATGACTTGATAGAATAGGTGTAATGTCAGTGAAATTTTAGAAACCATCCATGTACCACCCATTTATGGCCTAAAATTAGGGATGCTGGATACTATTGCTTTACTCACATTATACTTTTTTGGGTAATTTAACACAATTAGCTATTAAAAATGGCCATTTATAGTTGATTGACCCATTAAAAATTGAGATTGTCCATAGTTTTGTTAGTTTACCAGAGGGTAGTTTGTTTTGGTCTGCTGTTTGGAAGAAAAACAAGCAAATTTGATGCTGAAAACAAACCTGGATGGACCTGCAGCTTCGGGTCCTTCGAGCCGAATTTTGGTCAAGAACCATCAACGATACATAACCACGATCAGTATCGACATATTAACATTACTAAGTACGAGTATCACTATTGTGTACGCTACAAAAATAACGGTATGTCTTGACGTCATAATATGTCATAATATGTCATACACAACACATTGATCTGGGGCGTTCATCTCCGAAGTTTTAGCTCTCCCGGCCCCATTTCGAAAAATGTTCCATCCGTTGATGTCTGGTGCATGATCGCAGGAAATGATGTGTTGCTGGGGGTTGATAACACTTTTGTTGGCCACCGTTAAGCCACATAAAAGATATGTTTAACTTGGTTTATAAATACTGTCTCCATCTATACCCATTTTGGTTCATCGAGCTTGCATTAATACCATTAATGTCTCCCCAAGCAGCATGACAGTCTTAGCTCCATTCATCTTTGGAAGTTTAACCATGCCCCGATGATAATCCTCAAGCCCCGAAGATACCCATAGATGTTGGGCTTGAACTCAACGCATGAGGCCCCTGTTACAGCAATTCTTGGGAAGGTGCAACCAGAAGCAACCAAGCTCCAGTGGGTCACTTCAGAAAATCTCTGAGTTTCTGACTCCCAACAGGCAAGCGGCCTGAAGCCCAAAAGGGCCGAAATCTCCAAAAGGGAAGCAAAAAACAATGCTTTGGAGAGATTGAAACACAAAAAAAACGGGGATAGCACCAACAAATACCTGAATAGTTTGAAATGGATTGATTGTTGGGGATTGGAGCACTAAGCATTCATCGAAACGGGGAATGTTTGAACCTAAATACTCGGATAGAATGGGTTTGACCAGCGATGATCGCTACGGCTCACTTGAGGCCGGGGGTGGATGACGAAAGCTAGCGGGGTAGGAGAAAGAAGGAAGGGAAGAGGTGAGTTGCGGAGGGACTGTCATCATCGTGTCGCGGCATTGTTGGTCCCAACGAGGATGCAACAATGATATATGATATATGATATATAACAATGATATATATGGGGGTGGGGGCAGGGGGGGGCCCTTTCGCGTGAAAAATCACGTGATGTCCTTGGGGAGCCCCGGAAGACTTGCTAAAGCAAGAAGACTCTAGCGAGCTGACGCTAGCTTTCGTGAAAATGAATGAACCCCGAAACGGATGGATTGCTACCAAAGCAACAGGGGACCGATGCTGCGATTGATCTTGAGCCATACCTTCATCTCTACATCTTTCAATGCTGAGGAAGCCATTTCGTTGGGGAAAAAACTTGGAAACACTGTGTTTCACAGTCCCAGTTCAGGTCCACTGGAATCTTCCGCGTTCGTGTTCCGGCGGGCGTTCGGCGTTCGTGTTCCCCACTTCCAACTTGCTGTGTGGTACATGGTCCCGCAGTCCTCCAACTGCGGCTATCCCATCCAGTCATCCAGGTGGTCAATACCCTCTGGGAAGTTAACAGTCTGCTATAGATCATGGCCATTTATAGATGATTTACCTCGTAAAAATGGTGATGTTCCAGTTCGCGAACTCTTAAACTACCAGAGGGTAATCCATAGTAACCACATACCACTTGCTGGCATGATCCCCCAATGCTGATCTGCCCCGGCAATATGTCAGAAAGATATCTCCATGAGATTTCTATATCCCCAGGACCCCATTGATATGTCCATGAGATGTCCGAAAAATCTTCATGAAATGTCCGCATTCCGTCGAAAACAGGATCGGCCTCCCCTGCGGGTCCATCATCCAGGATCCAAGTCGAGGAGGCTGAAAGCCAAGAGGCCTACGACGGCGATTTCGCGGCGAGATCCCGATGATCCCATCATACTCAACCGATGGCTGAGCAGTTGATGTTGTGACCAGCTGGGTTTTGACCTACCGGGGGATACGACAAGAGTCACTCTTGACTGGCGATTTGTCATGATTAACCAGAGGGTGAACGTAACCAACTGGAAAATCGGCATGTTTGAGAGGAAAATCATCATTCTTATCAATCCATAAATGGGCCACGTTCCAGAGCTATGTTAAACAACAAGAGGGTATATAACCGATGTGGCGCCCCAGCCAGAGTTCCCCCTTCACGATGTTTTTGGCAAAAACCAAATGCGAAATGAGGCAGCCTTAGTCAAAAACTCAAATGGCAAAACCTCTCGTGTTCGTCGATGCATTCGGCACGCTTTCGGCACACTTCAGTAATCCACAAACCCAAAACTCGAATCCCACCCTCGAAAGCCTGGTGAAATGTATAGATCTATTGGATCCATTCATTTTGGACCCTCTTGGGGTGATGTCAGCTTCGTGTAAATCTTGGTGCTTCATCCCAGCACTTGGTGCTCGAATCACCATTTTGGATCGTGAACCCCACATTTCATATCAGGGGGATGGAATTATGATCTCCTATCTGATACTTGGAATTGATCATCAGCTCTATAATCAGTACCATTCGTAGATCCCGAAATTCAACGCAAATCCAGAAGAAATCGATGATAATCAGTACCGTTCGTATTTATCATTGATATAATCAAGATAATCAGTGCCAAATCAGTACTAATGATATTCTGGTACCTCTCCCTTTCTCTGGTACTCTGAGTGCAGCGTACCAAGAGGTGTTGCTCTCAGCACGAGTTGCCGTGCCCAGAGGCCATGCTGCCCTAGGAACTGCCAAGAGGAGACTATAGTGGGTTTACTGCTATTGTAGCTATTAATTGTGGGTTTTGGTACTGCTATTATAGCTTAACTGCATGTTATGTTATAGCTATTTACTGCTATCATAGATATTAACTATGATCGATAAAGGTAGTGATCACTGGTAGTTTACTATGTTAGTCGCAGATTTCAGGGGAAACCATTGGTAGTTGATCACTCATTTTGAAAGATAGTGTGCAGTTTAACAGTTTACTATGTATTACTATGTATGATGTTCCGTATTTTGAAGCCATCTTCTGCTCATTTGCCTTCAAATTTTGACGCTGCCCTCTACGCCACTGCCACTTTGAAAGGGGTTAGCCCCCATCCTGATGTCAGAAGTACCGACCTGAGTGCTAATCGGCCTCAAAATCAGAAATGAACATGTGACTTGACACAGACCATGCTTCCCTGGCGTGCAACTTGAGTTTGCACCCCAAGCTTACAAAAACAAAGTTCATTTCCGATCAAAGAAAACTGTTCAAACCTTCAAGAACAGCATGTCTGCTGCAGATTCATAGTTGTCCCGTAACTCTTTGTTTTGGTCAGGTTCCCAACCTATCCCCACAACTTGGGGGAGTTCCGATCCGGAGAGCCTCCGCGAAAGTCGGATTCGAGTCGGTTTCGGGTTTCGGGTTTCGGGTTTCGGGTTTCGTCGCTTGAAACCGGTTTCGGGTTTCGGGTTTCGGGTTTCTGTGGAAGCGGGTCAACCACAGGTAGCAGCACGGGGCAGGGTCCTCTCGGACCTTTCCTTCTCTATTCTTTCAAGTCTTAACTTCTTTCACTTAATCCCTTTTTGACTCGAAGCTGAGGTCAG
>Ga0126342_10022765_pt1 | contig 10314 bp, 7 predicted proteins | sample Cyp1metagenome_FD_92528 | JGI IMG/M metagenome (GOLD analysis project Ga0126342, IMG submission 92528) | Coral microbial communities from Lord Howe Island, Old Settlement Bay, Australia - Cyphastrea 1 metagenome | ecosystem: Host-associated > Invertebrates > Cnidaria > Coral ... | reverse complement strand
ATCCATCCATCCATCCATCCATCCATCCATCTATCTATCTCTCTCCCTCTCTCTGCAGGACCCCCCAAATAGGGGGGGTCGGCGGCACCCGGGCGCTAGCCCATTCTATTATTGGATCGATTACCCGGCCTGGTAAACTAACAGTTTGCGACATAGAAAATGGCTATAGAAATAGTGAGTTTTCCTAAAAATGGTGATTTTCCGTGGTCTTTTGTATGTTTACCAGAGGGTACTAATATCCAAATGGAAATACAACCCATTTGGGGTGATTGTGGGAATATTGGAATGGCTGATCCGCTGAAACATTCATCATCCCGGATCAACAGCAACGTATCACCGTGGCATGACCCTAGATAATTGCTGAGAAAAATGGGTTTAAGTTTAAGCAAGAACCAATGGAAATATGCAATCTAAGCGTAATCAAGAGTTCCACCAGGTTGATTTTCGCAATCTCTTGCGATTTGAAGATTCTTTTCGCCTTTCACAATCTCGGTTTGTGGATATGTGTGGATCAAAATTGAATCAAAAACCCAGGCCGTGTTTTCGCACATCATGGCCGAGCCCTGCCGGGCTCGGCACCAGCATGCGTCGCTTCCATGGGGCCCGGTGTTGCCAGCTGTGATGTAGTCCCAGCTGATAGGGTGGTCCCTGGTGCCAGATGTGGGGTGCAGGGAAGGCTTGCGATGTGGAAAAACCTGCAGAAAAACCCCTGGAAAATCTGGAAATGATCTAAAAATGATGGGTAAACTCCACATCTAATTAGATCATATTACATCTATCTTAGTTTACGGCAGGGTACCTATGGGTGATTTGGCGGTTCATTGTCCAAAAAGATCCTATACCCCCCAGCAGAAATGGTGATAGGCAGCAGAAGTGGCCGCGACCAAAAACAAATAATAATGGGTTAGCCAATGCATAGGAATAGGGGCCATAAGCTGGCAAACCACACCACAAGTGGTTTCAGTTGTATGGGGTGGAAAAAAAAGTCCTGCTTTTCATCAACCATCTATGGGTGGAACGAATGGATTTTGCTCAACTGGTGTCAGTCCAATAAATCAATAGATGTTCATAAACTACCAGTAATTAACGCTAGATTAATCAACGTTAGGTAGATTTAATAATCCAATAAATCCATAGATTAATAAATCCATAGATGAATAAACTAGATTACCCTCTGGTAATTTCACATAGCTATGGAAAATCCACCCATTTTTCATGGGAAAATCCACTATAAATGGCCATGTTCAATAGCTTTTTGTATGTTTACCAGGCCGGGTAACCGATGTTTGGAGCTCAACCGTGGGAAATCCCAGCCAGGCCTTAGCCATGTTTGACACCAGAGGGTCGCCACTAAGAAGTGAACCCCGTAAATTCTGAGTCCTATCCCATAAAAGTGTCACTTCTTCATATGGAATCAATTGGATGAATATATACATAATATATATATATATATAAATATATGTATATATATATATACACATACATATATATACATATAGATATATAATTATGTATATATAATATATATAAATATCTATTCCCCATAGTTTCTTAGTTATTTGTTGCTTAACCATGGGATTTACTAGGCCACGGGCTCCGCTGCCTCTTGGTATGGCTGTGATTTCTCCAGCTCTCAAGCGCCTCCTCCTGGGATCATCGGAGATCATCGGGACATCATCGATGTACATGGAGTACAATGTATATGTATATATATACATATATATGGGTAAATTACAATATTTCACTAACCTGAATTAAGGCTATCTTGGGGATGATTTCCCTTACTAACCATGATTCCAGTGAGGTCGCAGTGAGGTCGTTATAATTTTCCTAGATTATATATATAATTATATATATATACATGGCAGTGTGTCAAAACCATGTACCCCTGGTGAACCCCAAAATAGCTGGTAAATGGATGTTCATCCCCCTAATAAACTGTATCTATAGGTATTGATCCATAGCCATATATCCAAAAAGATGCTGAAAAGTGTGAAACCAGAAAGTTCGATGATATTTACTGAACATGTCGTCCAGTGTTCCCACCTTTCGATCTGTTTTGGGGCTGACTTTCTCCAAATGATGTCTCAGTGTAACCCATCAAGAGAATTCTCGGAAAGTCAATGAAAAAAGTGCAATTTTTGTGGAGCCCATATAGTAAATGAGTAGCATGAAGAGAGTGAAGTCATGTTTTATCTATATATTATCTATCACATATTTATATATATATATATAATTCCCCTGTGAAATGTTGCCCTATGGGGTGCCTCTTGTAAGTGGCTTCTAACTAAGGATTGTCTTAAGCCAACGGGAAATTACACCAATTTCTTACAGCAATGGAATGGGGTCATGTTGCTTTGATGGGTGGATAGCCAATGAAAAAAGGCAGGGGCCATCCCCAACCCTTGGCTGCTTGCGACTAAGACTGTTTATTTTGATCCCACCGAAATCTTGGTTTACCCATTTCCACATGGTCCCAGAAATCATTCTCCAACAGCACAGACTGGTAAACTCTGCATTCCAAGTGTCTGGAAAGGAGCGAAAAACAAAGTAGCTGGGCAATTGCAGGGCAAAGAGCACCACGCAGAGAATGCCCAAGAAGCGTACCTTAGAAATGCATTCTGCTTAGAAATGCTATGGAAAACCCCACGTTCAATCATGTTCATACCCTCTGGTAAACTAACAGTTTTCTATTGAAAATTGTCATTTATAGTGAGTTTTCCCATAAAAAATGGGTGGATTTTCCATAGCTATGTAAACGTTTACCAGAGGGTAGGTAAATCATTGAACTAAAGGGTCCGTGGCTTCCATGGCTATGTATTTGATAATCTTTCAGGCCCCCTTCTTTGATCATCTCAAAAGTTACGTAAAAATTGGGCCACTTACTGATATCACTAATATGTCAAACTTGTAGAAATCCTGAGATAGCTCGAGATTTCTACCTTCCCCTACACTGTTTCTGTGAATCTCAAGTAGTCTTTCATCATACTTTATAACTTGAAAACCCTCCTCCGGGATTTTTTTGGGCCCTTCCATTTAGCATGCGTCCTTCCATAAAATCGCATCATTTCGAGAAGGGAGGGGTTTGACATCCATTGGGAGAAAATGATGACCTCCCGCAAAAAAGTATCCGTAAATCCAACATTAAAAATCAGTGGTAAATGCCTGTAAGTCCTCATTGTTCCTCATATCTATCCATACATTTCCCAGTTTCTTGTCTCATCTTGTCTCCCTCCAAGTCATTCGCCGTCCAAGATGTCCAAGCGACGAAGTGAAAGAAGAGGACCCAACCAGCTCCCAATTCTCCCAGCTCCTCCACAGCGCAAGCTGGTGGTTTTTTGCTGAGCAAAATTTAGATTTAGAGAACCTCGAAACAGATCTTATATAATCTTATATAAACTTATGTAATGTTATATAATGTTATATAACGTTATATAATGTTATATAATGTTATATAGCTATATATATATATATATGTAATAATAGCATTGTATAAAAACATCTGATGCATGAATGTATGCATAGATGGTGGTGTATTGATTTAATTGGCTTTGCTTCGGATTTCACTCGGCTTATGTGCCCAACTTGGAGCAACGAAGACAGGGATAGCACGGAAGCCATGTCTCACCACTGCACGAATGATTCAATTATGTATGTTGTGTAGCAAAAGCTTCTATGACATTGCAACATCCGGCGTCATCAAACATGGTAAACATCTTCTTTGCTGGAAATCCACTAAGTCACTATTTATAGGTGAACAGGTGGTCTGTTTATAGGTGATGTTCCCAACATTTCCCAACTATGACATACCGGAGGGGATCCGTCGTCTAAAAAAAGTGGACATCCCAAAGATGAAAAAACTCCGAGAACCCAAGAGAAATCACGAAAAATTGAAATGTTGCAGAGTTATGCCAGGCGTTTCGGATGCTAGGCCACTAAGTTTCATAGCATCACTGTCTGGACAAAGCTGCTGAAAGCTTGCTGGACCGGATTTTGGAGTCATAATTTTGACCAGGTGTTGGTTTAGGTATGTGCACTTTTCCGGTGCTTAAGCCATACTCTCTTTTTGCGCACCTGGATGTTGCAAAAGAGACTGAAGGGCGGTGCATTCTTCAGTGCCTGATGGACACAGCAACCGGGGGCACTGATCAAAGATATCTGGGAAACAGCAACATATACTGGTTGGTGGTTGGTTTGAACCCCTCTGGAAAATATTAGTCAGTTGGGATGATTTTTCCCAATATCTGGAAAAATAAAAGATGTTCCAAACCACCAACCAGGCAACAAAAAAAATAGGTCTTTTTCTGAAAATCAGGTACCCCCCGATCCCAATAAATCATCATGTTCCCTGTTTTTTAGTGGCTACTTTCGTGGTTTTCCCATTTTTTTCACAAACACACGAGACTATCTCAACATGTTTCATCAGGAAAAGTTGGATCCATTGGGATTTGATTTTGATGACCATGGCACGCTTGCATGTTGCTGGGGATATTTGCGGACGATATACCCAACCTGGTTATGACTAACAGTTTGCCATGGTATAGATGGTCCATTTATAGATGGTTTACCGAACTTAAAAATGGGTGGATCTTTCCATGGCAAACTGTTAAATAACCAGATGGTAATTGCGATATAACCAACAACATGATAGGGGTATGTCCAAATATAAATAATGAGGCAATTTTAACTTACACCCCAAAGTTTTCATGCAAATTTGGTAGGAACATAATGATGATTCACCAGTGGATCTTGGGGTACAATATTTTCAGACAACACCACATATACTATCTGCTTATTTAACAGTTTGCCATGGAAAATCACCATTTTTTATAGGTAAACCATCTATATATAAATGGGCCATGTCCCATGGCTGTGTTGAATAACCAGAGGGTAACTGGAGTAGTATAGTTAATCCCATCTTCCGATGATATTAAATGCCACAATAAGATATCCCTACGAAAGGAAAACATCCCATACATTCCACCAGGGTTTCTTTTGGCGCGCATTCTATATCAGGGGGGAACTATTTACATATCAGAGACATGGTTGTTCATGGTTATGAACCATGGCTATCTCTCTTTTCTATACAATATATAACCATAAGGGGTTTAAATATATATATATGATTATGGTATATTATGGTTATGGACCACTTGTATTTCACGAACAATACATGCTATGGGTTTGTCTGAAAAAATGATTTAGACATGAGCGGATTTGCGAAACAGAAAATATAGGGCGTAAAAAATAGCAAACAACATATCAATGGAGATGATTGATGAGATGGAATGCGATATATGTATAGTATAGTGTATATATATATACAAGTTCCAGCAAGAAAACGACATGCGTTTGTCCCAAATTGGCGGAAAAACTGGATTTACCCCAGAAAATGATCAACACACGGAGGGGTACGTACCAGAGCCAGCGTCAGCGTGGCTGGTGGGAAAAGCCTCTATAAATGGAGGCTTTGAGTGGGAAAATCCTCTATAAATGCTGGATTTCCATAGGATTTCCCATGGAAATTTCATAACACCGCTCCAATTTTTGTATGGATTTTTCTCTCGGGTTTTGGGAGCATCCCTGCAGATTTCGCGAAATCTTGACACTTCTACATAGCCGCGGCTGGTGTTTAGCCCCACGATCTTGGTATTCAATGCCAACTATAGATCTTTAAAACTTGTGTCGATAGATTGATGATCATCCCCCAGTACGCATACAGTATATCATTATATCATGGTATATCATCCAATGTCAATGTCCTTTCATATTAATATACATATATATCCCATGAAAATCCCAGTGTTCAACCAATCTATCCCCAACATGGATAGTTCATTCGCGTGTTTCATGGTGAAATGCCATGTTTTCATGCTTACCCAACATGGTAAACTGGTAAGCTGTGGAAAGTAACATCGAAGGTCCATAGGTAAATCATCGAAGAGCATCATTTCCAGCAGGCTGCCAGAGCTCCAGTACCAGAGATGATCCCCATATGAAGACCATATCATTTCCCCATGGAGAGTGAAATTTCCCCTGTTTGATCAATGGCTTTAACATGGCTTAAACGGCAGAAAAACCATCAAAAATGAAGTCTAAGTCAACCATTTATGGATAGGAAATCCCCAAAAATGATAGAACAGTAAAATCATGTCAAATCCCAGTAACATAGTGATCAAATGTGATCAATCACTGTTCCATTTTCTTTGCTTAATATCCCGCCTGCGCTTCGGCGTCAGCACCACTGAGACCGCTCTGTGCCAGGTCTTCAAAGGCCTTCCTGGCGTCGCAAATGGCGGAACCCGCCAACGAAAACGAAAAAAAAAACGGAGCGTAATTTGCCAAAGGTTGAAGAAATCTTAGCTCAGAAAATTTGGATGCTGCAGTTTTTACTTAATTTGTCCATCAGTTTCCAAAGATTTGGATTTGACCAACAGAAATCAGCGGATTTCATTCACCGATATGAGGATTTTAGCAACCAGACTTGGAGGATTGAGCGGCTTAGCAGACATGGAGATGTTACTCAAAAAGCTGGTGATTTCGCAAAAAGAAGTTTAGATAAACATATTTCACGAGAAAGAATTGGAGATTCCAGCGGTAAAAAAAACTTAGAGATTGAGGTTTTTCCATCATGTTTTACCCACAAACATTGGGCTGAAACAACTTTCAACTGGCATTTTTCACCAGCAGAAATAGAGATCCGTTGCAAAATTTGGGACATCATCATCCCTTTCCATCTCCAAGGGCCTTAGCTGTGCGCTAGGATCAATTTCCATGGGATACATGGCTTGTCATCCAAGAATGGGAATCAGAATGTGGGTATTTTACCATGTTGTTAACCACAAAAATCACTGCAATGTGGTGCCCCTCAGTGATGTTTGTTGGTTTATAAACCCCATGAATACTATAGTTATATCATGTTATATCAACCAACTTAGCTAACTATGGGGCACCACCGGCACCACCTTGTGGGAATGGTCAATTTGAATCCCACCAACAACTTGCTGATGACTGGGGGATGGTTTACATTGGATGATTTGGATGAAAAAAATATCCGATTCGCGCAGCCCCGACCTCACAGAGAACACGCCACTGTGCTTTCCATGGATCTGCGCGCAGCACGGTATTCTCCAGGAAAACCACGGATGATGTTTCGCATGAAATGTTTCGCATGAAAGGTACTGGACCATATTTCTGGCCATATTTTGTGGGGATATTCCCTGAAATTTGGGCCTGAAAAATAGGCCTTATATATGGTAGGTACCTCGAATTTATGTTCCTGAAATTCCCATTGACATGTGGGAAGATTCCGATTGTTCCTCTATCCAATTCCGGAAGATATGGGTTAGACCGTCAAAATACGATGGTTGGGTACAACCACAATGGTACAACCAGTGCCAGGATTGTTGGATGGCGCGATCCCAACATAAAATCGATTATTGAACCAGCTAATCCAGCTATGAATTTTGGATGGCAGCCAATGCTGATTAACTACTGGTCATGGGAACAGGATTCCCAATCATGGGCTTAGAGCAACCCATGTGATGTATGAATCTGAAACAAAAACTGTTGTCGGCCCTACAATAGGGGGCCCACGGTTGTGAAAAATAACCAGTTACATCCGACTGTGTCTAACTGGAATTTGAACGGGTCAAATGCCAGTTACCCTCTGGTAAACATACAAAAAGCTATTGAAAATGGCCATTTATAGTTGATTTACCCATTAAAAAAGGTGATTTTCCATAGTTATGTTAGTTTACCAGATGGTAAATAGGTTTAGAGTGAAAGTATCTTGAAATTACTTGAAAATCATCCAATTGTAGCTGAAAGAAGGCCCTTCTTTTTGTCCGAACCACGGATGAATTGGCGTACTTCATACAGCATTCCAACCATAGCTAACCTTAGATTATCCTTTTCTTAAAGGCAATGGCACTCCTTTGTGGGATATCAAACATCAATCAAACTGTACAAAATTCAAGCCAGCAAAACCATGCAAAACCAATCGATTTACACATATTACTACCTACATCCACCAAGGAAATAGATACAATCGTCCCCACTTCAGATTGTCGAAAGCCGCGTGTTGTGCTTGTGAAGATCGGCAGCAAAGCATCTGGTGGTTCACGGCCTCTTTTGGGCTGGCCCATAATGTTTCAAGTACATATGGATATACAGATCAGACTCTTTTTGTTAGACATATAAAGATGGTACAAATGCAGATAACATCATCGCTATGTATCTATGTATGTATCTATGTATCTATGTATCTATGTATCTATGTATCTATGTATGTATGTATGTATGTATGTCTGTCTGTATGTATGTATGTATGTAGGTACGTAGGTAGGTAGGTAGGTAGGTAGGTAGGTAGACAAATATGTAGCTGAGCGTGAGTGTGCTATGTTTGTATACATACATCTATTTAAGTACAAATATGTACACACATACATATTATTGGTATCAATCCACAGATCTATGTAAATAATATTAAATAAATAAATAAATGAATAAATATTTTTAGTGTGATAGTTTTATATTGGGATGTGTCAAAACCTTGTACCCTGTAGTTCACATCAAAATAGCTGGTAAATATGGATGTTCCCCTGAAATGCTATTTACCCTCTGGTAATTTAAGATAGCTATTGAAAATGGCCCATAGAAATAGCTGATTTACCTAAATAAAGATGGCGATTTCCATAGCTTTTTGTATGGTTACCAGAGGGTATGGCTATTGATCCATAGCCATACCCTCTGGTAATGACTAACATAACTATGGAAAATCACCATTTATAGTGGATTTTCCCATGAAACATGGTGATTTCCCATAGTTTTTCATGGGAAAATCACCATGTTTAATAGGTAAATCAACTATAAATGACCATGTTCAATGGGTAAATCACCCATTTTTCATAGGTAAATCAACAAACTCAACAGCCATTTTCAAGGCATCCCTCCTCCGCTAAGCTCTGGGAGAGCACGAAGAGCGTGGCATTCGCCGTGACGTTGGCCTCCGCCAAGGTTTGCGAGTCCTGGGCTTCCCCCAGGCAACGGCCGCGAAAGAAAAACGGCGAGCTTTCCAGAGGATTAAACCACCAAAAATGGGTCGGATTCAAGGAAATTCAGCAAAATTGAGTTGGTAAATCGCAAAAAATGATACAGATTGACTGTTCATGGTTATGGCAATGTTTGGCAAGTTTCATGAGAGTTCACCAACAAAAAAACGATATAACAAGGGAAATTGCATATTTTGTTTTGAAACCAGACAGAATGGGAGGTTTTGTCAACCAAAAATTATAATGGATGGTGATTTAACGTGACTGAAATGGGGATTTAAGTATCAAAAAAATCATGATAATGAAATATGTTCTGGGATCTGATTGAGATTAACTTACATAAACAAAAAACGGACTTAACTGCGGAAAATGACAATCAATGGTAATGGAATCAACAAAAAATGAAGGGTTAACCAACAACAAATCACTTGAATCATTATAAATTGAGATATAATGGGGTATGACACCAGCCGTGGGTGTGCCAATTTCAATGGTGAAAATCATTGGATATGGCACTACAGTATCATCACCACCAAAAAATCACCAGAACCAGGGCTCTGACCAACATCAACATCTGTCAAAGTTACCAACTTCAATGGCGAAATCTGACGCAAACAAGAAGAGGAATGAACATTTGGAGAAAATCGGGGGTACATGCCAAACCAACGTAATTCCACTTGACAAAAATCGGGATAGAAATATCGAAAATGCATGCACCACTACTGCAAAATGATCATTTCTGGGTGTCTCAACTTGAAGCCCAAAAATCTCATGGTTTACTCTCTGGTAAACGTTTACATAACTATGGAAAATCACCATTTTTCATGGGTAAATCAACGATTTCTATGGCCATTTTCAATAGCAAACTGTTAGTTTACCAGAGGGTATCATCGTTGAATCATGGCGTCCCACTCAAACCTCCATTTTTTGGGGAGATGTTCCGGCCAGCCATGTTGGAGTACCAGGAGCTAAATCCATGACTACCCCACAATAAATCCCATTATTATCACATTCTATAAAACCATATAAACACCATATAAATGGCTATGTCCATATATATATATATCCATTAATATCCATTAATATCCATTAATATCCATTAATATTCATTAATATCCATTAATATTCATTAATATCCATTAATATCCATTAATATCCATTAATATTCATTAATATCCATTAATATCCATTAATATCCATTAATATCCATTAATATCCATTAATATCCATTAATATCCATTAATATCCATTAATATCCATT
>Ga0126342_10022764_pt1 | contig 10314 bp, 12 predicted proteins | sample Cyp1metagenome_FD_92528 | JGI IMG/M metagenome (GOLD analysis project Ga0126342, IMG submission 92528) | Coral microbial communities from Lord Howe Island, Old Settlement Bay, Australia - Cyphastrea 1 metagenome | ecosystem: Host-associated > Invertebrates > Cnidaria > Coral ... | reverse complement strand
GGCGGCTGCAACAGATTCTCCATGCTGACCTAAACACAACCTCCTGGACTGCAACTCCTAGAAGGAACCCTTGCAACTCTGAGAAACAATGCACGTGCACCATGCACCCACATGGCAGAAGCATAGTATATATATTACATATATATATATGTATACTAATACACATATAGAAACTGGTTTAGTAAGCTGGAGGTCTTATTCTCTTCATGTCATGTCTATTCAGCGGTGACTTCTGTTGGTTGCAACAAGTGAAAATCATCTTGAAACAGATCTTCGTGGGGCTGCAAGACTCCAAAAACTTTCGTGAAACGACTTCATTAGCGGTGCAGATCACCAGAGACTTGAAGTCCATCCAATTTTCACCCCGTGGATGAAGTACCATGGATTTGTCCCAAACATGGGCTTAAAAAATCACTAAAAACCCATCCAACAGCTGACCAGTCACTTTTGCCCATCACTGGGATCCCCCATAACTTGCTGGCCATGACTTGGTGGCATCCCAGTTTTGCACGTGGGTTTCCCCAGTGATATTCCCCTCAGCGAGGCACTTGTCAAAGAGGCGGAAGAGACTCTGGTAGGATATGCCTTGCTGCGGGGTGACACGGTGACATGTTTGGCCAAAGCCGAGTACATCAATCCATCCCCAAGTCTGGTTTCATTCTTGGCTTCACAGTATGATGGACACAGTATGATGGTTGCCATAAAGAACTTGTCACAGTGGCAACTGTTCCACTCTCCCAAGAAATCCTCCAGAACCAGATTTCATCAAAACCCCCCTTTTCTGCCATCTGGGCATGTCAATGCTGTGCATTCCCCAAAATTATTGTTTTTTTCTGGGGCGAATGATGTCAACATTAGTGGTTTTACCCTGGTTTTCCACACCGGTAAACATCCATAGTGTTGGTGATAGGTCTGGGATTCATATCCCATTTTTCATCCCATGTTTGTCGCTGGTGACTTCCGAATCTTCAGCCAAGTTGCTAGCCAAGGTAACGGACTCGGCCTGAATCTGCACATTCTCTTTCGCTTCAATGGCCTTCACGGGCTAGGGCGCGAAAGGGTTTTACGAAGATCAGATTATTACATGTTTTTTCCTCCTTGGTTTTTGGATGTTTTTGGGACTATGACAAAGAAAACTATGGCTCGGAAATGTCGATGTGTTCAATTGATCTACCCCATCTATCTGTGTTTCTCAAATTTCAACAGGAATCTAGCCCATTTCCCAAGTTGTTTTTGTGATCTGTGATATATGGCTATGTGTCAAAACCCTGGCACCCTCAAATGCCTGGCGTTTATTGATGTTTATTCCCAACATGACATTAACCATTATTAAACATCATTAACCATTATTAAACATCATTAACCATTGTTGATTCCCCCATCATTAACCATCATTAACTGGTTAAAATGGGTTCCCCCCATTAAACATGACCTTTTTTTCCCATCGTTCACCTGTCGCCTTCCCACTGCCTGGTGGAGACCATTACTCCAGCGGCGTCCCTCCATGACGCGACCGGTGAACTCGTCCACGATCCTTGAGACACTTTGGGGCCCAGGTGGGGGGTGCTAAGCTTGGTGCTAAACCAAGGTTCAATAAACCAAGGCCAAATTGGGGAGCTTGAAAAATATGGCAAAATCTGACAAATGTCCATTTGTTTGTTCTTTGAAAGCACAAACAAATTTCAAATGATGGTTTTTTGTTGCATTTTTTGCAGGTTTCGATTGCCAGTGACTCAGTGATACCTCAATGACCACAGCCTGATCCCATGCCAAGCATCATGACTTCACCACGTTTCACGATGTAGGCCTTGATGATTCCGGGGAAAGGGATGATGGGACTACGATCTGATGGCGGCTTGCGGATGACCCTATTTTTAGAATGTCAACTGTTGGAACTACCATTTTGACCGGCATCCAGCAGCCGCGCGTATGTCAATGAGATGCTGAAAAAAGGGCTAATCGGCTAATCAAACTCTGGCCTTGTCTTTGATGTAGAGCTCTTTCGCATTCAATGCGTTGGTAATGAAAGGGAACCAAGGGTCCTCTCAGATTCAGCACGCCACCGACGACGTCATCCCAAGTCTGGAGCCCTTCTGAACACAACGTACGTAGAAACATGACCAGTTGAATTCATAGGAAATTGCATGAAATTGCCATTGCTACAGTCCTGGTGTTCTGGAAAAAAATGGTTGAAAAGCGTGCAGGCAATACCTCCAGCATTGTGGACTTTGGCACACCTTTGAAGACTCTTATCCCAGTAACTGCGCTTCATCACTAAGCCAACTAAGCGATCAATGCTTCCCTGCGGTTTCAACAAACATGGATATCCATTAAAGATCATTAAAGATCAATTGATCAATGACTTCAAAACTGGCATTTGTTTGTCCATTGCATTCCATTGCCATCTTTATTTACGAAGTCTAGTCGCCCTTTCGTTGTGTTGCTTACCCTCTGGTAAAATAACATAACTATGGAAAATCACTAATGGGTAAATCCACTATTTCAATGGCCATGTTCAATAGCAAACCGTTAAATTACCAGAGGGTAAACCCCCCATCTCATCCATCTCAAATCGTCGTCCTCCGGATCAAAAAGGTCGTCCTTTCCCAGAAGTTTCTCAGCGGCTTCCACACCACCCTGCCACGACCACAGAGTCTCACAACGACCAGGCTGACCCGGGTACCTTTGGAAAAAAAACACACCATCTTCCGTGTTCCAATCGGTTTTTTGGATCATCTATGATCATCTATGATCATCTCAATCCATTTCGCCTATTGATCTATTGCTGTCCTGGCTTTAAACCATCCCGAAAATGCCGAGAATCGATACCGACGCATCATCCCGGCACCGACGCATCATGTGGGGTGCCTCGATGAGGACGCACTGCCGTTGTTTCTCATCAACGGTGTAGTGCACCTTCGCCGGGCGCATCCTTCGAACAGCCCAAAAAAGACTGGTTGAATGGTGTTCAATATGTGTGCCCCTTCTTTGTGATCTCGAATGGATGAGAAATCTGGCCATGTTTGAAACGGTCCAACCTTGGAGATGTGTCCCAAATACGTCTCCCAGATGGTCCCAAATCCAAATCCTCCAATCTTGATGGTGATGATCCGCTGATCATAAATCGGTGATCATAATCCAAATGATGATGAAACCTACTAATGAATCATGATACTTAATCCCCCTAGTCCAAGTGATCATTCTTTCTTAAATCCACTTATTTTCCCAATTCATTGACGGTATGTCATGATTCTCAATCCAATTGATTTCTAGTTTATCAGATTAACGCTTATTTTCAGATCCTCCGTCCAATCATTGATATTCCAATATTGTCTCATCTATGATCTTTATCAGATTTTCCCAATAATTGATTTTTGAATTGATAAATTGATTGATAATCAATTTATAACCGATTGTTCAATATAAAACTGATAGATTTGTTTATAACATTTTATAACTATGGAAAACCACCATGCAATTAATGGGTGAATCCACTATTTCAATGGCCATGTTCAATAGCTTTTTGTATGTTTACCAGAGGGTCGTTTTTTCCAATTGAACTGATGACCCGTTCACAAAACCGGCTGGAAGATCACCTCCTTCTTCAAGGCTCGCACCACTTCCTGTGCCACCTGGAAGGTGCCCCAAAAGATGGGGCAGGCCCAGTTGGTTGGCCATGAAATGTGGGGATGAGGAGTCATCCAAAAAATCATGGGGATCATGGTTAATCCATGAAATAGTAAGAGTTTTAGGTAGGTATAACCATATCCTACAATGGATAATGAGGATTAATGCGGATTTAATGGATAATGAGGATGAAACAAAACCACACAAAACCTCAAATGGGCTAACGATGAAACATGACTTTTTAGGTAAATCAGATTCCCCCAACAAAACTGGAAGAACAATGAATCTGTTTTTCTGCAGCATTGACACGGCAAAACCAAGAAGATGTGGCGATATCGAACCAAACTAATGGGCCCCAAACACCTTTTTTTCTGTGCATCTCACCAAGTACCCTCTCTGGTCTAACATAGCTATGGAAAACCACCATTAAAAGAAATCATGGTAAATAATCCACTTTCACAAACAATTGTCCATCGCACACTCTTTTTTGGAGGCCAAATAGTAAAACGATCTAGTTGTATATAGTTATGTTATCTTCCAACATGTTCAATATCATCCACCTTCCTATAGCTCAGTGAATTTCCAGTTTTTTTGTTTATCCAATTCCCCAAATCGAGCAGCGACGCCTTGTATTTGGTGGGTGTATTCTCGGCGACGCCCGAGATGATCAAAGGAGTTCGGGCCTGGCAAGGGATCCGATGATTGATGTCGTCATTTCATATAGTAATTCTATAGTATGATACTGTTCTGGTACCTCTATAGCTATATTGATTTGATTATATTGCAATGTGTGCCTAAGAATCTTAGATTCTTCATTGATCTATGATTTTGTCTAAAAGAGCCTTTGCAGGACATCCATATCTTTCTGCATCCTGATTCTGTTCGAACCATCCTCTGAGTCTGTGACGGTCAATGTGACGGGTCGTCTGAGTCAGCCATCCAATCCACAAACCAAAAACCTTCCCCGGCTTGTGATATGAAAGCCCTAGTGCCCTGGGCACCTCGTCAATAAGGATGGAGTCCACCTTGCAGCGTCGACGGGTTCCACACGGAATTCTGCCCATTTACGGTGTTATTTCGGTGGCAAAAAAATGAGGAAACGAAATCAACATGAATGGAGCTTTGATTTGCAAGATTATAGCTGGCACATGTGGGTATTATCCATTCCTATCCACTACCATTACTCTCTTGTAACCTAACATAGTTATGGAAAATTACCATTTCTAATAAGTAAATCATCTATAAATGGGCAATTGCATGCATGCAATTGCCATGGCTATGTTAGATTACCGGAGGATAAATCATGTTCAGAGGCCAAGTGGTTTTGTCTGAATCTAGTATACCCCCAATTATCATGGATTATCATCATGTTTCCACATTTCATTGGTTATTTGAGATAAATACACCCCACTTTCAGATACTTTCAGACCCAAAGCAGACCTCATCCACCACTGCGAAGTTGAAGGGCGACTGCTCACGCAGTGCCAACTCAGAGGGAGATGGCGCCATTTGGTCGCGCAGGTAGTCGAAACCCAACTCACCTGAACAATTTGTGGCGAATTGATGTCACCAGGTGAGGATTCCAATTGAGCCATAAAAATCCTATGAAAATTGCCAATATTTCGATGTCAACTAGGTTCAGTTCGCATTTACCAACTGGTATCTAATTCTGCATACTATGTCATGTCACCTGCGTTGGGGCCCATGACATACTGGCTGGTAAATAACTATCCCACTATATAGTTTCCAACAAACCTCACTAGATTGGGTCCTATAACGCCTATGTTGACCAATCAACAGTGGTGTTTCTTATGGTTCAATTGGATCATCCTTGGCCTTTTGGATCAATAAATGGGGGTATGATGGGAACCTGTCATTCCCAAACCTACTGGTTGGTGAAGAGTGGTTTGCCACATCAAATTGGTCCATGATTTCCATGGAAAAAAAACAACCCAAACCCGTATTCCTGATCATCAACCACCGAAAATTGTGGCCGTTGCTCACCTGAGGCCACAAAAGGCACCTACATGGTGTCACAAGAATTGCTTGAAAACCTCCCACTGGACATTCATGGTTCCTGTGCGTAATCCTCCTGATTTCCATTCTTCAATGGCATTTTCGATGGCAATCATCCATGTCAAGGACATTGGTTGTGAGGCCTGGGGTTCTCTGGGGTCCTAAAAAACACCAGCTGGCCATAAACCACGAAATTGACATCACCAAGAACCCCATGATTCCCAACCGGCTTGAGCGATGTTCGCCCCCGAACATCTTTAGCATCCATGGTACAAAATGATGATCACAACAAAACAAAGTCACAGCGCCCCCGTCCAAAGGTGCCACCTTTCAATGTCACTAATAGCGGCATATATGCTGTGTAAGATGAACTCGGTTGGGCATGGGTCAGAGCGGCTAGCAACAAAAAGGGGCTATTTAAGCCTTGTCTCGTCCCGTCCTATGATTTGTGGCTTTCAACGCAAAAGGAACGAACAACAAGTTCATGAAAATGTTGCCCTTGGGGTAAGAAAACTTAACCTGAAGTGGCCCGATGCGGTCGTAGGCAACCCATGTCGGGGCGGAAAAAACCTTGGGGTTGGCGCTTGCAAAACGCCCAGCGCGCAAGGCGTCGCACCAAGCCGCGCCCAGAAAAAAAAGGCGCTCCAGCTCTGCAAGCGCTTGTGCCAAGCGCCTATCAGTTTGTTGGTTGTGGTGCCCCGGACTACCGCAAGGCTCATCCAAGCAACGCGGCGCGTTCGCATTGGAGCCGCCATGTGTTGGTCCATTGCATGTCATGCCAGACGTGTTAGACTGACACATTGCGGCAACCAGATGAACATGCGATTCGTGGCAAAGCGAAACTGTTTGTTCACATCAGCCTCACTACTCACGTCTTTTCTCCTGTCAGGCTTTGTCACTACGGGCATCAAATTTGGCATTGACACCCCGCCAACAAACTGGTCAACAAGAACCCACGCACAAGCAGGCTGCCAACCAACAAGTTTAAGACTGATCAAAAGCCTTTGTGTGTGGGGGGAACTATCTTTTGCCCGATTTACTTCATGCATTGATGTTTGGGGTTGACAATTCGCTTGAAATCTTCTATGCAACTACAAATTCAAAATGATTGGGCCACAGACTCTCAAGCCCCTTAACTTGCAACTAAGGGGAGCTTCCGTCTGTAATAGGCAGGAGAGCAAAATCCGATGGAAGTAAAAACAGTCCTACAAGTATCTCTTGGGTCGCTGGGATCTATCCTTTCGTGAATTAACCATGTTGTGGCTTGAAACACTTGGACTTTGGAGGGCTTGTTTTGGCACCCTGTGTGACAGCCGAGTTTGAATCAACCAGAATCTCCATGAAAAAACCTGAAAATGAAAAAACCTGAAAAAAAACGATTCATAGATGATGTTCCTATGATCATGTGTGATTTCCTCACAGCAGTCAGAACTTCCTTTCGGCGGTCGAGTAGCTGTTTGTCACGTAGGTGACGTCACACCGGTAGGCCTTCTTCTTCTGGTCCGGTGGCATTCCGTTCCTTGCAGGTCTTGTGGTTCAGTTTGTGCCCGGTTTTTTAAGCCTTGATGTGTATCTCATTTTCTTGGAACATACTGGTTGGTTCATAGGTCTTCCTTTAATCATGGCCTATCATGGCCTATCACCATCTCCAATCTTGCATTAGCCAGTATAACCTCCTAATCATAAGCAATAAACTTCAATAAACCATGGAAATTTCTAGGTGCTTCATTGTGGTTCGCTACCTCTTTGTTGAAGCATTTCACCAGCCAAGCTTCTGCACCACCCCCACCGTCATCCCCAGAAAGCGCAAGGGCTGACCGACCCACTCCGCATCACGGCGCGCCAGGTAGTCGTTCACCGTGACCACGTGGACGCCCTGCGGCCGGAAACCATGGGGATCTCATGATTTAAGCATCCGGAAGTGGGGTTGCTATGGGGATTTTTAAGGAACGACCAATGGGTTAATCATGGGAATGGGATCTAATGGTTAATGGAAAATTGGGATTAATCATGGGATCTAATAGAATGACCCATGGAATGACCATGGTTAGAACTGACTTTAGAATTGGGATCTAATGGAAATTATCATGGGAAAATGGAATGACCAATGGGTTGATCATGGTCAATGGGCATCTAATATATCTAATATGCTTTGGGATCTAGTGGTGAAGCATCATTCTCATGGGACTTAAAATGGGGATTTCATGATTTAATGGGCTTCAACTTTCAGGGGTGTCCTACAGATTCTCGCAGCAGATTGAGGTGTTTCCGTGAGGGAATTTCTTGGAAACACAGAGACCTCTTCACATAAGCTGAACATTCAACAAACACACACACATCTATGTATATATATAATATATAATGCATATATATATAATTATATATATATGCTATACATTGCTATACCACTATCCAAACTATCTCATCACAATTTCAGATTCATCAGTCGTGTCACCGTGCCACCCCCCAACCACCTTTCCGCTGAGCGCATTGAGGAAGGCAGCCAAGATCGCCACCAAGGTCTTACCCTGGAGCGCAGGATTTCGCAACCCGACTTTTTTCCAAGTTCGCCCATTGTTCATGGGAAAAGATAGGGAAATCATCTATCATGTTTTGGGGGGGAAGTGTATCTCGAAATTTGATTACTCATGTTTTGCTGAACCAAAGAAAAGCTTCAAAATCATCGTTTTCGCCAGTGAAAAAAAGCGGACAAACCATCGTGAACTACTTCGGCTGGCCACGGGAGATTTTGGGAATATCATAAAAATGCTAGGAAAAACCGTTGACAGGTTGGATATGGTTGGACTGTAAGAGGGTTGCACCATCTGGTGGTAGGAAACGTCCATCTCTTCCATTTTTGGCATCCAGAAAAGGCCATGGTGCGTTGGTTGTACCACCAGTCAATCTGAGCCAATCGCTCCGTGCAAATGGGTTGACCATTTTTGACTGGCCCAAATAATTGCTGCTTCTACCAACATTGTATCCTATAGTAACTCAGGCCTTAGGTAGATATCACCATTTTTGGAGTCTAAAGCTCCACCTTTACTCTCTGGTAATTGAAGAGTTTGCGAACTGGAAGCCATAACCGATTTAGTTCGATGATTTACCCTGTTAAACATTGATGATTTCCAGTCGCAAAGCATGGAAAATTACCAGAGACTAACTATCTATAGTTGGTTATAAGTTATCCACCATGAATTCCCATCAATCTGTTATAAATGTGGTGAAAATACCCGGTAACCATGCCATAAACTCATAAACTCACACCATCCTTGTTAGGCTCCTTAAATCAATCATTTCAGTAGGCTATATCCCTCCTCTGGGATGATTGAGACGATGGTTTTCACAACCATGGGGTCATAACAATATTCCCCTGGTTGGTGGTTGAGCCCTACCCCTCTGAAAAATATAACTTCGTCAGTTGGGATTATGAAATTCCTAATATATGGAGAAAAAAAAAATGTTCCAAAGCACCAACCAGTCCCCCTTAAGCCATATGTTTCAGAGGCCACACGTGAAAAAACATGTCTTCAATGGAAGTTGTTCCAGAAAGCCTCTTGTGTTTTTGTTTTTGATGGCAGGTTGAGAACCCCTTTTGAAAAGTTCGTTTCGAGAATGTTCAGTAAAAAAGTTGTTTTCAAGGACGTTCAAAAACGTATTTTCAAATAGTTTGTCAGGTAAAAAGTGTTTTCAGAAATTTCTCAAAGTTGTTGAAAATTGTTTCGGGAAAGAAAATGTTTTGGACACTTATTTCTATGAGTTGAAACATGTCAAGTACCAAAAACAGGTTTTCTAAAAATCCTATAACAATATATAAAAATTGAAGATCCAATGAATAAGACTATGGTAACAACTATTTGTTTTTTTGAAATCTTTCCTGATCCCCATGATCCCCACGATCCCAATGATCAAACAGTTGGATACCCTCTGGGAATGACAAACACTTTGCTATGTTGAAAATAAATAAGATAGCCCATTGAGTTCGATGTTTTACCCAGCAAAATGCTGAGAACTTCCAGTTTACCCAGCTATTATGGTGATTGTCCAGTTCGCAAGTTATGTTAGTTTACCAGAGGATACCAATACCAAACCTCACCCAAAATTTGAACTGTCGGTCTGCCTCACCGGTGCCCATCTCAGCAATGTTGCCCTCATGGAGAGCAATACCTAGGGTAGCGAGCTCGGCGACGGTCTTTTTTTCGGTGTTCGGTTTTTTTGGTGATAGGGAAATAAGTTCTATGGAAATCATGCATGGCTATAATGGGAATATAGATGTTATTTGTGGAAATGATCCCCAAATGGGAAAATAATCGATGGAAATCGTGCACAAATCTATGTGAAAGCTTCAGATACAAGGCTTTTGTGCAAGTTCCTGACAGAACTATTCATGGATAGTCATGTGAAAATTACCTTGCACGTGATCACATTGGAATGTGTGGACAAAAAGCGTCCTGAGTTTTCATCAAGCTACTGCATCATCAGTTCACTTGCCGCCATCATCATCATCATCATCATCATCATCATCCTCATCATCATCATCATCACCATCATCATCATCATCATAATCATCATCGTCAATGATCATAATCGTTATCATCATTATCATCATAATCATCATCATCATCATCAGATATCATAGTCATAATCCTATATCATCATCATGTATCATCG
>Ga0126342_10022763_pt1 | contig 10314 bp, 10 predicted proteins | sample Cyp1metagenome_FD_92528 | JGI IMG/M metagenome (GOLD analysis project Ga0126342, IMG submission 92528) | Coral microbial communities from Lord Howe Island, Old Settlement Bay, Australia - Cyphastrea 1 metagenome | ecosystem: Host-associated > Invertebrates > Cnidaria > Coral ... | reverse complement strand
ATATGCCAGATAGAATGTCAAATAGAATGTCAGAAGATATGTCAGATAGAATGCCAGAAGATTTGCCAGTAAGAAAATGTATAAATGTCATGGTGGGGATCACACGAAGTAAAGTAATTGTTGGTAAAAAGGAGCCTAAGGCCATGAACAATTGGGAATAATGATGAAGAACCAATGGAATTTCAGTGGCATGCCCCATTTTCAGATACGAGGCCACTAAATTGTTGGTTGGTCACCAGGCCATGCATTTGTGCGGGTGGCTAGCAGAATTCCTGACCCCAATCTGCAGTAGGATTTAGTGCCAAAATTCAGGATGCACCAATTGAACGATGTGAAACCTGAGGACGAACCATTCCTCAGGTTTCATGTACCCTCTGGTAAACTAACATAACTATGGAAAATCCACCCATTTTTCATGGGAAAACTCACTATTTCTATGGCCATTTTTGATAGCTAACTGTTAGTTTACCAGAGGGTAAGTTGTTTTTTTTCAGGATCTCCAGCTCCAGGCTGGAGACTGAGAAAAAAAATGCCCATGTGAAAAACTCCATCGCCACTTCAAACGGCATGTGTCATATGAAAAAAAACTCCCCGAATTTGCTGCTTCAAAGTCCCATGATTTTTTCCTGGTCAAAATATCCCATGATTTTTTTCTGGATAATATCTGGATCACTATCTATAAACCTATCTCATTGTTATCCCATTATCATCCCATTGGAATGGAACCATGGCACCATGAGTTGCGGGTACCACTGAAGCCCAGGAAGTTCCAGTGCTCCCCACCCTGTCTATGGCTGCTATGGTGGAGGACATCCAACCGACAGAGTTGGTGGTCTTTTGATGGATCAAAATGGTGGCTTTCTTTAACCACCAAAAGGATAACAATATGGGATAATCATGGGATAACAATGAGATAGGTTTATAGATAGTGATCCAGATATTATCCAGAAATAGTTGTTGATGTGGTTTAAACAGACAACAATAGGAGAATGGGATAACCATCAGTGGGACAATCATCGAACTAAATGGAGGTCTCTCGCTGGGATCTCATCCAGAAATGATACTTCACGATAATGGGATAATAATGGTGATAATAATGTGGATAATTGTATATAGGATATAATACTAATGGGATAGTTTTATATTGATCCAGATATCATCCAGAAATGATGGTTGTTGATATGATAGCCATGTTGCCATATATATATATATATATATGTATTTTATATGTGTGTATATATATATAGAGAGAGAGAGGCATAATTTTGTGTTTTATTTTGATGGCTGTGATCGTGAGCTTCTTCAGGTCATCCAGCTGTGTTCCAACCTGACAGGAGTCTGCAGAGAGGCTGCGTGCGCAACAACTTCTTCGATTGCCTTAGGGGCGTCAATTTTACGGAGCCAAGAGCCCTCCATAGCCCAAGAAAAATAGGAAGCTCACCAACAACGGCTGCTGACATTGTTGAAGCTTGGGGTGGAGAGTTGAGATCATTTGAGATCGCCTATTATTACAAACAAATCTCCAACCTCCCAACCGACGAAGAGTGGACCAGTGAACCCCCTTGAAGATCACCGGTGCTGCATCAGGCACGATGATCCTTTGGAGAAAGCTTCGCTGCAGGAATCTGGGGATTTCTTCGGGATGAGGATTTCTTGAAGATTCTTGTTGGATTTAGCCCAGATAAAATTCGGGTAATTTGAAACATGATGATGTAATGGGGATATGGGAGATGGGAGATGGGATATATCAACAGAATGCTGGGTGCGTCACAGAGGAGATGTATTCCCATGTTATGGCAATCATCAAGCATATGGGGGTAGCCTATTTTCGGACCAATGCATTTCAGTTCTCCCTTGAAAAATAACATGGTTGTTGGTAATTAGCTGCTTTGGAATTATGAAACTAGAGAAACACGTGCACAAAACATTCAAAGCAGCTGACCAAGACTTAGCTACTCAGCCATCAGTTAGCCATCAGTTTTCGTGCTGAAAAAACAGAGCTGAAACACTGGATGAAACTCCTGGCTCAAGCCCCTACGCCGCTGAAGGACCCTTGCTATGCAGCCCGTGACCCTAGGGCCAGGGACGAGAGACATCCGGCCAAAAAATGGTCGGATTTTTGCTGTTCATGGGAATATCAGGCAAATGTATCACAACTGACAAACGACTGCATTCGGATGATTTTGTTTTTTGTTCATTTTTGTTCCATATCTATTTGGCAAGATGGGCGAAGCAATGAGCCTGTGGATAGATGGAATGCCCTGAAATATGGCCCAAAAATGCTGCACCAAAGGACTTACAAAAAGCCGGACATTTTTAGTATTCCATGGCATCTTTCAAGGGATCATTTTCATCCCTAGTCATACCCAGAATGAACACTTGTGGGGGCAAACCTTCAAGCTGTAACATGCTCCCGATGACGTGTCTCCAGGTTCGTAGTTTTTCTGCATCTTGCCAGTGGGCTTGTGGTCCTACTTCCGGGTCCGGCTACATCCATATGGCAATGGATGAAAGCCTGATGTTCCCCTAATTCTATGCTCTTTCCACTCTTCAGCTCTTTTGCTTTTTTTTGGGCCAAAATGCCTGCGTGTACCATTCATACAATTCCTAATGAGACCTTTCTCCAAAGTCCCATTTTGGTGTCCACAGGGACCATCGGACCATCGACCAGCGGTGAGGTGGCCGCTGTAGCTGCGCAATTCAAGTCACAGGACAGGCCTCTGCAGAGCCCGGCGCTGGCATTTTTTTTTGGTGAAATCCCAGAAATTGGGGTCGAAATCAGTCGAATAGTCAGATACATAAGATGTAGTCGCACACCAAAACACCCAAAACACCCCAAAAGTTGGCATCCGATGTCAGTTTTGGCATCCGATGGGACCTCCATGAGCTGATGTTCCCATGTCTTACATTGCCACGTTACGATGAGCCCCCCTTGAAATTCACTGGTTACCTCAATCCCGCCATTTCCAAGGCGGAGAATCTGATTTTACCGATGGCGCTTACTGTGACAGCGGTTACTGTGACACCATGAATCACCATGAAACTGAACTTCTATGATCATTCCATGGTTGATTACCCAGTATATTTCCACTACATGTCCATAATAGCATCATTTGTTGATGGTTAAACCATTGGAAGTTCTTGTGAACTACAGCTTTTCCTGGTGTGAACCTTGGACCTCTGCAGCCATAAATGTTTTTCATGAAGTCATTGAGGCCAACCATAAATCGGCGGCTTGGGCTTAGAATTGAACAACATCACCTCAAAAAATGTGGAGCTACCGGATCTGTCAGAAAATCACTGAGAGCACAGCACAGTGCCGTTGGAGAAAACTCCGGCAACAGGTGGCAAAGGAGATTTTTATGGATTCTTGGTGAAGGAATGGTGAAAAAAGAATTGCAGGATGTATCCTCAAAATGGCCCAGATCCTGTTTCCAGAAGTAAACCACATGATCCAAGAGGATTTTCACAACATCACCCGCCCAAAATGGGCGGGGCCCTTTACATGTTGTGACAAGCTGAATGTGTGGAGCCCTGGGGCCCGTGAAAACCAGCACATGTCTCCTGAATCTGGAATAGTGATGGGGTCGACCATGGCTTTGATGCAATTCTTTCCCTTCCTTCCCCACATGTTTGTTTAATGTGGACATATTTGAAACGGAACGACGGAAGGATCCATGGTTTTCGAGCCATTCTCTGGAAATATACCATTTAAAAAAAACCAGCACCAACTTGGCTCAGGTCCAGACGTGGCAACATCAGCTTGAGCGATGCTCGAGATTTCGAATGGACCCAGGCACTGGTGGTTTCATCACCTGGCGATTGGTTAAAATGCTGCCTGTAGTGCTTTTCCATTGCCGCCTTTGATTACCAGAGGGGAAAGATGTTGTTTTTTTAGGGAGGCCACTTTTAGTGTACTCAGAAAATCATCCCATTTCGACCACAGAGAGTGACTGCGACAGTTGTTTGGATCAGGATGAATGGTTCAATTTTTCATGCTGGTCAACCTTGACGAGTAGCCAACTGCACGATTAGAATTCAAAATCCGGTTGACATGGGACAGATTTGCTGTGGACATCTTCTCGTAGATACTTTTTGTCTCCGAGCTACTTATCCTTCGAGCCGCCCCTTCTCTGTTAGCTAATTCTCCGAGCTATCTCTTGGCACTATACCTTCTCTTAGCCACCTCTTCTCCGAGTTCATTTCCTCTCTGAGTTCTTTTGCCTTTCACACACCTCTTTACAGAATCATTTCTTGGGGCAAACCTCCACGTCTGAGCCAAATCTTCTCGCCCCGCATGATAAGTCTAGCAATCCTCACCAGCTACACTGAGCTGTGCATAAATTCCACGCTGCTCCAAGCCTCCTTTTCTTCAAACTTGTTCGGTAAACCGAGCTCCCGCTGCAGTCTGCTATGGTTTTTAACTGCCCAAGACAGACCTTCTCTTGGCGATTCCGGATGGGTTAACTAGCCAGCTGCGCTTGTTGAGGGACATAGCTCTCTAGTGATTTGCTGAGTAGCTGAGTTCCTGAAAGTGCTTCATGGCCATGCAAAACTGTTGTGTCCGTAGCTTGCATGTTTCTCTTAAAGAATCCTCCTTGAGCAAACTTTAGGGTACGAGCATATTAAATATATTAATTTGTAAATGGGAAATGATTTCAATTAACATAGGCACTGCGGGCACTCAACAAGCTCGTGCCATCAACCGAAAAAATACGACAGACAGACCATCGTTGCTTAGATGTAAAGGACGAAGAGCAGCTGAGTCCTGCATCCCATTCATCCGGTTCGTGACCGCTATGTTTGTAGAGGGCATTGTAGATCTTGGAAATATCACTGGCCGTTCTTGGCGAGCGAAGCCCGTCAAAGCCGGCGAACGTGCCCCAAACCCGGACCCACACCCAATAATGATACCCAATATGGGTTTGTCTGAAAATAGGGTATATCCCAATTATAGCCATTTAATAGGGATAATGATCATTAACCATTGGGTAAATGGGGTACACTATTTTCAGACATACCCAACATGAATGATTTTCTATGATTTTCTTCTGGTTTCCAGGCAGAGACTTTGCCCTTGCGGCCATACCACACCAGGGCGCCGTGCCTCAAGACCGTTTCTGGGAAAGCTTCGGGGTGTGAGTTGTGAAAATTCTTCACCTGCATGTGCAGGAAACTTATGGGGATTTCATGCCCTAACTGTTTACATCTGTTTACTAATAGCATGTTTTAAGCGAGGATTGTTTTTGCTATTTTTTGCGATTCCACATGCATGGCATATATGGCATCCCCCCGGTGCCATCAACAAAACGCCCTTGATCCCGTGCCTGAAAGACGCGGAACCCTTGTTGCATCCAGCACGCCAAAGGAAAGCACGATGTTTGGCGCAAAAAACCCTTTGTATCCCTTTTTGATGTCCAAAACATCACCCAACCAACATGTTGCTTCACAAGGCACACCAACGAAATCGCGCAATACGATGCGTTCCAGGAAAATTGTGAAACCGTTGTTCGGCCGCGGCGGCTCATTTGAAATTGGGTTTGGCAGGTGCAAATGGTTTCACGAAATAGCGGCCCGTTTTTCTTCATTGTTTTTCTTCCCTAGATAAATGATACAGAGAGAACACTTGCCAATTGGAACGTCGCATAAATGATACATGTTGCCCAAATATGTTTTTGGTCTAGTGACGTATTTATGTATACATGCGCGCAATGATATCGGCATATTTATGTATATAATACGAATATGTTTTCAAATATGTACATATGCACATGTGTACAAATGCGTACATCCATCCATCCGTCCGTCCATCCATATATATACAATATACGTATATATATATATATGTGTTTTGGACAGGAAATGCATCAGCATTTCCGTGCACATCCCATCACTCAAATCTGCCCTTCAATTTTTTTTGAGGTCTTCATTTTTGCGGAAACAAATCAATTTCTTTTAAAATTGGTTAATTTTGAGAGCTGGCCGCTGTGGGGGGGGGTGCATTTTTTGTCATCTATCTTCAAATGTGTAATCAATCATGTCTTCATGTCCTCTAGACAAAATGTGCCCTTTGAAACCCCAGTCTTCTTGACTTGACAATGTGACCAATCTACAGACCTTAAATGTTATAATGTTCCCTTTAACAAGACAAAAACCTTGCAGAATATGTGCCATATTCTTCATATAATTACACCGTTTCTGCTTTGAAATGCCACAGAAGTGTCACATGCCATTCTTGATACACAAATGGTTATTTGAAGAAGCAGTGACCCTACACAATATGAAATATCCCAACAAAAGATGCATGAAGAACTGTAAGATGCATTTCCAAATGTCCAGCCTTCCTGAACGGGCACAATATACAGTGTTGTTGACATACAGCACTGTCAAAACGTGTTTGTTTTTTCTTGAATGAGATAGGTTTTCTTCCAGACATGTTTATAGTTGCAATCTTCCTTTGATGCAGCATAATACGTTACTCCTGTGAAGAAGCAGCATTCGTGGACACACACATATACATATATACATATATATATATATGTATATCGTTGTTGTTTGGAGGATGTGTTTATGTTGAATATAATCAGCATTCTTTTACTATGGGGTAAAGAGGACACCTGCTTCTGAGAGAATTGCCTTCACTATTGTCCAACAATAATATACAATCTTTTAAAAAGATGTGTCACTGACGTTAACGGGGCAATTGTATAAAATTATGTAATACTGTTTTCAATGAATACTATACTCCTTCAAAAAGTGGATCAAGGGAGTCTATCTTCAGGTAATGCTCCATTGTCTTATGAACAAAAAACAGAATTCAGATACAGTATGTGTTTTCCAAAAAGAGTGCTGCCCACATCAAAAAGAATAAGATAGGAAGTAGAAATGTTGTTTTTCTTGCATCCCTTGATATTAATGATGCCACCTCTTCATAATCAAGACTGTATGGGCTTCATTATCCGAAATTTTATTTGGCTTGTAGACATGCAAAACATTGCCAAAACATGCCAAAACAAGAAACAAAACCCGGTTAGGACCCAATTCTCTGCAGCATCTGACCTCAACCCTTTGCCATCTGCCACCGAGGTGGCGGATCTGGAAGGCGACACCTCCAGGCGCGGTTTGGATGATGGATGATCCAACCCCAATGGGGACCCCAACGGATCACCGGGGAACAAAAACACCAATGGAGTTTTTTTGTGGGGAAAATCTGATGAAAATCTGATGAAAATCCTCAGGTAAAACTAGAAAAGAATATTTGAACAATGATGAAGTAAATTTGATGAGTGGTTCTAATATTGTTTTGTCATGATTCAATCATGGAAAGATGTTGCCATTGTTTCTCACATGCTTCCAGTTGGAGATGTTTGAAAAATTGGAGATACCTTTTACAATGATCTGGATTTGTTTTTTTTCATGTCCAACAGTGGTTGATAATTGGAGATACAATAGGATCTATTGGGGCCAAAAAAAATAGGGTATTCTTGAATGGGTTTTACCAACAAGAACCAACAATAATTGGGGATGACTACGCTGGGACATGAATATGATATATACCGGGGCTTAACTGTTTGTAATTAAGACTTACTAAACAGTGAACCATCTTCAATTCTCAAACGAATCAACCATTGCAGGGTGCCTCAAATGGTGTCGATTCTCAAACATCATAAACCCAACAACGGAAAGATATGTGGCTTCCACACAAATTAACCACTGGCATCGACACATTGAAGTGCCAGCTGGCCAGGCTCTGCTATGGAACATAAGATAGCATAAGTCAAGACTGTGGGAACTAGTGAAAAAAAAACGGTGGATGTTGGTTCATTTTGTTAATATTTTGTTGTTTGTTGAAGATGCCTAGTTTTGTCCCATAGCCCTTCAAGAAAATATCGAGATGGTGCCTAGATTCTGCCGATGGAGTCGAATGGATGTGGCCGCCTTCTAAGCCACGTTTCACCGAGAAAAAAATGGGGATGGCCATTTAAAATTCCCATGTAGTCCTTCCATCCACCCAAAATAGGATAATAAGACTTGTTCCAAGTGTTAAACATGCTATGTTTGGGACATTTTGGGACTAAGATGTGTTTATTACTACCTACTATTCCTACGGTTTCACCCCGCCAGCTTCCAGAAGCTTCTCCGCCAGGAGAAATGGTCGCGGCATTTTCCTGGAGAATGCGGGTTACCAGGCTCAGATTCCTCCATGACATGATGGCATTTGAAAATGGGTTTCATGGTGAGATGTTGAAAGGGAATACGGCAATCAAATCCCTGGAAAATTCGGTGAACAGATGTTAACAGCCATGACATTCTAGATTTTGAGCTCGTTTTCGAGCTATTTCGAGCCAGAGTTCCCAATGTTTACCACAGTAGGTGTCAGGGATCTCATGGCTTGATTGCAAGTTGTTCAACTCGAAGAAATGGGATGATTATCCACAATGGCGAATCTATGCCCAATGACCCGAAAACATGGCTACTCAAGAAGTTTTTTTTAGAAGCAGCTGTACTACGGTAAGAGATCCCCGGAATCACGTAGAATCCAGCAGACAAAATCGTGGTGATTTGCTGTTTGGGAAAGAAGGCAAACATGTTACATGTTACAGTGTTTCCAATGATTTTTCAGGAACCCTTCGTGGCATTTCATGACAACCAACTGTTGGCTCAAATTTAGTAACCACCAGTCCTCCATGCACTTCAGATCCGACCGATTTGCCCGGATGCCGTTGCGATTGCTGCTTCTGCTCAGCATTGACTTTGCGCATGCAGATGAGTTCTCACTGCAAATTGGGACTCGTTGCGTGCAAGAGGATTTTACACAGGGATTTGGTGCAGGCCTACTGGGCATGTATCCCTGTGGTTTACAAGAAGAGAACGAGAAGTTTTTTTGGGAACACAGCAGCGCCCATGGGGATGCAGGTCTTCTTTGGAATGTTGGACAGAAGGGCATTGGAGGTGAAGGTTTATGCATGACTGCCCCGGACGGAGGTTTGGAACAGACATATCCTGACAATTTGGATGCTTGTGACCCCGAGCAGGGCATAGTCTTAAGGCCATGCGTCCATTCAAACGAGCTTCAACAATGGAAGTACAGAGATGACGACCAAAGGACGTTCTACCTTGCAAAGTATCCCAAAAAGTGCATGGATTATAACACAGAGTGCCGGCGATTGATCCTGTGGGATTGTCACAGTGAGTGGAATCAGAAGTTCATCCTGGCTTCGCAGGCGCAGATTGGTTCCGCACATGGCTTTCCGTGGATTCTTCCAGTGGCAGTTGGCTTCGTGGTTTGCGGCGTGCTCCTGGCGTATCACTGGAAGGGACGGAAGGCTTCCAACCGGGTGATGGAGCTAAGAAATGGCATCCTTCAGTACCGGCAAGAAGGAGATTGGATATGACTTAGATTGACTTAGTCTTTCTACATGATTTTACAAGCAGCTTCATGAATATGAAGGTCTGATCACATGTACAGTCTGTGCAGTTTTGTTACAGCCATTTTTGGGTTGGATGGCTTGACAGCATCGGCACTGTTGGATAGAGCTCCAGCAATGCTTTTTTGCTTTGGCTAAACCCTGCGACCATCAGAGTGTCCAGCGCTGAGGCTCTGCTTATCAGCGATCAAGTGTGAAGCCGTCCTTGCCATTTGGAAAATGGCCAATATTCCAATATTGCCCACCGACTTTCATGCTTTCATGTAATTTGTAATTCGTTCATCATTCGTACTTCCAAAAATCAGCAGAGCCTTTTTGTTTAAGGAAGTAAGATTGTAAAAATTGTGTCTTTCCATTCATCATTTGTGTTTTCCAATCTTTCTCCCAGTGGAGATTGGCATCACAAATCTCCCCATTGCAAGGCCACGGTCGGATTTCTGGTCTTGGTGAATGTGATCATCGCCAGCATCGAGGTGGATGATGGTGTATCTATGGCTGATGGAGGAGAATGTGTGATATCATAATGTCAAAGGGAACGCTGTGTAATCACATGTATATGGGACGCCATTATGGCTCAAGACCCCATTGCGAAGGTAAAAGAGTGTTTCGCCGCGCGCCATGAAAGAGTGAGTCCGGAACTACCCGCACACAAGGCATCAATCGAAACAACAGCCTCGAACAAGGGTAAAATTGTTCACAGGTTATCAGCCGTAGAGCTCACTTCTCCCGCCGGGAGAGTGGTGCCTGCGTGCTGGTAGCCGGACCGTCTGAGCAATTGATTGAGGACGCAAAGGACCAATCAGCTCATCGTCGCAAAGATGCAAGGCGGCAGCGGAGATTCGCGCACCACGCAGTTTACCTTCAATGAGAACGCTGCTATGCCGGT
>Ga0126342_10022762_pt1 | contig 10315 bp, 7 predicted proteins | sample Cyp1metagenome_FD_92528 | JGI IMG/M metagenome (GOLD analysis project Ga0126342, IMG submission 92528) | Coral microbial communities from Lord Howe Island, Old Settlement Bay, Australia - Cyphastrea 1 metagenome | ecosystem: Host-associated > Invertebrates > Cnidaria > Coral ... | reverse complement strand
GCACCCTGCAGCTACACACGCCTGGTTGAAGAGGTCAGCCATGATGACGACGAAGCAAAGAAAGGCAAGGCTACAGATGACAGCTGTGACCCAAAGATGACTGCTTATTTGACAGATGATGCGCTAGAGAAGGGATGAAGCAGAATTGATGTGGATTAATCTGGATTAATCCTGGGATGCAAAACTTCGAAAAAACCAAAAAAACAAAAAAAAAAAAAAAAATTGGCAACTAGTCAGAAGTCGCGAGTCAATCCGCGAATCTTCGCAGGACTAAGCACTGCGAAGACGACAATTTTGCAGTTCGGGTTAGACGATTGCGCAGTTCAGGTTGGAGGATTTTGTAGTTCGGGTTAGACAGCAGACAGCAGACATACATGGGTTGCTTACACCGTTAGTATATCAAATGATTCGTCCTACTTACACAGGCTGTTGTGAGCGCAAAAAAACCATGAAACCATCCATAGTATCAAGGCTATATATCCGCAAAATTTCGTTTTTTTAGCGCTCACAACACCCCTTTCTGAAATATATATGTATATATGTTTGTCTATAAATTGTTACTGTGTATGTATATATATATATATATATATGTTTAAATTTTAAATAGAAGGCAATGGATGGCAATTCATCAGGATTTGGGACTACATCCCCTATTTTTTCAAGCATTGCTTGTCGATCCCGAGTTGCTATGCTTGTTCACCAGAATATGCTGTTGGGTTGGTAACTGTCCAAACTTTTCACTCGAGGTGAATGGGAAATCCTCGATCACAATGGAAGGTTTAATGGGAAATTCACCATCTCATGTGGTAAATCCAAAAACACACCATCTCATTCACCAATCATTTGGGGGTCATTTTACAGTATCCCAAAGTGGGGTATCCAATGTCAGAAACTTCTATTGGGGATAGTTGTTTATAGTTGTTGGCATTGGGTTTGCCACAGTAATTAATATCAAATCAGTAATCCGTTGAATGAAATGTGTCATTCATATCCATATATAGATTATATATATATAGTATATATATATATATATATATATATATTTCAGCTATCCATTTGAATACTATAGTTTATTACCCATAGGATCCATGGTGCTGGTATATATGCTAACATGATAAATGGGGTATATTGATGGGATCCATGGAGCACCATATATTACCATATATGGCAGCACCATGGATCCTATGGGTTATAGTTCCTTATTGGTTTACTATAATAAACTACAATATCCATATTTATCCAATAATAAACCTATAGTTTATCACTTTACCACATTAATCATTCGTTACAGTGATACGGCCAGAACGATCAGTGCCACTGTGCCACTCCAGGTTGTGATGCTTGGCGCAGAGCGATCAAGGTGCGGAAGTTCCGGACCAAAACCATGGCAGTTCTGGCCATGGCTAGTAGCTGTTGGTTATAACTTGATATGATTATTGGTGATCAATAGTGCTTAATCACGGTTAATAGTGGTTAATATAGTGATTAATGTTGGTTATAACTGGTTATAAAACCATGGAATGAGATACATTCTATAAATTAAATTTTAAGTCCTTATAACTGGTAAAAGGGCCAGAACTAATCATAACAGTTGTCTCAATATGGCGATTTCCTAAGGCATGGGGGGTCCCCCAAATCCAAGTCATGGATGACCATGACTTAGGAGTGATTTTCAGCCATGGTGGCGACTGAGGATCCCCCATTTTAAGAACCCCCATATGTTTCAATATTCATAGAATTGGATGATGGGAAAATTTTAACTGGAAAGCCCGATCAATTTGATGGTAAAAAACCGATGGGTTTTCGGTTAAGATTTTCCCTTAAACCAATCCAGTGAAATATAGGAGATGTTCAGCTGCTGGATGATTTGGGATTCCCCTTGGGATCCCGGAACCTTCAGATGAGATTTGTTGACCAACAAACATCGGGTGTCGTCGCCGACAAACATGATGAGATCATCAGCCAATGCTATAGGGAAATAGTCTTTATATCAAACCTGATTGGTTTGGTTTGTTTGGACCTTCCAGTACGGAAACAATCACTTCCATACTTTCCATGATAGTTTAGGGAAATAATCAGCATATAATTTGTTCTTTCCAAGCATGGCCAACAAACTGTTGGGAAGTATCATCACTGAGTATGTATGATGATATAGGTCCTTATGGGGTATATTATATAAAATATGTAAGTGCATAATAATACACATTATTATGGGTGAGTCCAAGTTTGGTGTGCTTTAATACCTAGATTTTTTGAAGTTTGTTATAGTTATACTTTAATCTACCCTAGGGTAAGCCAAGATAGATATGGAAAACCCACCATTTGAAGATCATCTTCCCAGCTAAACCATGGCTTTTCCACATCTTTTTGTAAACGTTTATAGGGTACGACATTCCACGAGTCGACGACTTTACGTTCCACGAGGCCGGGCCAGCGATGTGGCTTTGTGATCTACGAGACATCGCAGGCAGCTGCGGGACGCAGGGATGCTGAAGTGAGCGCCTCTGGTCGTTGAAATAACTCTCTGGGCAAATTCAATCACGACACTGCGACCGAAGCCTGGAATCATAGCGAAGATTCGGGGAATCATTTTGGGTTAGTGAATTATTTCAATTTGCCCAGAACTGTGGTTATTGAATCATACCTAGATGCTCCACGGTGCTGGAATATTTACCTACGTCACGACTGGGTCATTTTTGGGGTAGGGAAATCATCTAGAAATTTCTATCATTCATAGAGAAATGATGGGACATCTAGAATCTAGCCTCTAGTTTTTCGCTTTGGTTATTTAACCAACAAAAGGGAGAATAGATGATGATCAAGATTCATGATGATTTCCTCATTTTAAGACTTTGCGAACTGGAAGCCATGGCCCATTTGTAAATGATGATTTATGATGATTTGTGATGATTTATGATGATTTATGATGATTTATGATGATTTATTATGATTTATGATGATTTATGAGACCCTCTGGTAGTTCAACAGTTTCCTCTTGAAAATCACCATGTCATAGGCAAATCATCTATAAAACCATCTATAAATGGTACTTTACCCTGGGATTATTTAATTGAGAAAACTGAACATATAAAATCAACCATGATAGGGAAATATTGGGGAAATCGTCTATGGTTATTTAATTGGTAATTAATTTAACAGTGTGTGAACTGGACAATTTGCAATTTATCATTTATAGATGATGTACCTATTACAAATAGTGAATTTCCATGGCTATGTTAGATTACCAGAGGGTAGTTGTATAACAACCCAACAAAAAGATACCCTGTGGCAGGGACTAACAGTTTGCGAACATCAAAATCACCATCTAGAAGAGGTAAATCAGCTATAAACGGGTGACTTTTCATAGTTGTGTTACTTTGCTGGAGGGTAGAAGTCAATAGAATCTCATCAAAAACATTCGAAAACGATAAACATATATATATATATCCATTCCCCCTGGAATAGGATTGAATAGTGATAAAACAAGCCGCCTGTTTAATCTTTTGGGTGTTTGCTACATTCCTCGAATGGTTCGAAGATGTTGCCTCCAAGAAGCAGTGGTCGCTTTCTGTTCCACAAAGATCATGGAGGTAGCCACAAGAAACGACCATGTAGGAGATATTTTTCAAACAAGTTTGCTTTACTTGTCGAACCGTGTAGTTGTAAGCACCCTAAACCCTATAGTTATGTTGGTCACAAGTCATAAGCCAATTTAGCTAACCAAATCCCATTGAATCATCCCGTGTTTTCCCATTAAATCATAATATTTGTTGCTAAGCTATATCTACCCAGCAGTTCTCTGAACTTCTTCTGGGGTTTACTGGTGGACCCTTCCTTTCGATCGCTCCAGGCTGCTAGATCTGCAGTGCAGGTGTTAGACAACGTCTACAAGTCGGGAGACCCGGGGGGGCCCGGGAGACCCGGGAGTCCCTCGAATTGGGGGGTGCAGGCCATGGTGAATAGTTGTGTTTGTGCGGAAGTTGGCTATGTAACCTCTAGAACTATGGTGAAACCGATCCATTTATACTTGGAACTGAATTTCCAAGTAGTGAGGAGCAGTCAGAGAGGATAGTTACCCACTTTCTGAAGTGGCTGATGACCATTTATACATAGATGAACGATCTATGATCCTAACCAGCTATGCAGTGGGATGATGCTCCAAGCAGTCAGTGAGGAGCTGTCAAGAACTAGGTATGTGTCAAGATTGTTGGACTCCAAAATTGGATCTTGGTATGATTGAGTAGCTTCTACCTGGAATTTCATGATGGTTTTGACCCCTTTAAATCGAATCTACGAACCCATTTGCGAGAGGTTTTAGTGGTTAGTATCTGCATCATCTCGAAATTCGAAGCTTGAAGGGGATTTAGCGTGAGTACTAGCCTTTGTGCTGTTCCAGGATCTGCGGTCTAGCCCAGTATTTCTTAGCCATTCCTCGATATTCTCCGGTGATATCCTAAATCACTATTGTCAAGCAAGGATTTTCTACTTTACCCTTGGGCTGCTTGGCTGGGGAATATTATTTTACTAGCAGGTTACCAGTATCACAATAATTTCCAACGACGAAACCATGAAACAACATGACAAAAGGTCTACATGTTTTAGCCAACACACATTTCCATAACAAAATCAACAAACATATACCAAGATCAAACCAAAACCTATCCCCAAGCTGGACAGAAACCCCATTTCCTCAGCGTTCCTCTGCACCTCGGTCACCCAAGTGATGCCCAGGTTCCGAGAATCCTGTCCAGAGCCTATCCACGTGAGCGTGGCCAGACCGCGAGGAGGTGCCGGGTTCCACCAGAAGGAGATCTTCCGGGATCAGTTTTTTGGCGGCTGAAGTGTCGACACGGTTTTCAAAGGGTTACTGGTTGGTGGTTTTATGACTTTCCATTCAGTTGGGAATAATAATCATCCCAACTGACGAAGTCATATTTTTCAGAGGGGTAGGTATACCACCAACCAGTTAAAACCTTGGTGCTTATCCCATGGGGCATTCAACCGCCGGAATAATCACATTTGGAGCTCCACTTGAATACATTGATTCAGGGGCCGTTTTTTTAAACTGCAGGAAACCACTCGGGGAGTTGAATCTTACTGGAATGGTTCCTAATCATCCGCTGACGGATTTGCTGGATTAGGGATGACTCAACCCAGGTTGGTTGGATATGTATATAATATATATATATATCCAGCATATACATCATAATATAAAAGGTAAAACATATATCATATATAATATACATATACAATCATATACATATATCATGAAAGAGTAATTTACTCTACAATATACATCTATGCATTGAAGATCATGATTTTTATGCTACGGTTGGGTCTGGCTCATCAACATATCTACGGAACATGGATGAACATGGCCCATTGAGTTCTAGGTTTTGGCGGCCCATAGGCATTGTTTGGATATAACAATTTCTATTGTCATAATATGTGACATATATATATCCCAACAAAATATATTGGCATATATTACATAGTTATAATTTATTTATAGTTGTTTATTGTTTGGATATAGTTTATATTGTCATATATATATATATATATCCATGGTTAGTCACATATCTTGGCCAGCGCATTCCCAGAGAGTCATCTATTTGGACCTGTTCCGTTCCATTTTTAAAGTGGATCTGTGTGCAGCCATGCGGCAAGAGTCAATAGCTTTTAGTCCACTATTTTTGATGATTATATGCTCATTATACTGTAATACGGTAATATGGTATGATAATCTAGTCAGGCAACAAAACTTCATGGGTGCCAGGAGAACTTGCACATACTGTAGAATGGTTCCATGCTGATGTCTAACTGAGTGTCAGTCATGATATCCATAGCTGCTGACTCGCAGGCAAGGGCAAAGACGGCAAAGACCAAGGCCATGGTTTCAAAGGCCCCATGGGAGGAACTGGTGAGTTTCTAGGGTTACTAACAACACACTAATTGCAAATTGATGGGTCATTAGGTTATCTAAATGGTGAACCCAAAAGAGGGTTTAATCATATGTTCAACCATGTTCAACCATGTTGAACTCCATCTGTCAAATGGTGATCCCCTTAACATGGTTTAATGGCCTTTTTTCGCGTGGTCACTTTGAAACGGGCACTCGTCCCATTGGCGTCCCATGGGGTTGTTTCATTGTTGTTCTATGACTAGAAAGATTACAGCTTAAATGTACCTTGCTTCACTTACTTCATCTGTTTTAGATATGTTTTAGATTCATTCTTCAGCCGGATCATTTGGCATCATTTGGCTTGCAACCCCGCCCCCAGTTGCAACAGCGATGGCGGTTTCATGCGGTTTCAGTGCAGGAACCTATGGCAAGGGATACGACCAGGCGATTGCTTGGGGGGCCAACGGTCAGGATCGACAGACGTTGGTTTCTAGCCAGCTATGACTGGCTAAGAAAAGCCCATTGAAGTGATCATATATTCATATTATATATATATATTTATATATATATACACAGTTCACCTTAGTTGCAGGAGTCATAATCTCATTTATAACTGAGGGCCATAAGCCTAGCCAATCAACATGGGAGTTCAACCAGCGCAAATGTGGAAGTTGAACCAAGAACTATGCGGGAGTCAAGGCAATGGTTTACACAGGAGTTTACCAACACACATTGGACTCCAACAAAATATATTGTGTTGCCAGTAAGAAACAAAAACAAACAAATTCTTTCCTGGATTAGTGGGTTTAAAGATAGCAATGGCGATACAAGAATTGAAAGTTGGGTAGACATTGAACTCATCGTTTTATAGTCTACCAGTTCTTGGTGGTTTACCCGCGTTAGTAGGTGAGTTATAACCTAACCCCAGTGAGAAGTAGGGTAAGTAGGGATAGTACAGTTATGATTGGGGTTGCAACCCACTTACCAACTGCAGTAAACCAGCAAGTAGACGTTCATGACTCACTCTGAGATCACGGCTTAGAGAGGTTTTGGAGGTTCACAGACCTTCTCAAGGATGTGTTTGGAAGGGAGAATCAAACATGGTGGGTTCTTAGATCACAGGAGTAGAGCTAGCATCAGCGTTGATGACGCCAAGAGAACTTGGGGATATGATGGGCTGTGTAGCTGACAACAAAGTTTGTTTTTTTTGCTTGTGGGTTTACTTGCCATTTTGACTTTTAACCATTCCCAATGACTTATCAACAAAATAGCAATGACATAGATGGGGTAGTAACCATACTAAGTACCAACCATCCCCAGAAAGATTGACTGCAGTTATGGCCATGGCTACTAGTTATAACTGGTTATAAAACCATGGAATTATATTATTATTTCTTAGTACTTACAACTGGTATATAAAGGGCCATACCTGTGGGATCAACGAGGGCTACAACTCTGTGCACTCGGACCCCTATGGTGGCTACGCCGGCGCGGCCTCCGATCCCTATGGTGGCTACGCACCTCGCCTTTTATCATATCGGGATTGCCTGTATTCTGTGGGATGCTTCTTGGATTACTTTGGGTTATATAGAGTTATTGATTCATGATTACTGTTATATAATTACTGGTTGGTGGTTTGGAACATGAAATTTCTTTTTCCATTCAGTTGGGAATCATCATCCCAACTGACGAAGTCATATTTTCGGAGGGGTGGGTTGAAACCACCAACGAGGAATAATGTTACCCACTTAGTCTTTGGGGATGCGTGAAAACCTAGGAGTTTCCGCAGAAATATGGGGGAACGCTCGCAGAAAACCTGCTACTTTGATACGAACTACTGGGTGCCATCGGAACTCTCAACACTGACCCGCTGAAATCACCACAACCTAAGGAGATAATGACGGGAAAAGTGTGGAATAAAGAAGTTTGATTGGCAGAACAGATTTCCTCGAATACTCATATGCTCCAAGATTATCAAGGATGAAGCTACGACCCGCAAAACCCGAAGATTTCGAACACAAAGGCGCAAAGATTCCGTATTATCAGATACATTCAGATACTACATGACGGCCAGTGATTTTATCACCTTGGGATCCTGTTTGGGAGTTGGAGCAAAGAAGGGCCTAAAAGTGGAACGATGACCTCCCGTTGCAATCCTGGAGCTAGCAATCCTTTAGTTTAAGTGAGGACCTAACAGAAGATACGGACTCATATACCCGGTAGTCAAACATGGCTTGCTGGAAAGTCACCCATTTAGTTTGATGATGTTTGATGATGTTCCAGTTAAAGCTTCCATTTTCGGGGATTGGTGGCAGCACCAAGTTGTCAGGGTCGCCCTGACGCTTTCAGGATTCGGGCTTTGGCAAAGGCTGTGGAAAAGGCGGCTGCAAAGGCTACGATGGCTGGTCTAGCTGGGGCGGAGATGGCTACAGCAATGGCATCTTGGACAAGTTTGTTGTGGAATGTAAAACCAAACAACCAATGTTTCATGTGGTTCATGATTTGCTTTGCCACAAAGTTTTTTACCCAACCAAACAACAAATGTTTCATGAAACTTGATGGCATCTTGTGGCACTTTCATGTGGCAAAGCAAATCATAAACCGTCCTATTTCAACTTGACGGTTCATAGCCGCCTGTTTTGTGACAGTGGGGATGCGTCTTTGTTGGCTTGACCATATTTAATTTTCAGCATTCCCAATTGTTGTGCATATCTAAAGTTTATTTTTGAACAAAAAACTAGATCCAAATCTATTTTGCTGGTTGGTGGTTTCAAACATTTTTTTATGTTCCATAATATATGGGATAATCCTAACCCCATTGACGAACTCATATATTTTTCAAGATGGTTATTGCACCACCAACCAGATTTGGGTTTATCCAAGACGACCCAATTACCCCCTTAGAGGGGTCAGTTTCCCGAGTTCAACATGATGGGTCAAGTTTTGGAGGGTTCGTGGGTGGAAACCACCAGGCGAAGTGTTGGTTCTATGGTGATTAAAACTCGAGTGAATGGGTCAATAAACCAGCTTACAGGGGCACCACCTTGCAGTTTCAAGCTTTGAGCAATATTGGTTCGGGATTCTGGTGGGTGTATTTGAAAAAAAGGAGGGAAGGATTTTAAAATGATAAAAAAAATGAAGGGACTAGAAACAACTGAGTCTAACCAAGTAGGGATACAACTTGCCTCAACATCAGACCGGCATTGTCCAGCAAGAGCTTGACCCAAACAGTCAGAGGTGAAAGAATCCTCAGCTGGGACAGTTACTTCACTCATCCAAGAAGGGTATAGATGATACATGTTGGATACATGTTGAATTTTATCGATATGAATTATAAACTAGTAACTACATGTTTATTTTGAGGTGAATGCTACATGAGGTCTTTAATTACACGAACATCATAGTATACCAACCACTTGAACAATTGTGGCAAGACATGTAAACAAAAATAACATGTACATCGTTTCGACATGGATCATGCTCAGGCTGCTTAGAAGGGCTTGAAGGTACCAGATACATGTATGTTCTGTTGAATTCAATCGCTCTAGTCATGTGTTTTGTGGGCAGGGGCTTGAGAGTTTTGAGATTTAAGATGATTTCTTTGGGACCGGTCACTGAGCTCTTTGAACATGTCGACCCATGACTAGATACTGTTTCTCACCTGAGATCATCCTGTTCATCTCCTTGCATGTTCAAACACAAGTTTATCCAATTAAATAGACAAAAAGGCATCCCAATTTACGCCCAAATCTTCATCATCATCACCATCATCATCATCATCATCCAAGGTGGCAAAGGCGGCTTCGGCGGCGGTGGTGGTGGAAAGGGCGAGCCTGGCACGAAGCTCTATGTCGGAAATCTCCCAGGCAGGGTGGAGATGCCTGGCTTTCCATGGTTTTTTTCGATGGTTTTTCCATGGGTTTTCCATGGGTTTTCCTGTTGAATATCATGGTGTAGTTATAACATGTTATTATAACATGTTATAACCGTTGCCTAGCTGGAGTAGGGACATCTTTGGATTGTTGAACTGGAACTGTTTGAAATAATTGAAATTGAGATTTTTTGTCTCTAGTAGTTGATGGTGATTGGATTCAAGAGAGATTTTGGTGTCATCCGAAAAATGATCCCTGTTTTAATCATTGGGTTCCCTCCCTCTCAAGCCTCTCCAACTCGCCACATCTATGGTTCACCGCCGTTTACTATGGTCAATGTATGGAAATCCTGCTGAATTTGTGGTACTCACAGATAGGACTCAAGCAGTATTTTAAGACTTCGACGCTCTTGATCACGTCAAAGTCACGAATGATCATGTACATGGCTGGTGACCATCCCATGATGAGTATTCTGGGATGAGTCGAACCCGCCAACCGGAAAACAAAACAACAAAACACAGATTATATATATATATATAAT
>Ga0126342_10022761_pt1:0-7500 | contig 10315 bp, 12 predicted proteins | sample Cyp1metagenome_FD_92528 | JGI IMG/M metagenome (GOLD analysis project Ga0126342, IMG submission 92528) | Coral microbial communities from Lord Howe Island, Old Settlement Bay, Australia - Cyphastrea 1 metagenome | ecosystem: Host-associated > Invertebrates > Cnidaria > Coral ... | reverse complement strand
CAAGAAGCAATGGCGGCGTTGTAGGAGACGGTGGTGGCGTAAAGCCTTGCCAAGCTGTGTCGTATGAAGCTAGCGCTTTACTTGAAACAACTGGCTGGAAACTTGCAAGATCTTGCAAGTGCACGTCAAAAGAACTGGACACTGTCGTGCAGTATCAAGGGCACCTCTAGACTATCTCACACACAGTCTCCTGCGAACAACATGATCTTGAACATTAAGAGCTGTCAATAGCAAAAGGATGCGAAAAGCTTGCTGCAAAAACTCAATGCTGGAAAACTGGAGGTACTTGGAAGTATATCTTTTCAATGTGAACACGATTGTTGGAGATTGTTGGTACTTGAACGCGCTTGCGATCTTCTTAGCTTTCTTGCACGTCAATGCCCGAAAATGATTGAACTTTGCCCAGCACCCAGCCTTCTCGGCGCCATGCAGTCGAGCAAGTCCTGTGCTTGAGATGCGCGTCCAGCCACTGCCAAGGCGCTGATGGCTGCATTGAAGTTCACAACGTCTGGGTGTACCTGGCTCTGAAGAACGGCTTGGACTCACGTGCCGTCACATCTGGGTACAGAATGGTAAATGCCAATGTAAATACATAGACTGTCATAGACGCATGCATCCATACCTGTCCACACTATAGAGCGGCAAAAAAGAGTATATTGATTGCTGACCCATGAATGCGCCCAAATATGTCCAAACTCACAAAAGCTCAGCACGAATCACCTGGCATTTACACTATCAATACTGTAACATCCGCCTCACAGTTGCCTCTCAATGCACTATTGCCAACCATTGTCCACAGTTGCCCACCGTTGCCTGTGGGGTGACCAAAATGCGCAAGGCAGGAAACCACTGGCCCGACTTTTCACATGCTGTCATGGCCTCCAACACAGGCAAAGAGTCGAACGCTGTCAATGAGCTCAGCTGCTCATGCGTTGGACACCTGCATCCATCTGCATCCTACATCCTGGGACCCCTTGCGGCACCATAGAAGATGCAATTTGGAAGGAGAGCGAAAGCCTGGAGTGGCCGCATCTGGGAAAACATGGACAAATATCGTACTTGACAGAGAGAAACGCATCAGTCCTGAGAATTCCATCAAGTGTGGGACAATGGAAAGAAAGCGGCTTCTTGATGCCTCAATATCTCAAATTGCCCCACGCACCTACCCAAATCTATTCAGATCAGACTTGGCTGACTCAAAGGGATCCGCATGGCCACTGTGTGGATCTCAGTGCCCGATGCCTCCGCCTGTCTCAACAGCTGCAGGGTGCTTCTCCATCGACTGCTGCAAGCCTTGCAGGCTGAACTGAGACCTGGCTCAGGGTTCTCCGGCAACCAACCATAGTTGTGGGATGTCGTGGGGAATGTGGCAGCCAGCGTGCCCGGCCTATGATATCCAACTGCACACTTGCGATGCAGGCAACTCCCAGCAAACTCAGACTGATGGCCCATTGACCACCGCATAAGGAGCTTCCGACGGTATTGAAACCTTGCCGGAACCAGCAAGCATCACCAATCCCAACTTCTCCAGCTACAGTTGGGAAATGTTGGGCAAAGGATTTGATGTCAGAACTAAAGCCTCGTAGATTTGATTTGATTTGATTTGATGTCAGGACCAAAGAATGATAAAAATAGGAATTTCCAAATCGCCCCAAATCTGAGTATGCTGACCAGGTGGCTCACTTGGTCCAGCGAATCGCCTGCGGAAATTGTAGAGACCACGTGGGTCAAGCGGCTCAATCCATCCATCCATGCTGAACCGGTGGCCAAGGCCTCACTTGAAGTGTGATGACATGATGACATGGAACACGACATGGGCGAATTAGCCATACGACCACACGACATCCATACAACCCATCTCTGGTATCAAGAGAACGGTACGAAACAGTGAGAATCTGAAGTGAAGATAAGTCTAATAGTTCTATATAGATCCTTCAGGTAAACATGCAAATGCACGCACACAAACACACATCACACAAAAACAATGGAGAAGATGCCAAGCTTGGCTGGCGGGACAGAACTTATAAAGTACCCACCACGATAAGTAATGAATATTGTTGCCTCTGTATGACAATGTTCAGTGTGCAACATTGAAGTATGTCCTTTGCACGCGCACACACTAGCAAAGAACTGGATCATTGTAGTAATCCGTCGGGAACTGAATCCCAAAACTTGCAATTAAACAAGATAAGTGATATATATATATATCTATATATATATATATCTATATATATATATCTATATATATATATATATATATATATCTATATATAAATATATATGAGACTATGGTGGCCATCAGCTGCGACTTAAATGCGCCCAGGTGCACCACCAAAGTCCCGCAGGTACGTTTGCACGGGTCCCGGGGAGGTGTCTTGGTTGATCAGCGGCCCCCCCGGGACCCCGGTGATCCCCTGCTTTAGCTGCCAGCGACGAAGTTTTACGTCTGTTCAAACGTTCCGCTTGAGCAGGGTGTAGTCCTGAAAATGAGATGAAGGTGAGGATGAAAACAAGGATGAGAGTGAGATGAACATGAAGATGACATGGAAAATTACTTAGCCGCTTAGCCGGGACACGAGGAGGGGAACGCAAAAGAAGAGGGAGAGAGCAAACACCAACACCAACACACCTGGCCCGGAGGGGGCAAACCCTGAAAGGGCAAGAGAAAAGAAAAGCGGAGGCCGACGGAAACGGAGCAAAACCAGCGGAGCGGGGGGAAAACAGAAGCGCCTGAACCAACCTACCACGGCGAAACCTAAGCCTACCGCAGCACGTGCAGGACCCAACCTACCTAAGAAGGGAAGCACAAGAATAGGGGACCGAATAGGGAACTAGTTGATGAAGCCGTGCAAAACAACAGAATTGATTGAATTGGGATTCAGTTCCTGCCCAGGGAGTCGTGCGTTATGCCCTGGAGGGGACGGTAGTCGGTCAACCCCACGAGTGGGCATTAAACAGCTGTTCAAATTCAAATGAAGTAGGCGCACAAAATGGTCAACCTCATCAAATACCAAAGAAACCATACCTGCAGGAAAAGGACATGCCTGTTGCCTCCGGTACCCCATGTCCTGTTGCAATGCGAGACTCTGCTGAAAAATAGTTTCCGGCTGTTCGGGGCAGCATCACTTGAGCAAACTTGGAGGGTTTGCGAAGTTTCCATAGACGACAGGAGCAGCAGGACATCCCAAAAAAGGTGAGGCACGGCAAGGCTGACTTGACTGTTGCACTTTACGTAGACGAATTACTAAATTAACATGTGTAAATTCAGAGGTCGGTCAGTCGACATTCACCTTAAAAAAGGTTCCCTCAGTTGGGTTCATGTCACCATGTTGGAGCCGCCATGGAAATCACACTAGAAAAGAACTGGATCATTGTAGTGATCCGTCGGGAACTGAATCCCAAAACTTGCAATTAAACAAGATAAGTGATATATATATAATAATAATATAATAATAATTATATGTATATATATAATAATATATATACATTGTGGAACTATGGTGGCCATCAGCTGCGACTTAAATGCGCCCAGGTGCACCACCAAAGTCCCGCAGGTACGTTTGCACGGGTCCCGGGGAGGTGTCTTGGTTGATCAGCGGCCCCCCGGGACCCCGGCGACCCCTTGCTTTAATATAATATTAAAAATGAGCCGCCGGCGAAGTTTTACGTCTGTTCAGACGTTCTACACACAGACGCACATAATTTGCGTTTATATGCATGGCATATCAACCATACTCAGCTCACACACACACATAATCATGCATGTATATATATAATTATATATTATATATATATACTTTATTATACTTTGGGACTTTCGGGTCACTTTTGCCCTCTTTGAATTGCTTTTGGCTAGCTGCTGTCAAGAACTGCTCTACGTTGAGTTGAGCAGCGTTGAGAGCAACGTTGAAACTGACAAGATTTGTTTCCACGAAGTTGTTGTTGGCGGCGTGAAATAACCTGTTGCACATGGCATCACACGGCTGCTAGGCTGGCAACATTTTTGTACCATTGACGTGGCACCTCTTAACGCAAATCGTTAGGTCACACCGTTCAATCAGCACAAGAGGGAAGATTCACCGGAAAAATAAGGAAATCTTCTCTTGGCATAAAAAAAATGTGTCAATCCAACTAGTTGACAGCAATGCGGAGTGGCAGTGGAGAGGCTGCTCCTGAAACATTTGTACCCCATGGACTTTATGAGACTTGAGTTGGACATATTTGGAAGTGCTTTTGAAAAAACATGGGCCGAAACAAGATGATCAGAAGAACAACGGCTCAAAAAGGGCAACTTCCTTTTCAAAGACTCTTGCTCACTGGGTACCCGTAATATTGAAGGCACGTGCAATCACTCACACACACACAAGTTCGTTGCATTTCCTTGCATGCTCTGTTCTGAGGTGCAAGACCCTTACCTAGAACCCTCACGGAGCAAACCTGTGAAATGCCAATTTGGGTCGATGCGAGTCATGCCATGCTGCCTGAGTACTACACTTGCTTTCCTGCCTTCCACTCTCATGTTCTTGACCAACGGGAAGGCTTGTCCAGAGTCTGTAGTCACATCTACTGTAAAGAGTTTGATGGCCATGGGCCATGGTCGATCATTCACTACATTTCACCACTACGGCCTTGAGACATCTTGTTAAGACCTAATTACTTTCTTCGACTGATCCCCACCTTGAAACACTATTCTGAAATAGTTTCTGGCATTCTGACATACCATTGATACCATCTGGAAGTATATACATATATATATATATATATGTCACTTATTCTGACATTCTATCTGACATTCTTCCTGGTATATATATATACTTTTTGACATTCTATGTGACATTCTATCTGGCATCTATTCTGACATACTTTCTGGATCTTTCTGGGATGTATTCTGACATACTTTCTGGCATGTATTCTGACATTCTTCTGGCATTCCATCTGGCATCTATTCTGACATTCTATCTGGCATCTTTTCAGGCATTCATTCTGGCATTCTTTCTGGCATCTGTTTTGACATTCTCTCTGAGCTTCTTTCTGGCGTTCTATCTGACATTGTCTCTGGCGTCTGGCTGAGGTCCGGCAGTGCCCACTGAGCTCTGGAGCTTGCGGTTGAGGTCCGGCAGTGCCCACTAATCTCTGGAGCTTGCGGTTGAGGACGAGGAGGAGAAGAGGAGAAGAGATCTAGAGACCCTCACCTGGCAGGTGGGGAAAAACAAATGAAAACAATTCTTCTGTACTTCATCATCCTCATCAATTCTCTCAAGTGACAGCAGCGCTTGGCGCCATTTCCCCTGGCGCAGCTGCGAAGAGATCTTCTTCGTCACCCGGACAACATCTGCCTCGTGGCTTTTTGACGCAGAGATCTTGAGAGCAAACAATTTGAAACGCACAAATGTGCCTCGGGGACTCTTCCGCCGCTCATCCATGACAGAGATCCGAGAGTGTGAAAACATCAGCCGTATTCGGTAATTATTATGTTGCTTCAATTCAAAAATGGCTGTGAACAACTTGCGCTTGCTGGCGTATGCTTCATCAGCTGAAATGTTTCGAGTCCTACAGTCCTACATGTTCGTTCCAGCATAGCGGCATAGCGAAAAAAACGTGGCATACAGGAAAGGCAGGTTCTTGAGACAATCTGGTATGTTGTGATGCTGCCTAATGTTTGTTCCTCGAATCACCGGGATAGATGGGAGAGTGATGGAACATGAGCCCTACGTCTGGATTCACAGAAGTTCTTGCTTTTGGCATATTTTGGTACTGAGCTTGGCATTTGGCAATGTGTGCCGACTACATTGTGGATCATGAAGGCTTCTACTTGCCAAAACTATGCAACAATTTTTGGGTGTGTCAAGCAGCTTGCTGGAATGCTGCTGTATCTGCTGTGATGAAACCCGATCCAACCTCTACCATGATGCCATCAGCTATGCAATGAACAAATACGTTTTTTTCCCCTCCCGCTTGCCCTTAAGTCGCCCCGCACTCTTCCCGAGTGCGTGCAAACCCACTAGAATTGGACATCGTTTAAACATGTAAGCTCCAGCAGCGTAATGACACAATCACAGCAAGTCCAGCAACTTCCATTCTACCTTTACTGCAGACACATTTCCTCAAACTGTCAACATGATCAACATGGAAGGTCATCGCACTATGTTTCTTTGGGAAAGAACATGGTTGCCATCCAAATGCTGGAAGCTTACTGCCCCTCTCAGGCGTGATGCAACACCCAAGGCTACCCCGATCTGTGACGGTGAAACATACGGCAACCGCTCGCCGCAAATCTTCTCATTTCTAAGCATTCTGAGCCTGGAGCAGGTGACAAGTGACAAATCCCTCTGTGCCAAAAATCGGACACTAGACTCGTGCAAAGGTGTTAATTATAATCTATTGGCCAAAAAAACGCCAGAAACATGTCTCAATTGCAGCTGGAACCTGATCTTTTGAAGTTTGTTCAACGAGCTACCCCGACCGTCACTCCCCGACCACATAGACCTTGATTAGACAAAAACAACAGAAACTAAGTTTGGGTCCATGCAGTCAAGCATGGTTCATGATGCGTCCCACTGTACCAACAACTAAAATCAACTATATAGATTTAAATAAAACACGTGTGTATATATATGTATATATGTATATATATGTAGAGATATGATATGCACTTATTTTCACATATAATATGATGTAGCCTCCCAGAATCTATCACATCCTTCACCAGCACCACATCCCAGCAAGCCTGGGTGACTGTGTCTGCATCCAGCTCTTTCAATTTCTCAATGGCCCATTCTGGTGCAGTATCATCGCACCAAAGGCCTGACATGATTGTGTCAAAATGTGTCAAACGCTGTAGGGTTGAATGCTGCCAGAATCAAACTGCTACGGTCTACGGTGCTTTTGTTTTGACTCCCAAGGGGCTGTAGTGTGGTGAGGAGAGGATGGTGGTTGGGACGATGGTTGCCACTATTTGCCACTTGTAGCACATTTTTCCGGTTTGCTTCCCTCCCTATGGACTACTTTTTGGGGTACGGGAGGCGATCGTTGCATATCAAACATTTGCAACAAAACCAAACACGTTCCGTCCATGGTGGAAAGCCTGGGATGTCAACCCGGATTAATACACCCTGATTTATTAATTATGGTGGTACCACCAAATGGTGACAATCTGATACTAAAATGGTACCCCCCCAGATCAAACAGCCTAGGCCCTAGGGCGTTATTTGCCCAGGGCTGACAGCATAACAAGAAATTAGGTGCAAACATTGACGAAAGAAAGCAGCAAAACACAGAAGTTCCGACAGGGTGCAATCCTTGACTAAGCTTCGTATCAAACCCGCAAGGCAGGAGTGAAAGAATGGTAGAATATGATAGAATATGTAGAATTGAATAATTACACCCATACGCCAAAGTCCTTGCAATGTTTGCGTTTGACAGCTATTCCCAATCAAAACGCTCGCCACGACCCCTGTCCCGGCACAGACCTTGCAAAACCCCTTTCCCCATTGGAAACGC
>Ga0126342_10022760_pt1 | contig 10315 bp, 9 predicted proteins | sample Cyp1metagenome_FD_92528 | JGI IMG/M metagenome (GOLD analysis project Ga0126342, IMG submission 92528) | Coral microbial communities from Lord Howe Island, Old Settlement Bay, Australia - Cyphastrea 1 metagenome | ecosystem: Host-associated > Invertebrates > Cnidaria > Coral ... | reverse complement strand
TGCACACACAGAGGCTTTTACACAGAGAAGCCTTTTACACAGAGCAGCTTTTTCACAGAGGAGCTTTTTCACGGAAAAGCTTGTACACGCAGAGGCTTTGACACAGAGAAGTCTTTACACAGACGAGCTTTTACACAGAGCAGCTTGTACACACAGAGGAGCTTTTACACACAGACGCTTTTACACAAAGAAACTTTTACACAGAGCAGCTTGGCTTTTACACACAGAAACGTTTACACACAGAGGGGCTTTACACACGGAAGCTTTTAAAGACAGAAGCTTTTACACGGGAAAGCCTTCACACAGAGAAGCTCTTACACACAGAAGTTTTTACGCAAAAAAGCGTTTACACAGAAGCTTTTACACACAGAGGCGTTTACACAGGACACAGGAGCGTTTACACACGGATGCGTTTACACACAGAAGCCCCCACACACACACAGCAGCTTTTACGCAGAGTAGCTTTCACACAGAGCAGTCTTTATACAGAGGAGCTTTTGCACACAGAATCTTGTACACACAGACGCGTTCACACACAGGAGGTTTTACAAACAGACAACGTTACGGCGCACAGAACTTTTTACATAGAGCAGCTTTTACCCAGCGAAGCTTGTACACGCAGGGGGGCATTTTTATACAGAAGCTTTTACATAAGGTTTTTTTAAATGCACAGAAGCTTTTACACACAGAAACTTTTACACACAGAAGCTTTTTCACACAGAAGCTTCTACACAAAAAAACCTTTACACAAAGGAGCTTTTACACACAGACGGGTTTACACAGAGGAATCTTTACGCACGCAGGCGTTTACACAGGAAAACTTTTACACACAGAAGCGTTTACACAGAGTCGTTTTTACACAGAGAAATCTTTACACAAAGAAGTCTTGACACAGAGAAGCTTGCACACACACAGAGCAGCTTTTTCACAGAGGAGCTTTTACACAGAGGAACTTTTACACAGAGAAGCTTGTACTCTCAGAGGCTTTGACACAGAGAAGTCTTTTGCACAGAGAAACTTTTGCACACAGAAGCTTTACACAATCAAAACCTTAACACAGAGGAGCTTTTACAGACAGAAGCTGGTACGCAAAGAAACTCTCACAAACAGAAACTTTTACACACAGGGGACGTTTTACACAGATGCTTTTGCACACAGAAGCTTTTACACAAAAAACCTTTACACAGAGAAGTTTTTACCCACAGAAGCTTTTACATACAGGAGCTTTTTTGCAAAGAAGCTTTTGTACAGAGAAGTCTTTACCCATCTTTCATCATGTTTCATTTTTCATGATCATTCACCATCTGTCACCTTCATTTCTTCGTTTTCATGCTCGTTTGGTCAACTCCCTCCGTCGTTTAGTTTTCATTTCGCACGGTGTTCTGTCCGTCCACGCTTCGTCCTCGCACCCTCTGCGGCGAAGCAAAGTAAAGGAGAACCCAGAAATAAATAGCGACTAGAAAGATGGGATAAAGTTAATTACATTAGCAAAAATAGCGACTAGAAGAATGTAGACGTAGCTGACACAGCATGGTGAATTGCGGCCCCTGATAGCATCAGTGCGCACGATATTTCAGTAGAGACCCGTGCAGAGCACAGCTGCCCACACCACGAGATTTTCAAAAAAAGGCGTGCTGTGTGCCGTCTTGCTTTTGGGTTCTCTGGCCCACCTTGTTTTTTGTTATGGGCGTCCACATCGCTCTGAAACTGGGATTATCCTTGGTAGTCTTTAGAGGGTTGCACTTGCAAGCGGCCATTTTCGCTGTGCAAAAGGGCGCAAACAGTACATCAACCAATGCACAAATTCAAGCTATTGCGTTCTGCAGCGCTCAATCAGCCTTCCTCATCAAATAACCACTGCAGAACAAGAATAGGAACCGGCTACAGTCCCTGGCCAGATATTTGGCAGCGGCAGTTCAATGCTTTCGCGGGTATTTCTATCTTCACCCCCTCGCTTCTCTCTTCTCTCTTCTTTCTTCTCTTTCTTCTCTTTTCTCTCTTTTTTCTCTTTTCTCTCTTTTCTCTCGTTGTTCTCGTTGTTTTTGCTGTTCTCGTGGTTCTCGTGGTTCTCGCGTTTCTCGTGGTTCTCGTTCTCTGAAATGTGACGTGAAGCATGAGGGTGTCTACCAAGGTCCATTGCCTCACACCTGTACCCATGCCGGACATCCACCGCTCATCAAACAACGCTCCGCGGACGACCTCAGGGCCACAGAGGATCCCGTAAGGACTACCCCGTAACAGGGGTTCCGGAGGATCGGCGGAGGCGGCCCGGACCTTGGGAGGCCTCTGGCCAGACGCGGGTTGATGAAGGCTCACTACACGGGGGGGGGGTCCGCACCCGCCGCTTTAGCGAGCCTACTTTTCGACCCTCCGGAGCCACAAATCATTGGAAAAGCACAGTGTTTCGCGACTTTCCTACCTTTTCGCACTGACTCTTTCTCTTCTCTGATCTTCTCTCTTCTATAGTCTTCTCTTCTCTCTGACTCTTACCGTCTCTGCTTTTCATCTGTCCATATTGTCGGAAGTTTGACTTCTAAACTTCCTTCGATCAACGCATTGCTTTGTCACGAAAGCCAGCGGTAGCTAGCTGGAGCTACCCTTGCTTCAGCAAGGGAAGTGGGCGGGCCTCAGTCCAAAACCGTGATCTTTCATTGGAGCCCCCCTTCCCCCCCCCGCTCAAGTCCTGCCAGGTCTTGAAGCAATCTGCACTCACCACATTAGAATCCCATTAAAACCCCATCAGTTTCCAGGCTAATATTACCCTTATCTTTCGTTCACCCCACCCCCCCTTGGGCCTCAGGTAGAAGAGCGGGGGCGTAAAACTTTAAATTTCACTGAGCATAATTTCCCATGTCAACCTTCTTTATACTATCAAAGTTTTGTTTTGTAGGGGGGGCGTCAAACTTTAAATTTCACTTACCATAAGTTCCCATGGCAACCTTCTTCAAAGTATCAACGTATTGCCTTGTAGGGGAGGGAGGGCCGATACCAGTAGTACCGCACAAGGTGGTGGCGGAAGTTTCAAAAATAGGAAAGGGTTGGTTGTTGTGACTCACGGATGGCAGAGCAAATCCACTGATGGACCGAAAGGTGGCTGGCGTTGTGTTATCTGGAGTGGTTGCAATGGTTGCAGTGGCCACCTCACCACAACTGCTGGATGTAATGTGGTGTGGTGCAGTTGTAGTTGTAGTTGTAAGTTGTAGCTGTAATGTAGTGTAATTAGTGTAGTGTAGTTGCAGTTGTGGTGTGGTGTGGTGTAGTTAGTGAAGTGTATTGTAGTGTACTGTAGTGTTGTGTACTGTAGCGTGGTATAGTGTAGTGTAGTCTAGTGTATTGTAGTGTAGTCTAGTGTATTGTAGTGTAAAATAGTGTAGTTGTAGTTGTAGTGTAGCGATGTGTAGCGTCGTGCAGTGCAATGTAGTGGTAGCTGCAGTTGTAGCGTAATGTAATGTAATTAGTGTAGTGTAGTGTTGTCTAATGTACTGGAGTTGTAGTTGTGTTTGTATTGTGGCTGTAATGTGCTGCAGTTTAATTAGTGTATTGTGGTGAAATGTAGTGTAGCTGTAATTGTAGTGGCAGCTGTGGCAGCTGTGGTGGCGGTGGTGGCGGTGGTGGCGGTGGTGGTGGTGGTGATGGTGGTGGTGGTGGTGGTCGTCGTCGTCGTCGTAGTAGTAGTAGTACTAGTACTAGTACTAGTACTAGTGGTGGTGGTAGTAGTAGTAGTAGCAGCAGCAGCAGCAGTAGCAGTAGCAGCAGCAGCAGTAGTAGCAGTAGCAGTAGCAGCAGTAGCAGTAGCAGTAGCAGTAGCAGTAGCAGTAGCAGTAGTAGTAGTTGTTGTTGTTGTTGTTGCTGCTGTTGTAGTAGTTGTAGTGTAATTAGTGTAGTGTAGTGTAATTAGTGTTGTGTAATGTAGCGTAGTATATTTGTACTTGTTGTAGTTGTAGTAGTAGTGTAGTGTAGTGGTACTTGTAGTTGTAGATGCAGTTGTAGTTGTTTATCTATCTATCTGTCTATCTGCAAGCTTGAAAATGAAGCTATTCTGCGAGACTTCCTCAATTTTTGAACTTGACAACGTCAAAAACGAAACAATTCTGCGAGACTTCCTTCAAAAATGGAAAGTTGAGTGCAGAGCTGACGGCCTCGTGCCAATGCGTTTTGCGATTTTTCCACTCCTGTCTAAAGTATTGTGCCTGCCACGCCAGGTCATACGAAGTGCTGCACCTGTCACGCAAAATCACCTTCCCAAAACTGAAGATCTGATGCTCCAAAATGCAGCCCCTCTCAGGAAATCAGCGCCCTGACCTGACCTCCCAACATCTCTGATGAACATGTCTCTTGTACTGCGCCAGCCACGCGAAATGCATCTTTGCAGATCCTCCTCAAATGTCCCACGCCTGCCATCGTTTTTGGGAATGCCACAAAACCCTCACAATTTATATAGTCACTTTTGACAAGGTGCACAATCCCTTGCGCCTGCCACGCAAAACGACATCTGAATGTCCAAAAGTGCTCCGTACCCCTCAGTTTTTTACACTTTTCACTCGGAAATGTGCTTCGCGCCACAACGGCGTGAACTTTTTCGACATCTCAACTTCCAGAAGCGCTCAAACCCATCAGTTTTTTACACTTTTGACTTCGAAATGTGCTTCGGGCCACAACGGCGTGCAACTTTTTCATCTCTCATCTGACCACATGGCTCTGCACCCGCCGCTTTAGCGAGCCTACTTTTCGACCCTCCGGAGCCACAAATCATTGGAAAAGCACAGTGTTTCGCGACCTTCCTACCTTTTCGCACACCTGGACCACCTTTTTTCGGAGACTTTTTCTTTCTTCTTTCTTCTTGCTTCTTGCTTCTTGCTTCTTGCTTATTGCTTCTTGCTTCTTGCTTCTTGCTTCTTGCACCTTTCTTCTCTTCTCTTCTCTTCTCTGCTTTGCATCTGTCCATTTTGTCATATATTGTCGGAAGTTTGACTTCGAACCTTCCTTCGACCATGTCAACCTTCCTTATGGTAGCAGCGAATTGTAGGTTGGTGGTCAAAGTGACGCATAATCGGGCGGCCAAAGTGAGAGCCCAAAGTGTGAAGAGTGTGCCATTTTAGGTGGGTGGCCAAAGTGATGCGTCGGGGGGCGGCGGAAGTGATGCGGGCACCGCTGTGGTGCAAAGCACCAGGAAACGCCAGACGTTTTACCCGTTATGAGTTGCACCGACCCAAGGGCAAAGTTCCACCTCCTGCCAAAGTCCTTCCAGTAAACCCCAAAGGCTTCAAAGGTTTTATGCCGCAGGTTTCTGCACCTGGAACCAGTCTCTATGGCGCGTGCTCGCGTGCCATCATGAGCTGAACGTTGCGGGGGTGGATTCGGTGCGTTTGCTGTGACGTGTGAGTATAAGCACAGTAAGAATCACGAGAAAAACGACAAGCACTTCCACGGCCAGAAGGGAAGAACCTGTGGCCAGATGGGCCAGATGTTGTCTAACGTGATACAAAGTGCATATTGAAGCGCTGCGCTGATAGTTATCCCCAGGTCCCGAAAGCAAGTTTTGCAAGTCTGCCACAGGAAGACTGTGCCGATTCCTGTAAAATCATGTAAATTCAGAAAAAAAATCTGTATTCTATAGTCAAAATGAACTATATATATATATATATATAGAGTCCAGAATTGTGTTTTCATGAATTTGTCACGCTTGTCATGTTGGCCCAAGGTAAAAGTGCACAGATACTACGGTGGAAATCTGCCTTGCGTGTTTGAGAAAGAGGCTGAGGGGCTTTGACATTGGTTTTATGCAGTTGAGGAGTCGCTACTTTCGAAATTAAATTTGGCGGCTCTACGCGACGGAAGAACATGCTACCTGTAGTGCGAAGCACGAAGCCAGTACATCCAAATTTCCCAATGATATATCTGATAGATATACTGCAGTACAGTATTTGTTCAGTATGTTCAGTTTGCTCCTAAATCCGGCTCAGTTCTGTCACAGGTAGCTAGTTTTGTGTTCATCCACTGTTGAAGGTGACTATTCCCGAGAGCGCTGCTGGCAAGACTGTGGTAGTTTGGGCCCCTGCAGCAAGTTTGCTTACAATGTGTTTCAAGCGAAACAATGAGAGCAGGATTTTGGATTTATCTTCGGAATCAAAACCACAATCAGACGTTGATTCTTGGACTCGTCGTGTTGTCAAAACAAATTGCTGCATTTCTTGTCTTGCATGGTTGGGCATGGTTAGGCATGGTAGGCTGGGCTTTTGCCCTGAGGCTTTAGCTGGATGGAGCGATGCCATGGACTATCCACACTACATGGTCCTTGTCCTGAAATGCAAACGAATGCATGTCATAATTGTCATAGGCATGTCATATGTGAGCCATGTCAGTCTTCCATTTTTTTGGACGCTGATTCTAGAGCATTCTAGAAAATGTGGACCTTTGCAGGATTAAAAACATATTTCTCACCTGACATCTGCATTGCAACAGCATTGTTGTATTCAAATTTGGTCTCTTTCATGAGAACTGGGGGTTCCGAGGCAAGTCCGCCATTCTTTTGTGTCAGCGGTGAGCGTCGTCTACATCCTGCTGCATTTGATGCATCTTGGGCTCATACCGAACCCGTCCGAACCCGGTATTGGGATCCTTCTGTTTTGATGCCCGCTGTGACGCTGAGGCTTCCAAGGTCTCCGACGAGGTGATCAAGAATGTTCAGAACTTAGTGGAGTTGAGAGAGCCGGACAGTAGTTGAACATATATGGAAATAATTAATGATATGGAAACATTTCTGGAAATATATAGTTGTTTTTGTTTGGATCGGAAAAGTTCCATCATGAGCCTTGACCGGCTTCAATGAGGACAAAACAGTTGGATTTGGCTTCTCATCCATTGGGCACAAAGAAGGGCTGAGCCCCGAGGTGCATTCAAAGAGATCCAAAGGAACAGTGTGGAATGCACATTTACATGCTTAAGATTCAAGAGATGTTTCAATACATTGGCTACAAAGACGTGCCGTGCCACAGGATGCCATGCCGTGCAGCAATATACAATCTTTTTAAAGAGATATTTTGCTCAGGGTTGCTGCCGGGCAACCGCCCCTGCAGCTGGGATGAACTCGACCGCCCGCGATAGTGCTGATACAGCTGCTTTGCCCTTGGCAAATCTAGGCAATTGATATTTTTTCGTTTGTTTTTTTGTTTCCGTTCTTTTTTTCACTGTGGCTTTGCTTTTGGGGAAGCTCTGAGAAGAGCCCAAATGCCACGCGCTCCTTAAGTGCTTTCTTTGTTCAGCCTTGCCACCTGTTCCAATCTTCTCCAGTTTCACGTGCCATTCAAGTTTTATTTATTGCTTGTGTGTGTGAGCATGAAAAAACAAAGCAAGTCCAAAAGGCGGAATAATAAAGACGTGCCAACAACAAGCTGCTTTAGGCAACTCCAAGATCTGAGAGAACCATAGCAACAGAGCAGCCCTTTCCAAAGTCGCGTGCTCCACTGCTCCACGTGGTTCTGCAGAGCGCGAAAAGGATGGTAGTGTTCACCTGGGGTTAGCAACCTCCCCTCAACCTCAGTCGTCACAAAGGTAAAGGCCCAGGATGATTCACAATCAACAGCGAAACTGAGCGTCTGCTCCGTACATGCATTATATGGAACTTCGGAACTGAATCTACAAAAATTAGCTCCAAAGCACGCGCCCAGGCCTCCAAAACGTTGGCTTCACCAGCTTGAAACAGCATGGCAGTGAACTGCTGGCGGTGCCTGACTGCACCTCCTAAATCTACAGAAATTAGCACCTTGCTGAAGGTTTACTCAGGTTTCGGGCAACAAGCAACTAGCTGTCCCCGGACACAATTCTCAGAACACTTGCTTCGGGCAACAAACTCCCAGGCAACAACTAGCTGTACCCGGATGCAGCCCGGCTTGCAGACGCCATTTTTTCTTTTACGCGCTCCCCCTGCTGCCAGCTGGGGTCGGCGGATGTCCAACATCAAAAACAACTTGCAACATGAAATATTACAGGCCCAAAATACTTGCAAGCGAGAGATTCAAGGTCGAAAATGCAGCAGATACCGTGCAAATGAAACATTTTAGCTCCAAGATGCTGTGAATATTGCGCAGTGCAAATGAAAGATTCTGGCTCCAAAATGCTACACACATAATGGAAATATTAGATCAGAGCACCAACATGTTGCAAATAGCAAGGAAAACAATCCCAGGCGGAAAAACAGCAAACAATCCTGAAGCAAAGACAACAAATCCTTTGAAAATCCGAACCCATGCCTGTCTGAAAACGTCAACGGAAAGTTTTGCAAATCAATTTTTCCGTGCGTTCCGGCATCAAGCCCACATCGTATACCTCATATTTATATAAAGCTCTTGAAACCAGAGTGAAGTCACCGATGGTGACGTGTTTGAGCACAAAGAAGAAATATGCGGGTCAAGTTCCAGTTAAAGCGTGACGAGCAGAGCCTCCATATTTTGGAAGCACGCTTGCAAACTGAACTAGATCACACTTAGTGACTGTTGTCTGCTTGGGGTTCTTGGGCGGAATGCTGGGTTTTGGATCCTTCTGGGTAATTCTTAGTAACTCTTCAACCTTCAAAACAAACTTAGAGTATGTTTGATCGAGATTGCTGTTGTTTTTTTTGCATACTTTGGACACAATCTGAACATGTCAAGAGTCAAGAGCACCTAATTTTCGCCAGCATTGCGAAGGCGAAGGCCGCTTTTGCAGAGCTTCAGAGTCATTGCAGTGCAAAACCCTTGAAGTGCGTCTCTGTTGCCTTGCCGTTTGTTGTTTTCACGTGTCGTTTTCAGGTACGCTGTGCACTTTGCGATAGACGAATTGGCAACAAGCTTCCGCTTTGTGTTCTTCACTGCTTGTTCTATACTTTCCCATCAAGGTACAGCCTTGGGATGGGCTTGAACTACCAGCAGTTGCTGAAGAATGTCCCCATGGGTTCAGGTGGAACCGAAACATGTTGCGGTGAAATTCTTTACGTCAAAGTCAACATTTCATTTGTGAGCCAGTTTGATTTTCAGGTGGAATGGGTGCCATGGGTCTCTTCCCAAGTTGACCTTTGGTCGGGCTCTGGTTGACATCTGATCAGATCATCACAGTTGCACTTTTGCGGAAGCATAACAGAGCATGGCGGTGGCATAGGCAGCGGTGGTCTCGGTGGTTACTTCACCCCAGATGGGAGTTACATCACTCGGCCGTATCCCTTGTGGGTCTTGGGGCCGCGGCCTTGGCTGGTGGCAACACAGTCACTCGCATTCACTGTGGATTTTGTTTTGGATGTGCTTGAATACGCATTGAATACAGTAACCTGGATGTGCCTCGCTCGTGCATCAAGAGTCAAGAGTCTCTGCCTTTGCATTTTTGAGGCAGCACCACGATGATGAAAAGCTGAGTGACCTACTCCCCAAGAGTGCCAGTCCCTCAGAAAGACATGTGAGCCACAAACATCACAAACCCAAATGGCCCAAATCACCAAAGCATCGGCCTGGATGCCTTCGGAGCTGAGGGGGAAGAGTTTTTGGCTTTGACATTGCTGTTTTTTTTTTGTCGCCTAGTGCTCCTCGCGCTGGCCAGGTTTGTGCAGGAGGCATCTGTAGTGGAATGATGCTGCGAACCTAGAGACTGCATAGAGACTGCATAGAGACTGCATAGAGGCTGCATAGAGATTGCATAGAGATTGCACTTTGATACAACGGAATGTGCCATGTGGGCGCGAGCATTGCAAGGCTTGGTTGCCAGAAAACCAAAGTCACCCCGATCGACATTCCCAAGGCCCAGCTCGCCCCAGAGATGCTCAATTGAAACAGAAGACCTATGATATCTATGTTGACAAGTTGTCACATTTAGAAAGAATAGAATAGAATACATTTGATGATAGTATCATGATTCAATCATGATAGTCATTGAGAGTGTGAACGCATGGAATGCTTTAGCATGCGTGCAGATTGCCTACAAGTTCTCTCGGACCTTCAACTGGATTCCGCATGCCGTCCTGGCACGTTTACAGACTTCGACTGTGACATGTGTAGGCTATGCAGATGTAACACGCAGCCAGGTAGGACCCAGCGCGAGACACATCATTGCTTATGGCCAGTTGCCTAGCGCAGCGGTTGAGCAATGTGTGCGTCCGTGTGTCTTGTGGAGCTCAAGCGTGGGATAAGCCTATTGATGTTTATTGCAAGTGTTTGTGTATCTCTGGGATGACATGGCACTTTATGTCCAGGTTATCGTATGTAGTGCATATGGTGTTAGGTTACGGTATGTAGTGTTATGAAAATCTTACCAGCAAACTCTGAGGGTTGTTGGTTATTTATTTTTGTCATTT
>Ga0126342_10022759_pt1 | contig 10315 bp, 7 predicted proteins | sample Cyp1metagenome_FD_92528 | JGI IMG/M metagenome (GOLD analysis project Ga0126342, IMG submission 92528) | Coral microbial communities from Lord Howe Island, Old Settlement Bay, Australia - Cyphastrea 1 metagenome | ecosystem: Host-associated > Invertebrates > Cnidaria > Coral ... | reverse complement strand
CAACTTGATTGTAATCCCAATGCTGGGCTTTGTTTCTAGCAAATCAATCATCTTTAGGGGTAGCTCTGCAGGCTCTGCATACATGTATATATATATGTGTGTGTGTGTATGTATATATATATATATATGTGTGTGTGTGTATACATATATATATATGTATATATATATACATATATATATATATACATATGTATTAGTGCGCATGTTTGTGTGAGAGAGTGTGTGTGTGTGGCTGTGGTTGTTGAGCCCATTACCGATATGATCGCAAGAGCCAGCGAATTTCTGCGATAGTTGGTGAAAATGCCGGTGTTAGCAAGGAACTGCAAGTGCGACTAAGAATGTCGAATGGAGCCATCAATTTGGATATGATATGAGTATCCATGGTAGGTAGACATTAGATGATATACTATTTATCTATATCACTTATTTTCAAAAATGTAAACTAAACATATGATGAACATAGAGATTATATTTTTGCACATGACAGGAGAGGCCGATGGTGTGCCCAGGCCCTGGCCGGACGAGCCATCCACAATCGCTTCACACGGAAAGTGCAAGAGGTGGCCGCGCAGAACCGGTGAGGCGTGGGGGAACTCCTGGCCAAAAAAAGTTCAACTTAAATCTAAAAGTTGTTAGATAGTGTGGTTTCAAATTTAGATTGTCTATGATTATCTAAGATAACTAAGATTGCGATAGATTGCATATGATTGTATATAATGCTCGTGGCTGTTAGATACTCTTTGGAATCCGAGTTGATCAAAAGAAAAATGTTGCATCAGAAGGTCATTAGCCTTTGGAATTTTGATTTTGAACATTTGAAGTCTGCAGCAGTTCAACACTTCACCTCTTCAGATGCATCAGAGGGCTGGAGGTGTTCCTAACTGTTCAGGATCATCTTCGAACAGAATGAGCTGTCTGGAAAGTTCCATTGGTGGCTGTCGAGGATTTCCACCTAAAATTTAACCGGAGCCTGGAATCCAATGGAATTCGCAAGCTCCTCAGTGTGATGATTTTCCCTACGGCGATGACACGCCATCGTGCGCAGCATGTACTCAAGGGTTGCTCTTGCATGGCTTAGATCGTGCTTTAGGTTGAACTGTTTGCGAGCTTCAGGAGGAGAAAAGAAGTTCCAGCATCCAAATGAGTTTGCATTAGCAACCCCTGGCGGCCACACTTGAAAATTAGGCTACTTCAAAGTGTTGCAGGGCCAGCTCTAGACAGCAAAGATTTGCTGGTCCTGCTGCCTGATCTCATTTTGCACTTTTTGCTACCTGGCATCTCCAGTTTTAAACTTTCGGTCTGAGTTTGACCTTGGCCCTCCAAAGTTGAGCTCATGAAATGTGAAAGGAGACTGTCTCAAGAAGACGTTGAATGAAATCATATTAAATCAATTCAAATCATATGAAATGATAGTGAATCTCTTGCTTGCTTCTGACTTTGGAAAACTTTGGATCCAGACTTTGACATGAGTGGCATCCAATAAGTCAGACCTGGCAGCTTCAACAAACGAGCTGCAACGCGCACATGTAGCGTGGCTGCTGCCCAACCAATTGGAGCGTGGCTGCTGCTTTTGTGTCGGCCCTGGAAAATGAAGGGTTGAAGGAAATTATGGACGCACGTTGCATCAGGCATAGCTGAATATGACACAAGCTCATTGTATATTATATAAGACCACCTGGGCCCGGATTTGTTTGTTTGTTCCCTTGGGCCGACAATATAATTACATGCTGAACATTTTTCAGCGTCATCATCACACAATAGATCTATTGGTATTTCTTTTTTTCTGTGACAGAACGATCTCCGTTTCACGGCCCCGCATTCTCACAGATCAGACATGAAAGAGCCATGCCATCTTAGAGGATTTCATCAGTGAGAGCTTCTCAAGGCTTATTCCAGCCCATTATGAACTTCAACGCATTGCAATGATGCATCATTGAGTTTGCTTAGTTTGACTGTCCTTCCTGGCTTCGAGTTTGAGTAGTTAACAGTTCCCTATGCCTTTGGAATGGGGAAATGGCGCCTCTGTTTCGGTATGATGTGGCAACGATTTTCTTTGTCATGCAAATAGTTGATAATTATATGCATATATATATATATATTTATATTTATATATCCGTGTTCTATATAAACATATCTAAACTATTGCTGTACTATCCAGTAGCTCTCCATCACTTCAGCTAGTGCATCATGAGCCTCTCATAGTGCACATCGCTGGGGCGCAGCTTGGCACTGCGTTTTCTTGCGCTGTGACCTGAGGGAAGCTGCTCTTTTTACGTGTTTCTATAAGATGTGATATTAATGGGGATTATTAATGATTATTAACTATTAAGTACCATACGTATATTATATATAAACTATAACTATATAATAAGTAATATGTTTTTATTGGGATCAATTCATACTTTTTTCAAATGGATGGGTAGAATAATGCATATCAATGGATCGCTTAATTGCACAACCCGGGCCGCGGACAGCTAAGAAAAATCCCATGGTGTCACCAGAGTGACCACACCAAGGAATGGACGACAAAGCGGCATTTCCATTTGGAACCTTGGTAGGCGTGGCTCCGTGCACGATAATACTTCAAGGAAGACCCTCTTTTGGGGCGAATCCACTGATTTTATTTATTCTGTAATATTCTGTATGGATAGTTGGGTGTTCGAACATATGTATATAGATACTTGTATTTTGACTAGCTGCTAATTTCTTTCGATGAATCAGTTGACGATCTTAGACTGCATACAATAATAACAACTGTATAGAATCATGTATGTATGTATGGTATGGTATGGTATGGAGTGGAGTGGAATGGAATGGAATGTAATGTAATGTATGTTATACGAGGTTATGTAATGTAATGTAATGTAATGTAATGTAATGTAATGTATGTAATTAAATGTATGTATGTAGTTAATGTAATGTAATGTAAATGCAAATGTAAATGCAATGTAATGTAATGTAATGTAGTGTATGTATGTATGTAATTAATGTATGTATGTAATGTAATGTAAATGTAAATGTAAATGCAAATGCAAATGTAAATGCAAATGTAAATGTAATGTAATGTAGTGTAGTGTAGTGTAATGTGATGTAATGTATGTATGTCATGTGATGTGATGTGATGTGATGTGATGTAATGTAATGTAATGTAATGTAAGCATGTATGTATGCATGCATGCATGTATGTATGTATGTACTTGTATTGTGTTGTGTTGTATTGTATTGTATTGTACTGTATTGTATCGCATTGTATCGTGAAGTGAAGTGAAGTGAAGTGATGTGATGTTTATGTTCGTATTGTATTGTAATGCGATGTGATGTAATGTAATGTATGTACGTGTGGGCATAGTATGCGTACACACGTATACAGATGTATAATGGACATATACTCCTTTCCAGGCAATGAGGAGAAGCTCGCAGCCCGCTTGGGGGCCCATCCTGCCAGGATTTGTTGCTGGGATTCGACCAAGAAAAGGTGAGATTTAAGCAGCAAAAACTAGTAAAACTGGGAACTCACCAACAAGAATTGGAATTTAACCAGCGCATGTATGGATTGAACCGGACATAGCTGCAGATATTTGTTGACATATATATATATGCATACCTATATACATATATACATATATATATATTGATATATACATATGTTAGATTAGATTAGATTGAAATTAGATTAAGATTATATTAAAAGATATCTATACACACACATATATATATACACATATATATGCTCCCATAAACTGGTCGCTGCATATCCCTAGATGACCAATATGACCACCAGTTATTCATTGCTGGGCAGCACCAGGTCTTCGTGGGCGTCCTAGCTCAGCGCCTCCAAGGCCTTCTGTGCGGTGGTGCGGGCCTCAGAGGATGCACTCTAAGATGGGCATTTGTCCGCTGGTAAACGTTTACATGACTATGGGAAAATCCACCATTTTTAATGGATAAATCAACTATTTCGATTGGGCCATTTTCAATAGCAAACTGTTTGTTTACCAGAGGGTAACAGTTTGCGAACTGGAAAATCATCAGGCTTTTTCAGGTATATCAACTATTTCTATGGGCCATGTTCAATGGCAAACTGTCAAACTGTAACAAATGACCAGAGGGTAAACATTAAGAATGGAAGGAAAGCAAGTCAAAGTGGATGTACCTGAAGTACCTGGGGGATTTCTTGAATCCATTTTTTTAGCTACGCAACTTTTTGGGGGGTAGCAATCGCCAGCCATGGCTGGAAGGAAAAGCCAATAGCCTTCTGGAAGCAGCAGATGAGCACCAAAACAACTACTTTGGGAAGTTATGGAAAAGTACTGGGCAGTAAATTTCACAAGATTTAAAGCTCCCCAGCAGATCACTGATGATAACTGGCTGCTTTGAAGCCACAGAATAAGTCAATTGCACTTTTCTCCGCTTGAGTTGTTTCATTGGGAGCACCCAACAGGTGTTTGACACCCATTCCACACTGGAATCCGTGGGTTGCGATCAGCCAGGAATTCCGGCCCCAGAAACCCATCCGAGCGCTGCTAAGGAAAGGGACTCCACGAGTGTTGGGGAGCCCAGGTTCCAGGTCGTTGTTGTGATTATATGGGGGTTTCCATAAATGGGGTTACCCCAAAAATGATAGTTTTTAATGGAAAATCCTATTTAAATGGATGATTTGGGGGTACCACCATTTATGGAAGCCCCTATGTATGTAGATGTAATAGGATGGAAACGTGCGCAAGCAAAAAAAAAGAGAAATCATCCAGATCATGCAGCATACTGGGGCATAAACAGTATCCAGCATCGTGGTTTCAAGTACGTGTTGTGTTTCTGTTTGAAATGTGCTTTACTCATCAGTTCCCATTTGTTCACATGGAAATGTCCATTCTTGGAGGATTTCCCAGCCAGCCATGTCTAATTCCCTACCCGCCTGAGGCCTCAAACCTTCGACTCATTGCTGCGCACGGGCGAAAGCACACGACTGTTAGGCCACGGAAAACGTCAAGCGGTGCCTTTTGAAAAAGTTGGAACTTTCATGGGGAAGATTGGTGGAAGGTGACAAATACCATGATAAATACCATGGTTCAAGGGTTTCTGGTTACCATTTCAATGGCAAAATTGTGGATTTGGGTTGCCTCGTTGTTGGACAAAGCCATGCCACAAGCAAGCGCCACAAACAGGTGGCTGGTGACTAGTTTCAACATTGTTTGGGATGATGATCATTGCACTGCAAGATGGTAGTTTTTCTATGTGAAACACCGTGAAAAATATGGATATTCAGATGGATAGGTGGATATCTAAGTACTTGGATTGAATCAGACCCGCAGAGTCGGGTCGCCCTTACTGCCCTTTCGTGACCCATCCAGTTTGGGAGGCCCGAAGCACAACAATTTCCTTGAAAAGGTACAGCGTGTTGTGGAACAGGACTGCCGGCAGCTTTGGAGGATGCCATTCTCCAGAGGAATTGGATGGAATTGGATGAGTCTTCCAGTTTTTCTCTGGGATCCCTCTTTGTTGCTTCAAAAGTCGGGTTTTGCCTCGCATCCGAAGCCTGCCAGCCTTCAGGAGGAGCAGAAGCGAAAAGAGGAGCGAAAAGTGCAGGGCATCCCCACAATTTCCTGGTCATGATTTATCCTATTAGAATCATGTGAAGTTGCCATTTTGGGTACCATTTTTGGACACATGTTGGACATTGAGCAACTAGTTGGGGGAGAGGCTGAGATGCCATGGAGATGCCCAGCCCATCCTGTGTTTAAACGGGGTCCGTTTCTGATCGTTTGTGACTAACAGGTAGGTTAAATAATCATTGGCCAGCCAAGCCTAAAGTGGTGTTGATAAAATCGGTGCTTTATTCTGGGATATTCTGGGCATTCCTTGTGCGTATGATATGGTACTGTATATGTAATGTACATGTGCATACATACCTACCGCAACCAAACGTGCCCGTGCCAATGGCAAGTCCCCTTATCTAGCAGGAAAATCATCAAGAAACATGATGCAAGTGGTGGATCCTCCTTTCCCATGATGCATACTATATGTAAATACAGATACATCATGATATATCTATATGTACCGGTTTTCAACCATATGCGAAAATAAGCCATAACTATACGTTAACGATATGCCATATATCAGATATGTCGCCCCACCTTACAATTATTCCTGGCAACAAGCTCAAGGACGCTCAGCGAGCTTCCGATGGCGTAGCCAAGCGAAAGATCAATGAGGAGTCCGAGTTGATGTTGGACCGAAGAACACGAATACAGTGTATATATATTTGTATATACATTCACATTTAAACATATATTACATTATATTTTAGCATGTTATTATATAATATCATATTATATTATTATATTTTGTTATATTATTATATTCTATTATATTATATCTTATTTTGGTATCATATTATAATATATTATATGATTATTATTTTATTGTAGTTTCTATTATTTCATATTATATTATATACATGTGCGTGGATGTGTATGTATGTACACACACATCCTTTAAAGACCCTGACTGACTCTGGAAGATTTGACCCACAAATTTGAAGGTGTACGGCGTGTACAGTTTCAAATGGAGGTGATGTGGGTTGGAGGGCAAAAGCGCGGGTACAGCTGCTGTGTCGACTGCATGACTAACAAGGGACGGTAAGTCGCTGTCAATCTTCACACCAGGGCTCGGGTGGATTTCATGAGCAACTATGGGTAGACGGCAACAAGATATGAGAATATGCCCTAGAAAAATGCCGCCCTGCGGAATCAACAATGATTGGCATCCAGTTGGCAATACCGGAGATGAGCAGATTGCGTAGGCATCAAAGATTGGGACATCAGGGGCTTGAAAGCCTTCAGGAGACCAGCCCAGGTCGGATGACAAACTAAAACCAGTGGTGGATTGGGGGTGCCCCAAGTTTCCATTCCTTGGTGTCGAAGGAGCGGTACCTTCGGAACCGTGCTCAGCTACTGATCTTTCCTGGACAGGAAGTGCTGAGATCTGTTGATACTCAAAATGCGGCAGAGTGGAGACACTCACATTCCCTCTTATTTGATTATTTTGATCATCTACAATGGTTGCCATCACTATGCGTCACTTCATTTTGTATCCCAGAGCCCTGGCCCAGCCTCTCCCTGAGGCCAAACTTCCGCAACCGAACCCGGGCCAAGCCCAAGGTGTTCTCTGAGGTAGGATTGCGTCATTTGCTGGTCGTTAAATGGTGATGAACCCCTGCAAAGGTTGATGTTATGGAGGACATATGAGGATATACAGTGATGATGATCATGGTATGGACTGCATCTTTTTCATTTGAAGTCATGCATTGTGTATCAAAGTCTGAAGACCCCAGCTGTTCGTTGGGAAACTCAACCTTCTCCCCGTGTCATCCTTTCTGTTCGCTGTTCCAACGTGGAACGAGCGGCTGTAGGTGCCACTACTGGCCACTTCAGAGTCAGCAGTGCTTCGGCCCAGCAGACCACGAATTGACCGGACATGTTGAGTACCAAGCCATCTCATTTTTGGAATGCCCAATGCATAATGACTTTCACCCAAACGCCGTTGAAATGGTTGATGTATTCGATATTCTTTGTCTAAGTGACTTCAGTGCTCCTAGACCTGTTTAGTGCTGAAGTATTTTAAAGGAGTCAGGAAAAGTGTGACTCAGGATGGATCACACTGATCACACAATGGTTTTGCAAGATTTTGGATCCTGAGGTCAATTGGTACATGAAGCACAGTCGCCTTCCTCCCAGCCAGAAGCTCATAGACCTTTGACACGCAGTCAGACATGATTGTCATCTATAGGTTCGTGCCCAGCTATTCTCAGCCTTTGTGGAAGGTGAACGATTCATGACAACTCCCTACTGGTAGTTGGTGGTTTCAAAACATGTCGCATATCTTGCCTTCTTCATCCTACCTGGGATGATGATCTGAATGAACTGACTATAATATGTGTGGGAACATTCTGTTATGTTTCCTTAGGTTGAGCTGCCTCTTGCGCATGCGAACACCGAATACCGGTGCGAGGGTCCTTGGTTTGGATGCGGAAGCCGCAGTTAAAATGTCCACTGGCAGAGTTGTTTTGATTTGGTTCGTAGGTTGGTGTAAATGCTTGAAACTTGAAACCTTGACATTTCAGACTTGAATATAGGCAGAGCTTTGGTTGCAGGATGCAGTGGGGAACAGCACCACTGCGGCACTCAGTTTCACTGTAGCTATATAAGCAATGCTAAATGGCAGTTTTTTGAAGGTGTGGTGGCTTGTTGGGGATGAAAAGCACCATCCTTATACACCCCCTCGCTGTAAAGAATTGATCCACAGTTCAGATTCTGCTTCAACTTCACTCACTAAAGCATGTGACATTATATACCATATATAATTTATTATAATATATTATAATATGATATAATATAATATATATTATATTAGTATCCAGATCCAGTCTAAATTTTCCACCAAAGTAAGTTATGAAACGCATTTCTGCTTGGCAGGCCAAGTGCTAATTAGCACAAGTACAACAAGACCCCAAGGACATCCAATTGCGAAAATTGACTTGTCGTGCGCTATAGCAACCCCCTAAGAGAGAAAAGCAAAAACCCCATATACCTAGAATCGTGGTAAAATACTTTCATTAGATACTGTTCATCTTTTTTGGGGTTAATACACACTAATGCCTATGTTTGCAAGACTGTGCTTGACTCGACAAGCCTGGAAAGTGATACGCGCAGCGGCCGGACGGCACTGCTGAAAAGTGAAGATTTGGGCTGCGGTCACCCAATGAAAAAAACCACATCGGCCCACGAAACGACGACCAGATTTATTGAAGACAGCTTCAAGAGACAGATACTCGCAGATATAGATATACAATTGAGATCTGATCTATTGAGCGAAAGCAGGTTTAAGACTTAGGAATTCTTCAGCACTATTTGTTACACCTTACGTGTTTGTTTGAATTGTGCATTCAGATTTACCATGCATGGGTCTTGACGAGGATATCCGTAATATATAATTATGCTGGTATTATATATTGTTTTATATATTTAATTAAAAACAACGTAATTATATCTATTAGTCGATTATTTTGTCATTTATGCTAAATACATTGTAAAATAATCAAGAATATAGATATATTATATATATATATTGGAAATTGATTTTAATTCTCCCCTGGTTCGTCCCAAGCCGCTGCGAGCTATTGCTATTGCCTTTGCTTGCCGAGCTTGTGCGCTATTGTCTCTGTGCTCGTGCTAACACGCACCTCTGCGAAACTGGCCGCTTGCTGCACCCGCCTTCTACCGTTTTGGGGAGCTTCTTTGGGAAGCGGCTTTCGGTAGCAACCCTGGAGAGCAGCTTTGGGGAACAACTGTGGGGAGCAACTTTGCAGCTTTGCAGCAGCATTGACGAACAGTTTTTGAAGAACGACCGCTTTGGGGAGTAGCTTTAGAAAGCAACTTTGGGAAGCAGCTTTTGGCAACAACTTTAGGGGGGAGCTTTAGCAGCTTTGGGGAGGAGCTGTTCGGAGCAGCTTTCAATAACAACTTTGGGAAGCAGCTTCGGGGAACCGCTTTGGGGAGTGGCTTTGAGGAGTAGCTTTGGGGAGCAGCTTAGGCTAGCTTTCCAGAACGGCTTTGCAGAACAGTTGCTTTGAAGAACAGCAGCTTGGGGGAGCAGCTTTCGGTAGCAAATTTGGTACCGCTTTGCAGAATAGCTTTGGGGAGCCGTTTTGGTGAACGGGTTTGCAGAATCGCAGCTTTGGGGCAACAGCTTTGGAGAACAGCTTTGGGGAGCAGCGCCGGCGAACAGCTTTGGGGAGCAGCTTTGGGGAGCAGCTTTGAACAGCTTCCGGACCAGAGGGAAACAGGAGCAGCTTTGAGGAGCAGGTTTGCGCGGCAGCTTCGAACATCTTCGAACAGCAGCTTTCAAAAACCGCAGCTTTGAACCTAGCTTTAGAAGTCTTTAGAACAATTTTGCGACAATTTTCGGTAACAATTTTGCGGAACAACTTTCGGAAATTAATTTAATTAGGAAAAAATTAATTATATTATTATTAATGATATTATTATTAATTATATATTTGAAAAATATTATATAAATATTTATTATATATAAAAATATAAATATATATATATTTAAAAATAAATAAAATATTTTAAATATATATATATATTTAATTAAAATAAAATTATTAAAATTATTAAATTATATTGTTAATATCTTTGAAAATATAATATATTTTTTTTATTATTGATTTAAAAATATATATATAATAAATTTATAAAAATATATATATATTATTCATATAATATTCTTTATTAATTAATATATTTTTAATTAT
>Ga0126342_10022758_pt1 | contig 10315 bp, 11 predicted proteins | sample Cyp1metagenome_FD_92528 | JGI IMG/M metagenome (GOLD analysis project Ga0126342, IMG submission 92528) | Coral microbial communities from Lord Howe Island, Old Settlement Bay, Australia - Cyphastrea 1 metagenome | ecosystem: Host-associated > Invertebrates > Cnidaria > Coral ... | reverse complement strand
CCAGCAAGGTGAACAGGATGTAAAAAGTCGCAAAAATATGCAAGACCGAAATCATCCACAAACACTGTGAGCCAGGCAGAGATTGTAGGGAGCTCACCCCTAATCAAAATTCTTATTGGGCCGCTGTATGGCCAGCGCAGAACCAGTGAAAAATGCCCAAACACAATTGTTGCCAACCAGTTGTGAAAGATGTAGTGCGATCACCAGAGGCAAGAACCCAGGTTGTTAAGGAGCTGGGACTCCTGTGTAGGCCTGTGATGTAGGTGTACCAACAACCGGGCAGACAACGTCAATGACCGGAAAAAATGGTTACAGTTACAGCACAAAGAGGAAGGTGTATTGCGGTACCAGGCCAAACGAGGTCAGTCTATTAAAAGACAGTGAACAAGGAGGCAGGATACCAATGGCAAAAAGCACCCGTGGGCTGAATTGTATCAAGCCCACTAAGGTCAGCGGTGGACGCACAGACACAAATGCGGGGGGCGTCTCGAGCCGCAAACCTTGGTATACCTACCCCTCTGAAAAATATGACTTCGTCAGTTGGGATGATGACATTCCCAATATGATGGGAAAGTCATAAAATTCATGTTCCAAACCACCAACCAGAACAGGTTTAGTGAGGATTTCAACTTCCACTGAGATCCCCCACAATCACAGTTCCCAGGAAGACCCAGGTGGCATTGGCTGTGCCTCACGGGACATCGGAGGGGCCATTGGTTGTAACCAGTTGTAACCAGTTGTAACCTGCTTGTGATCGTCGAAGTATCTTGGAATCTATCTATAGTTACACAGTACACACCTATATAGTATATTGTATATTAGATGAACAAATAAGTATCTGATAACTGATATTGTATCTGGGTATAGTATAGCATGTTTCTTTTTTCTGGATATAGCCCATTTGTGGACCCGTTTATGTATGCGGAGAAACACTGGCAAGATGAAGACAACGTCAATATTGGGAAGCTCGCCGAGAGATACTCTCATCTAAACCAACATAGACCTCAAGTCAATGAGGTTGTAAAAAATCATGGGCTATGTTATTGGCATTGTCCCGTGATAGATTACATAACAACAACACCAAATCACTCAGAAAATTTCACATTGGATAGACCCAACAATTACTTCCTGGTGCTTAGTAGGGAATGGGGGAATGGGATGATTATTGATAGTTATTATGGATCATTCCCCCATTCCCTGCTAAGCACCAAGAGTAATTGTTGGGTCAATGAGTCAATGAGGTTTTCAAAAAGAATGGGCTATGTTATTGGCATTGTCCCCTGATAGATTACATTCAAACAAAACACACCGCAACCAAGGGCTGATGCCGCGGAGACAAATGGATTAATATCACAAATAGGATGGATAATATATAATATATATATATATTATACATATATAACATTGTAGTAATACTTATAAAGAATGTAGAGCCACCTAAACCAAATAAGATCAAATAAGCAACTATGAATCCAAGAACATGCGAGTACTTTGCCCAACTGTACAGAGTCTTGCGCAGCGTCAACCTGGTTCGCAGAAGTTGCAAAAACACTCGCTATTCAGTGCGGTTAACAACTATATGTATGCGTATGAATGTGTATATATATAATTATATACACATTATATTATATATACATAATATATATATATCAGCTCCAGTGAGGATTCCTGTTCATCTTTCTACACTTGGATCCAAAGACGTGCCTGTCAGCACTCCACGCAAGTGCAGGATCACCAAGAAGAGAGCCAGCGCCTGCGGAGCAAAAAAAAAAGGCCCTGCGGAACTGGCTGGGGGAAACCCCGAAATAATGCTGGGAAATGGATGGAAAATGGCGGTAAAATGGTGGTAAAATGGTGGGAAATGGATGGGAAATGGCTGCTGGAACCAACTAAAATGATCTAAAATGATGGTTTTTGTGATCAATTTTATGCGATGCCCAAGTCCACTGTGCAGTTTAAGGACCCGTAAATGATACCCCCCAATAGAAAACTACCGTTAGGGGTTTATTTATCCAAGGAATCCGGTTGACATTCATGTAAAATGTGTAAACAATCTTCCAAAACTACTTGTACATGTCTTCACTCATTCATTTAAGCTCTTCTGCATATTTTGGAAGTGATCCTCCGCGAATTTCCATGCAACCATCAACCAGCAAGAGTTCGATTGGCGTTTCACTGATGACGTGATAACCAACAGAAGGTATATCTCCTCTCTTTAGAGATTAAGGGAACAGATTTTTCTTCTAGTAATACACTCCCATCAAGGATGGCTGGCTGGGAAATGCCCGGACATGGAGGCTTGGACTGGGAAAATCATCGAACTAGATGAGGGATTTTGCATGGCCATACGATTTCCCATTATGGGGTGTAAAGGTTTCCTGCGATTTCCCTTGGCCATCCTTAGCCCATTATCTACATGGGTGTACCAAGTTCATACCTCCTTGCTGCAGACTAGGATGTCAAACAACCACGGGGACAACTCAACCATTCTACTTGTGTCAATGTTAACCTAACTATCATCATATTAGAACCAGAAACACCAGAAACAACGAATTCAACAAAAAGCAAACTCGAACAAGCACAAGATCGTGATAGTGGCAACATCTATATGCGATCCGTTTCCAAGTGTGTTTATCTTAAGGTTGTTTTTGTATGCGCAGGCCCCATCGTATTCTCTTCAGTTGGCATGTTGCAAACTCCACATCTCAGCATCCGCCGTCATTGTCTGAAGCCTCTTCTGGCGTTCTTGGCTGTTGGCCTCCTGGTCATTGTCACGTAAACTGTCTATCCCTTCAAGGAATTCAAAGCTTTCATTTCTTGCGAAAAACAGTTCCTTCATCTTGGCCTTTTCCTGCTTTTGCCGCAGATCTGCTTCCATTTTTCGTCATCTCTTCGACCGACTCTCTGGGTTCCAGAGTCACAAGTGGGTCTCTGCTCTCTCGGCGCTTCAATCAAGTTGATTTGAAACCCCCATGAGTGTTCACATCATGATACCGCCATGGTTTACGATCTAATATAATGTGTATATCTGTATTGTAATCTGTATATCTGTATACATATATACATATAGTTAAATCATGGCCAATCTTAGATACCCTGCCAAAAAATAATTTCATAGCTGGTGAACGTAGATAATCCCATACCAAAAGACTAGTTAGGATTAGTTTCTACCCATCCAGTTGATTGACCTAGAATAAATGGGATGATACTGTGGATGGAAGAAATCCTGCACCAGTTGATAGATGGTTTATCCCATCATTTATAGGCTTTCAACCATCCTTTTGCTGGTGCAGGATTTCGCAACCATCCACAGTATGTGTGATGTTTTTCCCTGAAAAAAACGGGCTGTCATCATCCCATCGAACTGGCCATGGATGAAATCCACTGAAATCCTCAATGTGCTATACTCTCATAACTTTAATATGCTGAAAATAAAACCACAAAGTGCAGGGTCAACTTCTCCATTTCTCAAAAAAAAACATCATACAACCAACATCCAACCATGATTCAACAATCATGCCCCAGACTTGACTTCAGCCCACCGTGAGATAAAGCTCAGCGAAACGGGTGTCCGCAATCCACTGCCTCACACAGCCCCGAGGACCGAACAAAAGATACGAAATGTTTGGGGCTGTATCCCACTTATTAAGTGGGAAAAAAAACATGATAACCCGGCTATATATATATATATGGAGTAGTCCTTGTGTATGTATATATATGTATACATACATATATGTACATATATGTATGTATATATATATTATGTATATATATATATATATATGTATATATGTCTACATGTGTATATATATATAAATATATGTCTATGTATATTGTATCATTATATCACCCACTAACTGGGAAACCATCAAGAAGAGATAGCAATAAAGTAATAACATGTAATAACCAGCCCGGATCAGATTTTAATCAACATAACATAACTGTAGATGCGACGACGATGATCAGAAACTCTGGTGGTTGATAATCTCCTTGGGGATGGTTCATCATGTTTGCTTTACAACAGTATAATGTGCTGTTGCAAGGTGGTGTCGCCCAGTGATGTTGGCGTACAAAGCGTACAGGACGGGGCCCCAGTCCATTGGCAAAGTTCGTGAACATAAGTCCAATAACTAGGGTTCATGGGGGGTATAACTATAGTTAAAGGGGACTACTGTGTACATCAACTTATAACTGGGGGGCAGTATCCTGTAGATTCTGAAATTCGAAAACATCTAATTATCTACCATCAATCATTCTTAAACATTCTTAAACTACCGAACTGTTCTCCAACTTAGCTAAAGATCTGGGGCACCACCAGCCTGTGACGGTACACATCAGGATATCATTCCAGAAAAACTAGTTGCTGGTGAGTACTGTTATAGATGGTGAGTAGTTACATGCTCATTGAAACACGAACATGTCAAAAGAGTTGGAAACTGTTGTTTATTTGGTGTGTTCTTGCTTCCGCAATTTCATGCAATGTCCATATCTTCGAACATGTCAACAAAATCAGAGGTAGCTAGCCAATGGCAAATCTATACCATCTAGGCTAGGCCTGAATTTCTGGCCGGACGGTCCCCTGAAAACAACCGCTGGATGGGCGTTCCAAATGTTGAGATTCTGACAGGGTCACCAGTCCGGAGCCGGTGAGAGTTGAATTCCTGGATTATTGTTGACCAACAATAACCTGGTTGGTGGTTTCAACCCCTGAAAAATATTAGTCAATGAGAAGGATTATCCCATATACTATGGAAAGTAAAAAATGTTTGAAACCACCAACCAGAACAGGTTGTACCACCAAGCGGACGTTGCTAGTTGTTTTATATCGATCGATATGCTCATGTTTGGTGGCAACAAATATACATCCCTCGTTGGCTGAACAACAAAATGATCACATGAAACATGTTGAATATGTTTGTTGGATGAATAAGAGACGTGTTCAAGTGATTCAATACAGATATACAGGGAGTTATGCATATCATATGCATATCTCTGCTATCACTAAGCCGAAATCCCGGTCATCGGTTCATAGCCTCAAACACCACATTTTATGCCACCTTTGGTGATCGATTTTTTTGCTTCTCTGGTCCAAGGTTTCGAAAATGTATGAAAATGTGAGATGAAAGCAACCATGGAAGTTGGGGTCCTATCTTATATAGGGCTCACAATGGCTCACAATGTTTTGTTCAATGACTCCGGGCGAAAGCATAAGAGAGGCCCCCCCAACTATCTTTGTTGGTTTATGTTGACTCATCTATTGATATATCAACCCTTCAACCAAGCCGTGTCACTCCATGTGTCGATATGTTTTGCTGCACCCAGGACTAGATTAAACAGCCCAGGTGCCACTGATCTGGGTAGATCTTCTGCACTGTGTCATACCACTGAGGATCCTCAGCTGAAGCTTGCTTTATCCGCTCGTTCCCGGAAGGACTCCACCAATTGGAAAGTCGTCATTAAACAATCCCAATTTCAGTAAGTTGTAGATTTTAAGTAATCCCTTCCCATAGATTGGTTACAGTCTCAGTTTCTCTCCATAGATTGGTGTCCCAATTTCCATTGTTTCAGATTTTCAGTAAGTTGAAACACTGACTCCACCGAAATTCAGTGACCCAGGCCACAACAATCCCCGCAAGGGGTGATCGTGAAAAAAAACGGTAGGGAATAGCCGTGAAGGTCATATCACCCCGGCAAATGAAAAATGGGGTACATGATGATTGCTCAAAAAACTTCCTTCATAGCAGTGAATTGCCAATGAATGGAGGATTTACCGCACTGTACCCCAATGAATTTGGTCATTTCACCTGTGATAGCCCCAAAAAAAGGGACCATGTTTACTCCCTATGTTCGGACAAGATGTGTTTTGAGTATGTGGATGAGGGTCTCCATTAGCCATCTTACCCGATGATTGACGGAGCATAGGGATTTGCAGATTTGAATATCGGGCTGCGAAAGAAACTGGCACAACTGGCACAACCGAAAAACCCACCGAAAATCGTGCAGCCAAAACTTAGAGCAGCTCGGTTTCCAAGGAATAAGATCGGAGGATCGTAAGCTCCTCAATATTTTCTAATATGTCTAATATGCTCATATATTTTCCAGCATGTTCAATAGTTTGTATCGTGTTTTTTCGGTTTGTCGCTTTGTATCGTTGAAGTCAACAATCAGATTGTTGGGATTACAGCTCACATTGACCCGGGCCCAGGGCCCTCAATTTGACTGGCCGAGAGGTTGTCGGAAGACTTAATTATAATATATATATATATATATGTGTATATATATATATAATATATGTATACTGTAACCACTACCAATTGTAAACATTACACCTGGTGGAACAGTTTTGCCAAATGTTGAAGATAATTCTTTCCTCACAATTCCCAGGTTCCTACGCTTCCAACTGCCGGCCAGGCCCCATCCAAACACCCCACCGGTTGAGATCCCCGTCGTCCATCATTTTCCAAATGTGACCAACCTGCACATCAAGATGATTCGTGGTGCACGATGGCTACCATGAAGACCCTAACTTGTTGCAGTTGAGGTCGATAACTTCATGGCTCGGTTCAATCATCATTTTTTTGCAGCTAAACATGACCAACGCTTCGATACTTTTGTAAAAAAAACTGATTAGGTTACTATGTCCTGGTCAAAATGGCACGAGGTTAAAGGATAGAACTAATTACCCTTCACCAAGCTTTACCTAATTCAGCCGGTTTACCATCTAAAATGCCTCAAAAAATCACAGATTTGACATCATTTGACCACCTCCTCACCAAATCCATTTTTTGTTCATATGTTTGTTCACGTTCCTTAAATTCACCACGTTTTTGCAGTAAAAAAATGTAAAAAATTAGCTGCCCACCGTGAGGCCGTGCACAAAGGTGAGGCTGGCAAGGCCAAAGGCAAAGTAGGGCCGGAAGCGACCCTCCTGGCGGGATCTGCTTTTCTCCCTTCATCGTGGGATACGCGTAGGGTTTTTATCCACTACTAACAAAACTGGGGTGAACTAACATGTTATAAGCTACTTACATCTACCAATATCGGATTTGACCAATGGGGATATTTGGTTGATGTATTTGCTATTCCCAATGCTCCATGGTGCTGGTATATTTGCCAACACCCCCAAAAAGTGACCCAGTGATGTAGGTCAATATTCCAGCACCATGGAGCATATGGGCTATGGTTTATGGTGAAAATTGACTATGGCGAAGTATGATGATGCATCTATGGCTAGTCTATGTAGAAAATCGATGGTTAATATACAGTATGGTTAACATATCCTTTTCTATGAGGTTTAAGCATGGTTGACTCTGGTTGACTATGGTTAACCATGGCTAACTATGGTTAACCATGGTGTAACTAGGGGCCTATATTTATACTACCTAATTTTACTATGGTTGAGTATGGTAAATTATGTTGTTTTTTTAATGGTAATTAGGTTTAACTAAGTGTAACTAGAGGCTTATACTACCCAATCTATTGGGGGTTATCACCCATAACAGGGATACCTGTCAGACGGTGCCACCAAACACCCAGGAGATTGCTGGTTTACATGGCCTATGGGGAATAATAACAAGGGGATATTAAATGTTGCATATTAACTATCTAATGGAGATATTTTAATGGATATTCATTGTGACATATTCATACGTTTAATGGAGATTTACAAGGCATATCTCGAAGATGGGGAAGAATATATCACCGGGATATCTATCTATCTATCTATCTATCTATCTAAGTAGTAAGTAGTCTATGGGTTAGATTAGTTAGATTAGATAGATAGATAGATAGATAGATAGAATAGAATAGAATAGAATAGAATAGAATAGATTAGATTAGATTAGATTAGATAGATAGATAGACAGACGGATGGATAGATAGATAGATAGATAGACGGATGGATAGATAGATAGATAGATAGATAGATAGACAGACGGATGGATAGATAGATAGATAGACAGACGGATGGATAGATAGATAGATAGATAGACAGACGGATGGATAGATAGATAGATAGACAGACGGATGGATAGATAGATAGATAGAAAGATAGATAGATAGATAGATAGATCATCAATGATTCAGGTTAGTTGCACCAGTTTCAATCAACTTTCTGCTTGTCTAGGGGCCATTTTTTCAGCCAGTGGCAGCCACTGATGGTGTCAGGAGTCTCTGCTGTGAGCAAAGGCTCTTCTCTTTGGCAGAGGTTGCCCACAGTGAAGGGAACGCGCTGCAGGGGTTGTTGCGTTCCTGCGATGGTTTGCGCTCGGCCTGAGAACAGGCCATGCACTCGCGGCGCCAGATGCACTGTTGGGCCTTCGCTGCGTGCCACTGCGGAAGCGCGCGATACACTCGCTACAGGCATGGTTTTCACTGTCGGAGTCACTGTCCACCATGTTCCTGTAGTAGTGCGAGTACGAACCATCAGAGCCTTGGCCCTTCCTCAATGCAGCACCAATTGATGCGGGATTGACATCCCCAGATTTACCCGGGTTCATCAAACGTTCCGAATGAAATGGAGGTTTGTGGCTGGGAAGTTCATCGAACTAAATTTGTTTTTTCAGCAAGCCATGAACATGGTTACCCTCTGTAGCTATTGAAAACGGCACATTTACAGTTGATTTACCTATTGAAGTTGATGATTTTCCATAGTTTTTTTATGTTTACCAGTGGGTACCCATCGCAGCCCACCTGAATGTGTCGGAAAATCCGACCCCAGTGGTAGCCTGCAGTGTCTCCAATAGGGCATGCTGAAGGTTCTGTTTTGTGCACATTTTTTCGGATCTTGCGAACAAGCAACGACAGGGATAAATTACCTTCACTACTTGGTGGTTCATCCCACTTAGTTATAACCCCAGCTGTAAGTGTATTAAGCCTACAGAAATCCCACTGGATGAACCAGGGATATTTCACCCACATCCAGGATTCGTGGGTAGTTCGCCACCAAGTAATCAACAAGAATTGGGATCTGAGCAGGCATGAACATGATTAGCCTCTGGTAATGACTGACATAACCATTGAAAATGGCCCATTTACAGTTCATTTACCTATTAGACATGGTGATTTGCCATAGCAAACTGTTAGTTTACCAGAGGGTAACTTAAATGCGTCTTAATTCAGGAGGAAAAGGAGCGCATAGGAATCAACTAGTCTCACCATCACCGACTATGGGGTCTGGCTAGAGCCAACAAAATACACATGTGGAATTCCCTATCGGACTGGGGAAGTTGATGATTTTTTATAATCCACGTTGAGACTGTGGTGCCTATTGACTTTGCAAACATGGTGCTAAAATATTCCACTCTCTATGGCAAAAAATGAAAGTATTGAAGCTTCCCCCCCAGAATTGTTGGTTAATCATCCCAAAAATCCCCCAAAACATTTCTTCCATGCAATTGGTTTCCCCCAAGATCTCCTCAGAATTCTTTGTTGGTATGTCCCCATCATATCACGGCGTGAAATCTCTACAAGGTGGTGCTACTTAGCTAAGTTGTTTTGTAAGTAGCTTGACTATAAAAATTATAAGGTAGTATTAATATAAATATCAAACAAAATTATAATATATATATATATATATCAAACACTAAAATCAAATAGGCACATATGTATATATATATATATCATATATATATATACACATATAATACTGATATACTTACGTATTAATATATTATAGGTTACTTATGTAAGTAGATTGACTATATATCAAACTAGTGAATGGGCTTTATAAACACACTGAAAAGGACCAGGCACTAGCTTGTAGTTATTGGTGGTGAATACCCATCGGTTCTAAAAGCCATCAAATCCCAGTAAATCCCATTCAACGTCCATCCAGTCGCTGAATTGTGCAGTCCAGCAGCTATAAAAGTATCCGCAGCTCAACAAGAAGATGCCAGCGCCAACGGTGTGAAGGCTCTCGGCCATGTCTGCAGCCGCGACAATCTTCACCCGGTAGGGGGTAGCCACAAAGAAACCCTGCACCAGTCACCAGTTGGTAGATAGTTTATTCCATTATAAGTGTTTCACAGTTACCTTTTATATTCTCCAACTGGTGCAGGATTTTTCCATCCACATCTGTGGCAGCTACATCTATTGTCTCCTGTAGATTGTCCCTTGAACTATGGCTGATCTTAGATCAAACAGCTTTGAAAAGTTGTTCCTAGTCTATTTCCCATCTAAATGGCAAAAGCACGAATTACTTTACTTCGTGTGATCCCCACCATGACATTTATACATTTTCTTACTGGCAAATCTTCTGGCATTCTATCTGACATATCTTCTGACATTCTATTTGGCATTCTATCTGGCATATCTT
>Ga0126342_10022757_pt1 | contig 10315 bp, 11 predicted proteins | sample Cyp1metagenome_FD_92528 | JGI IMG/M metagenome (GOLD analysis project Ga0126342, IMG submission 92528) | Coral microbial communities from Lord Howe Island, Old Settlement Bay, Australia - Cyphastrea 1 metagenome | ecosystem: Host-associated > Invertebrates > Cnidaria > Coral ... | reverse complement strand
CAGCGGCCTCGTCTACGGAGACCCTGGAAACGTTCGGGGCTCAGCGCAACCCCTCCGGCACGGCAGCATCCATTTGCCCGTATAACTGAGGCGGCTTACGCAGTGGTCTGCACAAGTTGGGTCTTTCGAGCATGCTGCGCTGCCCACACTCAAGTGCAGAGAGTTTGGGAGACATTCTGGTCAGAGGAGGATGATGACCCGGATGTCCGGGCTGATGAGCTGGAGAAAGGGCTCGCCCACCCTCTTCTCCGGCTCATCGCCCGGCGGGTTCCTGCCGACCTTGAGGCAGGCGGCGTCTTTGCCCAAGGCCGGAGACGGGCCTGGGTGACCTCCATGGTCATGCGTGCACAAAGGCATGGGCTGTTTGAGTTCTGCTGGAGGAAGTAGAGCAGTCGCAGTGTTGATTGAATTGGAGCGCGGGCCCCACTTGGCCAAGCTGGTTTCACTAGTGGCCCTGCAGCGTGCACAAAGGCATGGGCTGTTTGAGTTCTGCTGGAGGAAGTAGAGCAGTTGCAGTGCCCTGGTTGCTGGCGCTCCGGGCAGAGGAGGAGGGGGTGAAGTGAACCAGGCATGGGCAACTTGCTCGAGCGTGTGCCTGAAATGCCGCAAGAAGAAGTAGCGCGAGTTGGGTGGGTCGGTCCCAGGTTTGTTGAAGGTGTCGGTCGTATGTCAGGATGGAAAGACGCGGAACCGCTGGTGCATACCAAGGCTGCGCCGGGCGGCGGGGTGCATCGGCTCTACGTGCGACAGGCACAGGATGGGATGGGGGGGGCTCGTAAGAGGGACGAGTGGGGCCTATGTGACCCACGCGTTTGTGTAGCAATTTTCTCAGGAGTAATGAAGATAATTGGTAATTAAGATAATTGACATGGTGAATTAGAAAATTCGTCCTATTTATTTGAGATATTTTGCCGATCTCTTTTTGGTGTATCCCGGGACCCCGGGATCTCAAAACAATTGTTTAGTTGTTGAATTAATTCGCTACTTTCAATATTTTGAGTATTGTTTGGAAAATGGTGACAAAAAATCAGTTAAAGTAATTGATAGTATTTTTTTTACATTTTCATTATTGTAATTGTTTGATTCTTCCCAGGAATAATTCAAAAAACAAAAATAAGCATAGTAATTAACAGGAAATTTCCTATTAACTAACTATTTAGGTTCTTGTGCCAATTACCAAAAAGAATGAAAAATAATGAACATACTTAGAATAATTGGTAGGAAAATTCTGCTTCATTATATTGCAATTTCCAAGGAATAACTAAAATAAGTAAATACCCAAAACAATCAATACGGGATTTCCTGTTAATTTTTCAATAATTTGAATGAATTTGCCGTTTTCCAAGGAATAATTAGAACAAGTCAAAAAATAATAGAACAACTCTCTTTCCTTTTTCTTATTTTTGATAATGTTGCAATTTTCTGAAGAATAGTTAAGATCGTTCAAAGCACATTAAAAAGTTCAATAATGTAAAGAAAATAATAGGAAATCTATGTATTTTCAATATTTTAAGAAAACCAAAAGAACTAGAATAATCAGAACATGAAAAATAGTGAAGACAATTAGTAGGCAAATTCCAATACAGAGTTCTTCTTGTATTCTTTGGCAAATTTCCGAGGAATCATTGAAATATTTAAAAATAGTTAAAACAATTGGAATAACAATTTTAGGGAGATTTCCTCTAGATTATTTTCATTATTCTAACTAACCTTTGTTTGGCGCATCCCAGGTTCTCAAAACATTTTTTTAAAGATTATCGGTCTTTTAGTTGTTTTATAATTTTGTCATTTTCCAAGGAACAAATCAAATATTTAAAACAATCAATACGAAATTTCTTTTTAGTTATTTTTCTATTATTACTTTGCAGTTTTCCAAGGAGTAACTATTAAACTAATTAAAATTGTTGTAAAATTTTGCAGTCTTCAAAAGAAGTATGAAAATAAACACAGCTGATCGGACATTTCCTCTTAATTATTGAAGCTATTCTATTTCATCTCTGTTTCATGCATCCCGAGATCTCAAAACATGTTTTCAATTGTTTTAGTTACTTTAATTATTTTCATTATTCTTTTGAAAACGGCGAAATAATTAAAATAACTTATAGGAAATTACCTTTAATTGTTTCTATTATTTTCACTAGTTTGCTATTTTCTAAGGAATAGTTAAATGAGTTACAATAGCCAGAATAATTAATAGGAACATTCTCTTTAATTATTTTAACCATTTTCAATATTTTGCAATTTTCCAAGGAATGATGAAAATAATTGGTGGGACATTTCTTCTTAGTTATTTTAACTGTTCTGATTAATCTCTTTTTGGTGCATCCCAGGATCTCAAAACATTTTTTGTTATCTTATTTTTTTTGTTGTTCTTATTTTCCCAGGAGAGTGACTCCGATTCCACGTCTGAACATTAGACGATGTACACACTCCAACAAGTATGTTGGAACGGATCCGGTTGTTTGAGGGGCTCTGTTGTGATTACACGGGCGTCTTACTGAAGCAGCGCACAATGTGGTACACTCTGCCCTTCCCGAGAGAAGCTCTCGGATGCTACCTGGATGGACAAGATAGCACACGCACGCGAAACACCGCGGCAGAAGCTTCTGGTGACAGATGCTATTGCAATTCCCATGAACCATCGGACCCTCAGTTGTTGAAAGTCTTGGAAAGTTTCCGCCAGTCAGGGTCCGGGGCTATTCGGGGAAATGCTCCATGCCCTTGCAGAAACTCTGCGAGGGCTGCTTTGAGGAGCTCTGCAGCACAGCGTGTGCCTGAAATGCCACAAAAAGAAGCGGCCCGAGGCGAGGGCCCGCCCGACTCCCGCCTCGACATCCGTAAAAAACTAGTATCCTATCCTCTCTCCCGGCCAGGTGCGAAGGGCCGCGACGTGCCCCCCAAACCCTGCTGCCCCCCTGCTCAAAATCTAAGCCGAGCAACATAAGATGTCCAAAGGCTCGTGGTGAAGACGAGGAGTGATTCCACCTCAGGGTCGCTGGCGGAAAACGGCGTTTTCAATGCGTTTGTCAGCTCCACCGCCCCTTCCGGCCCCCATCTACGGCGCGTGACCTTTAACCCAGCCTGCTCCCCAGTGAAACGTCCTTGCTTCTGCGCTTATTTGCCCTTTCCCCTTCCCTTCAGGGCGTGAACATGCTGGTCCACCCTCGATTGATGTTCGGGGAATACCCGGACCTTTGCCATGTTCGAACTCTCAGCCTACTGTCTGCCTCGCGCGTGTCCTGTCTCGTATTCCCTTCCATTCCCTTCCCCTGCCCGGGTTTTGCATCCTGGCAAGACAGGACAGCTGCGATAGGCACGTGTGTCCCCCAAGGCATCAAGTAGGTTGCGTCTCTCCCGTCCGCCGCTCAGCTTTGTGCAGGTGCAGAGTGAAGCAGCTTAGCACAGTGGGGGAACTATGAGAAGAACCGACGATGGATTTAATTTGATTTAATCCCCTGGAAGTAGCTGGTGGCGGGCGGGAAGAAATTTGCAAGACTAAAAATGCAAGAACTCCTTTTCTTTCTTTGGTGGGCGGAAGAAATCATGTATAACTTTACATTTGCTAATGCATAACTTACCCCCGTGCCCCCAAGCTCAACGTTGAATGACATGCTGACAGGTGCAGGATTTCCGTCGCTCGCAAAAATCCTTTTGATCCCTGCGTCACCAAACAATGCTAACTTAGGAACGCGAGGTTTCAAGTGTATAAGCCGTTGAAAGTGGTGCCGGATTTCTTCATCAACAGTATGAGATGATATTTGATTTATCTAAAACAATCTGTCTGTTGCTGTCAGCTGCACAAGGCGCATAGGACGTCTGACCGTCGGAGTCTATTTCCCAGGCTCGAGGAAGCGGTTGGGTCGAAGGATCTCGTGAAACTCCGAGAGATTTTGCCCAAGGCCTTGGACGCGTTGGACACGTTGGACACGTCGGACATGTCGGACATGTTGGACATGTCGGACACGTCGGGCACGTCCTAGCCCTTTGGGCTCTATTGGGTTCTGCCATGCGCGTGGCCCGTCGGACTTTCTATAGACTTTCTATGACTTTGAAACGTATAAAAACCATCAAAAATCAAAACCATCAAAAATCAAAACCATCAATCATTTATACCGGTAGCCGAGGATAAACATGAGGAAACGCAAGGATTTGGATTTTTTGGGTCAACGTTCCTGTGAATTACAAACGCGTCCAACCTTCTGCTCAGTTGTATTGTAGACAAATGTTCAATTGAAATGAAGTTGCGACAGCTGCGATTGTGGGTTTTGATTTTGAAGAATGACAATTTTGAAAGTCGCACTGCAGGCTTCCACGGCAGGAATGAGCCGTCCGGAGGTCATCCAAGACGCCTGGAAGGCCCTGTAATCACTGTAATCCTGAATTCAGCCATACTACCGGCAGTATCCAGCAGTAGCATAATATGCGGAACATCCCGTGACCCACGACTCCGAAGATTGAAGAAACGACATCACCATCATCGTTGTCATCTTCCAATTTCGTCCGTTTGATGCGACCTGGCCAGTTGTGGAATGCAGAGTATTGCCGCTTGAAAGAAGCCGAGGCTAGCTGCTTTGGTCCCCCAAACTTGTAGGGGAGGTTCTGCAAGTGTCATTTCATGTCGAGCATATATTGGCAATGGCTTGAAGCGAAGCAGACTAAGCAGACTTAATACGTTGCCAACTTGGGCCGTAATTACTTGGTATTGGGTCCGTGAGGTCAAATTGAAAGAGCAGATTGACACGATGGCCAAAATGATGAAGGAGGCACGTCCAGCGGAATGAGACGGGTGTGTGCATACCACAGAAGGTCCACAGTGCCACAGGAACCTCGGTAGCAGGATTTTCCTGATCATTCCTACGGTCCTACAGGTTCTTGAAATGCATCTTTGTATTTCTTATAGTTCCATAATTTTCCCATATTTCCCCCTCAAGACCCCATGCCGAGTTGGTCCTCCTTGAAGTAAAACAAGTTTCATATTACATATAGTTTCATCATTTTTGATCACTTTCGATGCCGCTGCTGAAGGAAGAAGCTGCTAAGAAGATCCAGGCAGCACAGCAGGGCATTGAACAACCGGCCCAGGACCCGTCGGGTGGCAGTCGATGTGGTTTGAGTACCATCTAGGCATGACGTATTTGGAACGTTTAGGGACAGGAAGTACCCGGGCATGGGCCGACCGGCCTGCAGTCCTTTCTTGGGAATGAACTCTAAAGATAAAGTGACAATCATTGACAAAGTGACAGACAATGACTTCTCGATGCATAGTCAGCGTCATTGAGTCATTGAGCAAATGGATACAAATGATCCATTAGATGAACAGATGGGACAGCGGAGAACCGCTTGCACTTTGTTCCCTGAGGACGAAGCTTCAGGCCAGAGCAGCTGCAGACTCCGGGACTGCCAAATTCCCCAGAAATGCTCTCAGAAATTCAGTAAGGCACTAGGGAAGTATACGGTAGTACTCGTAGTATGTTGTACTAAGATGCAGGAAGATGCCAAATGATTGCCAAATGAATTTTCAAGAGGCCCTGCATTTCTGACCAAAAAGGTATGCTGCGGTGAAGTCTGCCATGAAATTTATTGAATTTTCACGTTTCAGGGTTCACCGAGTCTAACCCTGATTCACTGATTCCAAGGCCAGATTCCCCTGGTCTCAGAGAAAGCAGGTACTCGTATCACAGGAGGCCGCCGTGGAACTTTTGGCTCAAGGCATTAAACTGGCAGGTGGCATTTTTGTTTTCTGCAGCCGCAAACCTTCGCAGCTTGTTCCTGAGCGTAGCACTGCATCACAAATCGATTGCTCCTTTGCGCCCTTGAAGGACATTCGGCATCTAATTCCGTGCATTTCTCACTTCAGTCGGCTGTAGGTCATGAAGATCAACATCGCGAATCCCACCACGGGAATGCAGAAGATGCTCGTTCTGACTCAAAAATCAGCAGGCTGACTATTTGATATCTGATTAGAATCTACACAACTAATGCCCCATCATGCCCTTAGCTGCCTGAAAATGCCCTGGTCGCAAAGGAAGATTGAGATTGATGATGACAAGAAGCTGTACCCTCTCTTCGACAAGCGTATGGCCCAGGAGGCAGGTCATGAGGTTACGAATCACCTTGGATGTCGTGCACATGTTTCAGCGATTCCTCAACAAGACTTTGGTTCCCTTAAGCATTGTGGCTCCACAGTTCTTTCATTTCGATCTGTACAAGGGAGTGGGACTGAAGTGCTTGATTCGTGAATACTGGTGAAATAGTACGTACTGTATGTATCTGTATGTTACATATGCATAGTTGCTCCATGTTGCTCCTTGTATTCCTTTTGGCCTTGGAAATCTTGGAAGGTCTCCGGTGACACTCTTGGAGACGAGTTCAAGGCACGGGAGAGATGCAATTCTTTCATCTTCTTTCCATAATTTAATCATATTTAATCCATAACGACCATAATGTATGAAGCAGTGGCAGAAGTTTGCCAGGGGATCAACACCGCAACTGCCAGGGCTACGTCTTCCGCATTGGTGGTGGCAACGACAAGCAGGTCCTGTGGGCTGTAAGCGTCCAATAAATGTGGATAAACGTGGATGTATGTGGATGAGATGGTGCTGTTCTTGTTGTGTCATCTTTCTATACAGTGCATACAGTAATTTGCATTATGTACTTCTAGCAAGCTGCAACCACTTCATGTCGTGAGTATGGGTTGGTGCTTCCTTTTGCACTTGTTTCCTCATGTTCCGGTAGTCCTTTTGGATGGATTCTTGATGAGCAACCAGCTAGTGCCGTTTCCTTTGCCAGGGCTTCCCAATGAAGCAGGGTGTGCTGTGCAACCATCGTGTTCGCCTTCTCTTCAAGAAGGCCGTGCGAGCATCAAAGCAGGTCAAACCGTTGTTCTAAGTTTTTGGGGAGAAGTTCTTCGGAAGTTTTGCATATCTTATCTTGCGATTCTGTAGCTGCGGTAGCTGCGGTAGCTGCTGAACTGCAAGTCTCCACTGCCTCGCAGGGCATGAGCTGCTACCGTGAGCGCCGCAAGGGTTGCCGCAAGCGCAAGTCCGTGCGAGGTGTGGCACCAACTTTTTGGTCGGCAGAGATCTCGAAAATTTAGTCCTGAAGGGAACACCATAGGGACCCTGCCAGACACCTCTGGACACGAATTTCATCAGATTTCCATTGTCTTTCGGACAGTGTCACTGCATGTCATCAGTGTCCAAAAGTCCAAACTTTGATCCCTCTCGTATAATCCAAAAGTCCAAACTTTGATCACCTCTCGTATAAACTTTGGAATGTGATCCTGTTGAGGCTGCATCGTTGGCCAAGACCTTGCCGTGCTCCACTTGGCCACTCAGCAGACAACTTGCAGGGATGAACCTGGGAACGATTGGGAAGGTGGGTGACACAGTGGATAGATTCGCATAGATGTTGTTATTGTTATGTCATTGCTCAGGGTTGAGACGGATCTATTATATATTCCAATGTATTCCAAAGGTTCCTACTATGGTTTCTGACTTTTTGTGCTTGGCTCCTCCACATTTAACGATTTTGAAGGTGTGCTTTTTGCTCCGCCCCCAAAAGTTTTTGCACACTTCTTCACCAAAAGGTCATGGTCAAGAAGGGTGAGGCGGACATCCCGGGTCTCACTGTCCCTCGGCCGTTGCATTCAGTCAGCGTGATGGGTTGGGTGCGATCACAGAGGAAGATGCGCCCTTTCACTCAGACAAAGTAAGGGCATTCTTGGCCTGCACGGGACTCTTGATTTTTGTGTACTTGCAAGGATGACAACAAGCCTCGACGATTGGGACCAAAGAGGGTCCGGAAACCAAGACTGGGTGAGGAAGGACCGCACTTGGCATACTCAATTCAAGCTTTCAGACAAACCCATTGAGGCCCCTACCTCATACAAGAAAAAGGTGTGCCAAGGTGTTTGCAGATTTTATTCCTTTACTTCCAAGGTTTTCGTGGTTGCTTTCCTTGTTTGGTTTAGTCTTCGCGGTGGAATAAGACAGACACGCACATCATGTAATTCGACAACATATGACATGACATGCTAGACTCCTAGACCTAAGTACTGAACAACTATACATGGTACAATATAACAATGATATACAATGATAATAATAATAATACAATGTATATATATATATGATTATATATGTATACAATGTATAGCATTTGATTGTATCTATATGTGTATTGATATAGATAGTCATACATTAGATACACACATATTTTCTACGCATATACACAAAAGAATACAAAAGAGCTTTTTAACTGCATACGACCCTTGCTTGCTGCCAGGCATCCAAGATCCGCAAGCTCTTTGGCTTGGAGAAGAAGGATTTGTTGACAGCTGTAAGACCTTATGGAATATTTGACTGAGCATCCTTTCTGAAGAGAAAAACAAAGATACGACGGCAATGAAGGAAAGAAAGGATATGGATTGTATGGATTGACAAGTCTCCTGCATCCATACGAAGGAAAGGATATGGATTGTTATGGATGAAAAAGACTCAAGATCTCCTGCACGACCAATCCCGGCCAGGACGATGTGCGCCAGTTCGTAGTGCGACGTGAGGTGAAGGAAGGCAAGAAGAGCAAGGCCAGCGCTGAGCTGTAACGGGTGCAGCGAAAGCATCCGGAACAAAAAACAACTATATAATACTATATAATATATAATCTTCCATGTTTTCAATCGTTTTGTATTAGTCTAAATTCATCTTGTCATATCTTATCCATCTTTCAGGTTATTTGCTGGATTTCGAGCCACCCCCTTCGTCCCAAGTTCCGATGAATTCCGATGCGAGGCCCCAAAGATCCAGCGCCTCATCACTCCACAGCTCCTGCAGCGCAAGCGCTACTTCAAGGCACCGCTCGGAATGTGGGTACTGGAATAGGAAATAGGAAAACCATGAAACATCTGATGATAAATGATGTCAAAAGATGTGAAAAGGTCTTCGTAGAGACTTTGATTGCAAACAGCACCAAAAACGAGAAACAAATGCTTGCATCTCTGATTTGGAGGACAGGTCAGACTTTGCATGATTTCACGATTTTGCACGCAGCTGCTTGGATTGATCAGATTTGTTGATCTTGTGTCTTGGAGGCTCGAGCATTTGCGTATCAGTCATTCTGACAGCAGGTAGATCGGATATCTGGATTTCCAACCATGGCAGCTCAGCCGCTCCTCGCTGAGCGCTCCAAGCTCTCGATGGTCTATGGCGTGAATGAGTATGAAGAGATGCTTCGTGAAAAGATGTCGCAGAACTCCGAGATTGCTCAACTGAAAGCTTTGTCCCCTGACGAGCAGGGGCCATTGGCATCAGCTGCTGATGGAATCCTAAAGTCAGGCACTGAAGCAGACGGGAAGAGCAAGAAGGGCAAGAGGGAGTTCCCAACCCCGAACAAGCCGGACCCTATGCCAAGGGAACTTGAGTTCCTTTTCACTCGCATTAGCCCAGAGCAGATGCTTAGCAAGAAAGAGAAAGCATGGGCAGACAAGTGCTTGAGGAAGACTAAATGGGCGTCGAAAGAGTGGGTAGCCATAAAATAGCATAAAATAGCTACTGGTATGTTAGGCATTGTTCTGCTATTTTGCTGTCCAAATAGTCCCAATACAAGCACAGCAGCCTCCTAGGCACTGATTTCCGACATCCACTCAACAGAAAATCCTCATGTTTGTGGGGACGTATGCATCGTACGTACGCAGTTCTGCTCAGGTTCCGAAGCTGCCAGAAGTTTTTGTTCGCAAGAAGTTCATGTCTCAAGTAAGATTATTGGAAGCGATATACAAGCATACTGTCTGGCATGGCATTTCCTAGCTAGGCTTCGCAAAGATACCAATGAGTAGAACGTGCAGAAAGCAGTAAGAAGCCACTTGCGGCATGCTCAAGAGCATCCCTATCAAGAGCAGATGCTAATGGAATTGCAATACGTCAGGCTGATTAGAGATCTTTCGTAGTAGCCTGGATTCTCAATTGTACAAGTTTGATTAGTTTGATTCCCTTCAGGGTTTAAGGTGGGACCTCCTGTATCAAAGAGGCAAAGAGCATGTTTCTGTGGGGCGGCTCTTCGCTCAGGATGCTCTATATGTGGAACGTGTACACCGCTTTGTTCTGCAGCCAGTGTGCTTGCGTCTTGGCATACTGCTTCATGCTCTCTCAGGATGTAGATTGGTACCTTGCCACCGCGCTCTTCGGAGTGCCTATGGCTGGGCTCATGATCCAAAACGTCTACATTTTGCATGACGTTTTGCACGGTGCCACCTTCCCTCCTTATGAGTGGCAGAAGTACATCACTCACTGCTGGGCTGATCAGTTTTCATTGCCCT
>Ga0126342_10022756_pt1 | contig 10315 bp, 7 predicted proteins | sample Cyp1metagenome_FD_92528 | JGI IMG/M metagenome (GOLD analysis project Ga0126342, IMG submission 92528) | Coral microbial communities from Lord Howe Island, Old Settlement Bay, Australia - Cyphastrea 1 metagenome | ecosystem: Host-associated > Invertebrates > Cnidaria > Coral ... | reverse complement strand
TTGTCCTACCATTTTCCATGGTTTTCCATGATTTTCCTTGAGCTTGTCCTACCATTTTCCATGGTTTTCCATGATTTTCCTTGAGCTTGTCCTACCATTTTCCATGGTTTTCCATGATTTTCCCATATTTTTCCCATTCAAACCTCCATTTTTCATCCCACCGCCGGCACCTAGAGGCCTGCTGCAAAAAGGCCGCCGCCTCGGCGCCCGCGGCGGCGGAGCGCGCGGCGCGCGCCGCGGGGTCTTCCTGGGGCGGCGAAAAGGACTTTTTTTTCGCCATGAAAATCACATGTTTTAGATCTTGGATGAGGATTTGATGATGATCCTTTAGGATCTTTTAAAATTTTCCCAGATGATCTTGGATGGTTGAAGTGAAGATCAGGATTTATTGATGAATTAGGATGTTTTAGGATCTATAACAACCACTTTTCGGGATGAAGTGAAGATCAGGATGATGAATTATTCCAGGATTTGAAGTCCATGAGTGAGCTTTCGAACTACTTTTGTGGGGTTGCTGTAACTTGTGCAAATTTGCAAATTCAGCATGATTTATGATGAACTTTATGGTTTATGAGATGTATAACATTGTTCTCATGACGAGCTGTATATGGGTCTTTCTTCGTGCTGCTTCGTTTGTACCACGAGGATCTAAAAGGCTCAATGTCAGTAATTCAAGAGGAAACACGGCGCTTACAGAAGATCCTAAGGATCTGGAGAATTACTATGAATTACTCTTAGTAATCTGCATAGCCTGGCTTGCTAGAAAATCATTGTTTGCACTATCCATATGTCAGGGATTTCTTGAGGGCACCACGATTCATGACGATGAGCTTGATGGAGTATCTTCAAAAAAACATAACTGCAACTGATAATTGCGTCTTCCAACCCCAACCATGCAAAATTGTGATTGGCGGGTGCTATTTCATACATCAGTAAGTAAACTTGGATGGCTTTCACTAAAGTCTTAAGCTTTAGCGGTTCAGTGATTCATGGGTTCACTTCAAGAATGGGATGTATCAGGAACCTTCGATAAAAAGGAAACCCTTGAAATCGAAGAGCGACCTCTTATTCCCATGCTCTTTCCGCCAGGTCCTGATACAACACTTGTGCATCTTGTGCTGGTGGCCAAAGTTGGGAAAGCAATCTACCATTTGCTTATTTAAGATAGCCATGGAAAATCCACCCATTTTTAATTGGTAAACCATGGTAAACCATCTATTTCTATGGGCCATGGCTTCCATGGCTATGTTAAATAACCAGAGGGTATCATTTGTCTTTCGCTTGCACTGTATTTTCTGCCTCATCTTCACATTCATCTGTTACCACTTACCCAAGACCATCCCCGAAATTCGAACTTGCACACTCCAACAACACATGAAACCGCCACATTCTCCACGTAAACCGTACAGAAACAATGACCTATCGAAACAGCAAAATGCTGGTCAGCAACTCTACCCTGGAAATTCTATTTGACCATCAAAGATCTTGAAAAAAAATCACCATTATTCATCATTGTTCCATATTTTTCCTCCATCTTCCCAGCCTTCCCAGCCTTTCCACCATTTTCCACCCAACCGAGCTGCTCTGGGTGGTGGTGGCGGTGCAAAACTTCCCTTTCCGCCAGGGCCAGGGCCCCCAGGGCCCCCGGGTCCACCAGGTCCACCAGGGCCTGGGAAGCCGCAACCTGCGCCGGAGGCAGAAGTGACGTCCATGGGGCTGGTGCAAGGTGATGAACCATTTTTTTGGATCCGTTTGGTTTATGAACCTTGTCATATGAAGCATTTTTTAAGATGTTTGTTGGTTAACCTTGTAATATGACTATATATTGTTACATATGCCATAATTCATATAGTGATGCTAGATACTGGATACCAACTCGGCTAAGTAGGGGCATAACCCTTGTTATGTTAGAATGCATCGCCAACATTGGATGATTCACTACATGGGCTGCGTCTGAAAATGGGACCATTTTATTGGAGGAACATGATGACTGGCTGGTGGTATACCCACCCCTCTGAAAAATATGAGTTCGTCAGTTGGGATGATTATTCTCAACATATGGAAAGTCATAATCCATTCATGTTCCAAAGCACCAACCAGATCATCTGTTTGGAAAAAAAATGTTCCAAACCACCAACCAGATGATGATACAATGGATTTTGTTGGGCGCCCAATTTTCAGCCATATCCATTTGGAAGCATCGATTTGGATGGGCACTGTGCGAAATCTCTGTTTTCTTGGTGCTCTACAAAAAACAGCTTTGTTGATGACCATCATTTTTGTCAAAACTGTCGGAATGATCCTCCAAGTTGGGGATCCCATTGAAATATCGCCTCCAACATGACAAATCGGCCTCTAAAGCAAGGTTTCGTTTGGGAAATTCATTTCTTTCACTTCCTGGGCTTCAAATGTTCATCATCCATATTTTTTTGATAGTTCAAGTTCAACCCCAATAAAGTCTCTATACAAACCCACTATAAACCAAGCAAAACCATAAAACCGCATTAAAGGTGAGTAACATCCATTAACTTCCCATTAAATCCAATGAAAACATCATTGACATCCAACAAAACCACATTAATCATCCATCAAAATCCTTAAATTGGGTCTTGATGGTATAAAAATTCCATCTAGGATTCCATGAATCAACAGGGGTCTCTTTAGTGTCTCTTTAATGGCTCAGCCTCCGCAAGGTCCTCCGCAGCCGCCGCAAGGGCCACAGCCACCACAGCCACCGCAGCCGCCGCAGCCGGGGCCGCAACCACCTGGGGATGGATGAAAGGACCGATGGAACTGGGCTATGGGTGGGAATGTGTCATATATTATATTATATATTATATATATATATTATTATCCTCGCGCCTTTTTGCAACTGTGCGCGAGTCAGTGAAACGATGTATATACATATATTCTATATATAAATATGAGTAACTCACTAAATAATGAAGGAACAAAGTAACTAAGTAACTAAGAAACTGACTACCAACTAGCCAACTAACCAACAAAATAACACACAAAAAAGCATACACAAACTATATAACCAACTACATGAAGCCATTTATAACTAAATAATTTCATCAATATATACCAAATGTTGAGCTATTGAAAAGAGTTAAGTGGGGCTAAGGGACACTAAGTTTAGTCAGTCTCAAGTCAAAAAATGAGCGTGAATCTCAAGCTTAAGGCAAGGGGTGGCTATCTAGACTGGAAATTTCATAATACTGGGGGTTTCATGGAGGTTGAGAGTCTTAATCTGGATTTGATCATTCTATAGATAAGCTTCTTCAACTGAGAGCTAGCTATCTCTTGCTTTTTCTTTGGCGACAAATGTCCACAAGAAACATAGGATATCCATGGATATCCATAGGCTAACCTGTCAACATTGAAACAGGTCGTTAGGTTTCATCTCCGGACCGTCCTGGAGTCCTGGACGACTAAGATCCTACAGAAAACAGGCTACACATGACCTACGGCATATTGTACTCCCCTCGTAGGATATCTAAACCTTCTGGGGCAGCAAACCAAGATCCAGTAAACTTGATGGAATGAACCCTTCATTTTTTGTCCCCTTGAAACCATGGCAACTTGTTAGTGAGATGAACTCATTTGCCACAGATTTGTAAGATGAGACCTGCCCAAACATCTGGGAGCCTCAATGCCAGCTTCCGCTGCAAGAAACAAAAGTCAAAGGTTACCTGCAATGTGTTCCACTAGGGAATTGATTTCGTAGATGCCATGATACAATCGAACAACAATCCAACAATCCAACATTTTTACGGGAAAAGGGCACTTTCACCCCCATGTGGAGGGAAATCCATCAGTTGATCAACATCTTGCCAAGCCGGCAGCTCCAGCTCATCACCATGGTCGCGGCGTTCCTCCCCTTTTTTTGAGAATTGGTGCGAACTTGATCTGCGCGAAAGGGTTTGGGCAACTGCCAGGAAACGCGCCTAACGCGCCTGTGCTGAGTGCTCTCTTTGCCACATGATTGACAGCACTCGAGTCCTCTATCGCTTTGGCTAAAAGTTCAGACCCTTTCCTGCAAACTACCATTTGTTTCCACTTCAAACCACAAAGAAGTCTTGGAGACACCCCCTAATCTAATAGAACAGTAAAATTCCCACAAGACACAGTGACAAATGAAACTTGTTCTATCCTTTTGGGAATGACTATAGCCCAAAGAAAACAACCCTTGCAACCCATCACCATCATTCTTCCATAGCTTTTGAGACTTGAAATCAACTACTGAAATACCATGAAATACCCATAATTACAGTACCCATCATTTTTTCACAGTTCAAATCACCTAAATGCCATTAAATGCCTATATTTTCCCATATATTTTCTATACATTTTCCCATCCTTTCCACATCTTGCATCCCTCCCAACCCCCATCCCCCACCACCTCCGCAGGGTCCGGGGCCACTGGGTGGCCCCGGTGGTCCGCTGCCCGGCCCGCTGGGTCCGCCTGGCGGCGCGCCCGGCGGGCCGCAGCCGGAGCAGCCGGAGCTCGGCAGCGCCGGGAGCCCAGAGCGCGCAGGGCTGCGGCTCTTGGAACGGTCGCGCTCCGTCCTGGACACTTTTCATGGGCAGATTTGGTGGGATTTATCATGGGCGTATCACTATTGGATTTATGAAGAACATATCAATAATTGGATTTTCATGTTGATCCGGGCTATTTGACACCTTCAGTGATGTTGGTCAATTGAAAAAAATCAGTACTTCACCCATTCTTGCTGCTAGTTTTTGTTAAGTCTCCAAGCTTTTCTGGTTGGTAAACTCAGTAAACTCCCTCCCTTTACGGTTGGTGACATCAACGTTTCCGTTTCATCGTCCTGGTACCGGAGCCACCACCGCCTGGCCCAGAAGCGACATCTGGGGGAGGGCCAACCGAAAGCGGGAAACCAACGCATTTCACCACCGTTGTTGCGGTACAAAGCCCTCAAAGAAAAGGGAACATCTGAGCTTATCTCTCCCAAGTTGCTGATGCTTTCCAATCTTTTAGCTATCGATCCCCGTTCAAATACATATTGCTTTCAGTTTTCTTGGCTGCATATGGTTCAACATCAGTTTTGGGTGATTAACTCCCATCACTCTGGCAGAGCAAACAATCTCTCAAGTCAGAAAAACCAAGTCGAGATAGCTGTGATTTTTTATCTGGATCACTGCTGGTTCTCTCTGCTCCCTCCATCCCTTCCAGGACAAAGCACCCACATCGCCATTTAAATCAGGGTCATAGTTACCATTTCACAACGGGGGAGCTAGGCTTCTTACCCAGCTATGGATGATGTCCAAGGTTTCCCCGGCGATCATCCCATTGATACCCAGGGATCAAGCACATGATACATGTTACTAGATTCCATGTATGTTACCTACTAGATGTTGTGCAAACATCATAGACTGTTCGCGCTTATCCCGTATATCAATGGATTGGTTTAAGGGAAAATCTACAGGAAACCATGGTTTTTACCATCAAATATAGGGGTTTCCTGTAAATTTTCCCATCATCCAATTCTATGAGTATATATATATATAGATTTTTGTATCAAAAAATGCATGTTTCGTATGCCAACACTTCAACGCGCCTCCACCACTGGAGCCGCAGTTGCCGCCGCCAGGGCAACCGCCCATGTTGCCACAGCCGCCGCCCATGTTGCCCATGCCAGGCATGCCTGGGACGTTTTGGCGGCTGGTATTGCCCAAAATGGTTCAACATCTAGTGGGAAAAAGCACCTTCCAACTTCATTTTTGCAGCTTTTTGGGAGGTTCCATGTTTATTTTTTTTGTGTAAAGGGCAGGATACTGTAGAACCAAGTGAAGGTGGAAAGAACATAGTTGGCTGATCTGATTGAACTGGATTCTCAACATCTAATACATGTAACATGCGAAAGTGCCCCGGCAGTTTGGGGTTCCACAATTTGGACCTTTCTTGGTCGGGAGTCAAGATCTTTTCAAATCTATCTGCAGATTATCCTTTGCCGTGTTGACACTGTTTTGGGTGATAAGTTAAAGATTACCCAGGTATCAGGTAGGATCCAAAGTGGCAACAAGAAGCAAACTCGCTGCCCGTCTTCACATGAAACTGCTATGGCCAAAACATGGGTAACCAACAATGTTTGGGGAGACATGTCGGCTGCCTGAAAATCCAGCATGCGGTGCTAATGGCAATTTTAACCGGGAACATGATTATTGATTAGTGGTTTTAGGGATTCCGAATTTTCAGACAACTCCATGTATCAAATAGACCAAGTAAAATAATTGGGGAATATCAGCTACACCCTACATGTAAACGGGAACCCGGGAACCCAAACTGTGGGGTCCCAAAAATGATTTTACTAAAAATGGCCCATACTGAATTCCATGTGAAACTGCGAAATCTTAGTGGCTGCATTTGACATTGATACTCTGCCTCAAAAAAGGTAAAATATTCAATGACAAAATCCAAATACTAAAATCTCATGGTTGAATATTTGATTGAATATTCAATAATTCAATATTCATCAATATTCAATAATGAAATAAGAAGGTTCACCATTCTCCTTATTAAAACACTGCCACTCTCCCAAGCTGGACCTGCCATTTGGCCATTTGGCCACGGCCGCCACGCCGGCCATCTTGCCGAGATACCACCCATGCCACCGCAGCCCATGCCACCCATGCCGCCGCCCATCATCATGGGGTTCATCATCATCATCATGGGATTCATATTTCCTCAGGACAGGAGACAGCTGGAGTTAGTTACAGTATGTTACAGTTAGTTAAGGTCACTTTTTTTCCGGGGAACATCTGCAAAAGAAACCGCTATGTTTTCCTGTCGGTGTAAACAGCTGATCAGCTGATGTAATGCTCGTGGACTCGTGGACGTGGGGATGCACCTGCCAACAAGTCGACTGTGATACTTCTGGGCTGTGCAATTTGTCACTCGGAGAAAAACCCTCCCTACTAGTCCAGGAGATTTCTTGTAAGTATACCATGCTTTTGGAGTAGGACAACTGCAAATTGTTCACTCCAAGAGAAAATCTGCGTAGGAGATGCATTGAACTATATAATATTATATATTGAATCTTCTAGTGTGGTTAGTTTCTTATCAAATATCATTCAATCTTCAATATAACGAGGAATTGATCTTCCACTTGCTCCATTTTGCTGGCTCAGCAATCTGAACGACACATTTATTTCGCCAGGTGTCAAACTGTTGTTAGTTGATAACATGTATAATTATCACGTATAAAGTATAATTATATATCACATTTGAAAGCAAGTGGAGTGCTTGCTTAGCCGTGAGCCAACCTTCCATTTTCCAACATGGAAATGGGTCTTAAAAAATCACACACCAAAGACACCACGGACTATATAGACGGCCAAGCTTCCCATGCTTCCCATCATTTGACTCATCATGGAAGGATCGATGCCCATCTGTTTGAACATGCCTGGCATTGAGGCAGCAGGTTGACACAGCGAAAGCACAACAGGTAGATGTTGGTAGATTAGTCAAACCCATTGTATACAAGGCATGCGGAAGTCTTTCTTGGCGTTCATCATGCCATTTTTCCGGGGCACATGAACACATATTTGGCAGCAACAGCCAGTCAACAGTTGCAAAATGGATGGCAAATCAGTGGCCCAGCACACCACTAGGCCCTACTGTGCCGGTGCCTATCTGGGTTTGCGAATGCTGTCCAAATTCTCATATTTCCACATTGAAGTTGGATGAAATTGGTATGTTTGGGGTGTACCCCAGTTTTGGACAAAACCATAATTCTAGCACAGTGTTGCTTGTATATCCCCTTGTATCCTCATAACATGCTTGGTTCAATCCGCATTTTGTCACCCCGCTGATTCTGTTGGTACGTTGGGAACACCGTTCCATCTATGGGTTTTTTCGATACCTCCATCTTGATGGTTGGGAAAAAATACCCACAAAGGTGATTGGGGGGTCCCCGTTTGTTGTGGTTCGAATCATCTTGTTGAATCTCATTGCTGTTCACCAATATCCCGATATCCCTATTGCTCATGGTTGACTATGATGATTCCACATGTATCCTGTTACTCATAACGTATTGCTTTTGGTTAACTACTATTATTATTACACTCCAGTAAGTTAACATAGACCCTGAAAATAGCCAATTCTGAGTGAAAACTAGTCTTCCAGGGTCTATGTTAATTTACCAGATGGTAACTACTATGATTGAATACCTGGGAATCTTAATTGGTGGATTGGTTAACGTATAGCTGCGATCACAGGTAGCTTGTTGAATCCCCAGCTGAACAATCCCCATATCCCGTCAAAACGTGGCCATGGCGCCATGGGGTTGGTTGAAGGCCATGCTGGTTGGTGGTTCAGCCCTACCCCTCTGAAAAATGATGGAGCGAAAGTCAGTTGGGATGATGAAATTCCCAACTGAATGGAAAGTCATAAAATTCATGTTCCAAACCACCAACCAGCCATTACCCTCCGGTAAACGTTTACATAACCATGGAAAGTCCACCATTTTTCATGGATAAATCCACAAGAAATATCTATAAATCCCCATTTTCCATAGCATGCTACCTAAGAGATTCTTTAGCTACCAACGGTGCCTTCCATCTGCTTTGGATCCATCCCCATCTGCTTCATGACTGCCTCAGCTTCGCCATCGTCATGGCTTTCTGCGGCTGAATGGATACCCTACAAAGAGTCGTCTTTTATGGGGATATGATGAAATGGATATGAGAATCTAAAATGATCTAGAATGGATAGAAAAATGGGGTATTGTCTATTGGTGGATATAATATGATATAATCCGCGTGGCTGGACATTGCGAAAAAACAGCGTGATCATCCTACAATACTTCCTTGGGCATGATGACCGTCCTGCTATTAGAGACCGATATGAACATCCAAAATGTTGAAGGGATGACTTTCAAAATATCCATCCTTTTCATAAGTTATAAGCTTCTATAAGTTTGTTAACCTGTGGGTCTGTTCAGTCACAGGCCAAGATGCTGGATCCATGCCCATCTGCTTCATGAGCTTCTCAATGGGGCCTCGGATCCCAGTGCTATGAAGCCGTTGTTTAGATCACAGCTTTCAATAGCCCGTGGTGAAATACAAATCAGGTGGGATGAACATTCCAATTTTTCAGTGAAATACGCTACTTTTAGTGGATAAATTCACATGTCTATAGTTCCATGAGTTCCATGGAACCAAATATTGCAGTTTTGCATTTCCAATTGATGTAAGCAATATATTGGACCTGGATGTAGCCAGATTATGTGGTGATACTTCCGTTCTATCTGGTGATATCATGTGATATTCGCATTTGATCTGAAGGCAAACCTGCCCCAATAAAGTAGCTTTGATACATCCCCACTATTGTTTGAAGCACGTCGTTTCACAAAATTCTATACCTATATATAGTTTAAACTTAATAATTAATCAACCACCCATTCGAAATTATCCCAAACCTTCCCATACGCGCCAGCGAGAAAACGAAAACTATTATAACTATTGAAACCACCAGTCAGATGTGGAGGTAGTATGGTAGGATTCTACATTTCTATCTTTGTTGTAGGTTGTTAATAAGTCAATAAGTCATATTCAGTCACCATGTTATCCATGTTTTGGTGGGTAAACCCTTCCTCACCACATCTCACCGCCAAGCAACTCTTCTTCTTTCCTTCGCCTTCCTTTTCGCCTCCATCCTGGCTCTGGGACATGCCGGGAAGCGGTGAAGAATCACACTGAACAGAGGAAAAATCGGAAGGGAAGAATGGTACGAGTATATTGGAGGATTTTGGCTTGTCTGACTTCACACATTTCTGCAATTTGTAAATCACCTTGGTTTTCAGGTTGGTTTTCGGACTCCGTCACGCCACATCATCACTGGGTGTGTGGCAGGATATCTGGGGGCAAGCCCACGAACTGCATGGGACATTGGCCTTGTGGTATCTTAAGGTTCTATCCTGGTCGAGTTTGATGTGCTGTTGGTTTGTGCTCCATGGAGCATTGGCTTCTGTTGCCACTTCTGAGCCGCAAAGACAAAATTCGATGAATAAACCCCGAAACAAACACACTTGAAAAGGCATCAGCGATGATGGGCAAACCCCTATTGTATCACAAACACATTTCTGTCGGTGAGATCCCCACATTGCTGGTTACAGATCTCATTCTATCAAATATTTCCCCATGATATCCCATAAACTATAATTGAATATCCGCCGACCCCGGCAGACGCAAGGGGGAGCGCGCCAGGGAATAAGACAAGCAAAGACAAGCAAGTTTAGCCGCACTAGCAGCAAGAGCAGCAGCGGCAGCAGCAGCAGCAGCAGAAGCG
>Ga0126342_10022755_pt1 | contig 10315 bp, 12 predicted proteins | sample Cyp1metagenome_FD_92528 | JGI IMG/M metagenome (GOLD analysis project Ga0126342, IMG submission 92528) | Coral microbial communities from Lord Howe Island, Old Settlement Bay, Australia - Cyphastrea 1 metagenome | ecosystem: Host-associated > Invertebrates > Cnidaria > Coral ... | reverse complement strand
TATTAGGGGTAAGCTTCGAACTGCCATTTTTGGCAATATTTTAATTGCGTTATATAAGGAAATTTAATTAATTAATTAACATGACTTCGATTTGGTTCCCTAACAATAAATACCCCCCTAATACTAAAAACTACCTGCCGTGTTTTGTATTGGGGGGGGGGTTTAGTATTAGGAGGAAGGGATTATCTATCTATCTATCTCTGTCTGTCTGTCTGTCTGTCTGCCTTTCTATCTGTCTATCTGCAAGATTGAAAACGAAGCTCTTGTGCGAGACTTCCTCATTTTTCGAAGTTGACAACATCAAAAACGAAGCAATTCTGCGAGACTTCTTCATTTTTTTAACTGGACAACATCCAAAACGAAGCAATTCTGCGAGACTTCCTTCAAAAATGGAACCTTGAATGCAGAGCTGACGGCTTCGTTCCAATGCGTTTTTGAAATTTCCAGTCCATGTCTCTAAACTATTGCGCCTGCCACGAAAAAGTGAGGCCAGGCCATACGAAGTGCTGCACCTGTCACGCAAAATCATCTCAGCAAACCTACAGATCTGATGCTCCAAAATGCAACCCCTCTCAGGAAAGCAGCGCCTGGACCTCCCAACATCTCTGATGAACATGTCTCTCGTACTGCCCCTGCCACGGAAAATTCATCTTTGCAGATCCTCTTCAAATGTCCCACGCCTGCCATCGATTTTAGAGATGCTACAAAACCCTCACGTTTTGCTCACTTTTGAGAACGTCCACAATCCCTTGCACCTACCACGCAGAACGACATCTGAACGTCCAAAAGTGGTCCGAACGTGGTGTGTTTTGTACATGTTGGCTTCGAAATGTGCTTCGCGCCACAACGGTGTGCACTTTTTCGACATCTCAACTTCCAAACGTGGTCCGACAATGGTGTGTTTTGTACATGTTGGCTTCGAAATGTGCTACGCGCCACAACGGCGTGCACTTTTTCGACATCTCAACTTCCAAAAGTGGTCCGACAATGGTGTGTTTTGTACATGTTGGCTTCGAAATGTGCTACGCGCCACAACGGCGTGCACTTTTTCATCTCTCATCTCCCCAGACGGTTTAGCAAGCCTATTTTTCGACCCTCCAGAGCCACAAATCAATGGAAAAACACAGTGTTTCGCAACTTTGCTACCTTTTCGCGCACCTGCATGTTCTGTCTTCTGACTCTTTCGCTTCTCTGATCTTCTTTCTTCTTCTCTTCTCTGACTCTTCCCACCTCTGCTTTTTCATCTGTCCATATTGTCGGAAGTTTGACTTCTAAACTTCCTTCGGTTAGTAGCTTCTTATCCCTTAAGGCCTTAAGATACAAGTTGTATAATTTATATACAATTTAGATATTAACAATGAAAAAGTAATGTAGAGCACGGATATTTTCTAAGAGCACAGCCGGCAGCTGAGCAGCTCTTGGCGCCAAGTCGCTGCTTTGACGTGTCGAAATCGGCCGTTGAGGTCCCGTTGAGGTCATTGATGCAGGTCATTGATCTCTGTATTGCATCGTCATTGCATCATTTCTTCAAAGTTTCTGACCTCAAACGGGTTTTCAAAGAGACTTCTTGAGACTTTGCAAAGACATTTGAACTTTTCCATTTTCTTCCCTTCTGCACAGAAGACTTCAATGTCTCACTTGACAACGGTTCGTTTGTGAAAGGATTTTAGAACAAACGGGGGCCATAAAACCACGAGTTCGCACAGTGCAGGGCCTCCTTTTTGCGATCGAAGCACTGAGCCAAAACCTCCTTTGCCTCGTTTGCAACACGAGCAACGCAAAAACATTGCAAAAAGTTGAGATCGAGTTGTCAAATGTTTTCAGAATTTTCACAAATAGTGTTTCGGCGTGCTTGAGGATGCAGGTGATTTGTTGTGTGCCATTGTTTGCCTACAAATGGGTCGATCTCAAGCTGATGCATATATCAGTTTGCATTTCAGTTGCTGTAAATTAAATCACATTCGACTTATGTATTATTCCGATTTATCATCTTTAATACTAGGATTCAATTTATGTTAAACGTATATTCAATTCCCATCAATTCCCTGAATAGCATGCCATAGATACGCCAAGCAAACGCCCAGCAGTCGGAAAACCAATCGTACAGTGCAAAGCTTGCCTGCTTCCAATGCCCTGGATGCCTTCCTCGGAACCACACAGATCACAGGATGGGAAACCTGTGAAACATGGTGACACCCGGCACTGGGAAAAGTATCATCGGATATCATCGGGACCTGACGTCTGATCATCCATGGTCATGGTCTGAATGTTCAGCCTTTGTGGGTGACACTACTGCATGTTGTGCACGTCTGAACACCTTCTTCCCCTCTGTCTGCGTGCCAAATCACTTGGACCCTCTGACTCGACCCGACTCGATCCGCACGCCAAAGGGCTCCAGCTCAAGATCTCGGCCTTGAAAGAGTATCCGGCAATCTACAGCCTCGTCATCCTCGCCATTCTCGTCATCCTCGTCCTCCTCGTCCTCGTCCAGGCGAAAATCCGGAAATGCGGAAGAAAGCTCCTCCATCTCCATCTGTTTCTCATCCACCTTAGTATCCACGGAAATCGGATGAAACGGCCACAAACTGTGGACTTTTTTGAAGCAGCTTCCAACACCAACCATCCCCACAGCTCCACAACTGCACAGCTGCGGCTATGTGCTCGCGCAATGCCTATGTGGAGCAGGAGTTTTGACACGCACACGAATCGTCAAATAATGTGAAATCCGCCATCCTGCCGGCGTGTGTGATTGGAAGGTGTTGTTCTTGTTTCTGTCCTTGGCTTGAACTGGTTCCTTCGTTCTCTTGCGCGAGTTTTTGCTTCGTCTGTATCAAGTCCACCCCCCCGTTACTAGTTACAGCACGCACGCGGTACTAAGCTGATCGACCGGTGCTCATGTGGTTTGCTGTCCATAGGTTGTTCAAGCACGCGCTTTCTACTCAAGCTGCTTCTGACCTATACGGCTCTGTCGTCTCTTCTTCTTCCTCCTCTTCCTCTTCGTCTTCTTCCTCTTCTTCTTCTTTTTCCTCTTCTTCTCCTCTTATCTTGTGCTTCTCTCTCAGGCTTCCAGGTAGCGTGCACATCAACCTCCCTTGGGGCAACCTCTCCCCGCTTCCACCCTGTCTCCTTCCATGCAGCGGTCTTCTGTCAATCCAGAAGCTCATACATAGTACCTGACGCTACTTTGCTGGGTGCGTTGCTCATTTGGTACACGGTGCACCACCTAGAGTCCTAGCGTGCATATCAAACTCCCTTGGAGCCATTGCTCTATGGCCGGCGGGCTTGCCGAATGCAACTAAATAATCACCCATTTGGGGTGAGCTTAGAGGTGCCAAATGTCGCTCTTGCTACCAAGAACGTAGCGTCGGCTTCTCCGCACAGGCTTCGCACGGTGCTCGGGCTTCTAACAGCTACTAGAGAATCCTAGATTTCTTCCCCGCTCTTATTTCTTCTTTGCAGCTCTTTCATTTGTTTACATGGGCTTGCTTATATTGCTTAATCAGCAGTTCGACCTGTTGTTGTCCTGCTGTAATGTTGTTGTGACACCTGGCCCATGTACCGTTCCACACTTAAAGCGTGAGGAGAGGCAAAAAACACAAAAAGAAAATACGACACCATCGAATCTGCTCACTCAATTTTTTGAGCATCGTTTTTATTTTTCAAATGGAAGCATTTGGCATATGTTTTCAATCAGACCACATCTGACTTCCCTTTTACATTGAAAGTACGGACGTGCGGTATTGCAAGAAAAAGACAACTAGGAGTGAAAACCGCCCATACAAACTGCAAGTCGAAAGGAAACACAAAAGAACTTGGCTGAAAAGCATCAGCGTTGAATCCGGAGCAGAGAGTTCCAACGCCCTTGTACGCATGTAGGGGACAGTTGTTCAGGCCCTCGAATTTGCCAACCCTTTTTTGAAGGGAATTGAAAGCTATCAGTGGTGAGGGCACCTCTTTCTTTAGTTTTGTTGTCTCCAAAGTGTGATTCCCGTGGCAACTCACTTCGTTTCCCCAAAGCCAGTCCCTGACAATTGTGGATGTTTACGCAATGACCATTCCTTGAACCTGCCCTGAAATGCTGTTCGCCAGGAGGAATCTAAGTGGGCATAAAGCTGTCATTCTACTGTCTTTTGATCGCCATAAAATGTGTCCGGAAAACTTCAGCACCTTAGATTCTACGGCATCCTCCTTAAAGCCCTGCGGAGTGTTGGCGCTGCTTGGACTAAAGGAGGACACGGGCTCTTGAAATATGGTGAGTGATAGCAATGATGCTGCAAGCCTACATGGATTACACATGCTCACTGGCTGCAAAAAAGCTGCCTGATCAGAAGAGGACCTGAGATCAAGTCAGCGCAATCCAAAAATCATCCAAAACCAACTCAGCAACGAATGCCTTGCACCCTTTGCTGTCATTGCACCTCATGACTTGTTCGATTGTGCGCCTTACCCGGCCGGCAACTTCCCCAAGAGGACGTGCAAAGAACCTTGGTTTTAAGGGATGGCCGTCTCTTGGAAGACATGCCCCCGAAGAACAGCCCTCAAAACATGTCGTAGATCAAATTGGACAATAGGAATCGAATGGGATCATGCTGCGACGCTGAGCGGCTCCAGGTCGACCGCAACGAAGCGGGCTTCGCCCTCTGGCAGCTGCACCACGATGGCCATGCCGTCTCCTGGTCCAAGGGAAGCGACAAAAATCACCAAAATTTTGTCTATGGCAACGCAATGGCAATGCATCACGATGTATCATAGTGTCATAGTGTATGAACATACACAGTTTTTTTGGATATATGTTTTGATATGTGCATCCGGGACCTGCTTTTGTGCTTTGAGAGCGACGGGATGCGACTGAGACAGCCGGTGGAGGCTAAGTAAGCGGCTGCCCAGCGACACTGCTGACATGAGCCAAAACGCATACAAGGGAATGCAAACCGAAAGCACTCTGTTGGCATCAGAAGCACCCATGCTTGCTTTTGGCGCTCATGATTTGGCAACCATTTCAAGATATGTCATTGTCATACAACAATACTCACATGCTTCTCAAACACCACATGTGCTGTAATATCTACAAATTTCTGGCATGTGACATTTGGAAAAAGGTAAACATTGAAACAATGGCAGTGGCAATTCCTCGATTGATTTTCCCGAAATTTTCGAAGGAGAAATGACATGTCGGAAAGCTCCCGAGCACTTCAGATCCCGTGAGGAGCCCACAGAATTCTGATTTATGAATTGAATTTGGTTGTTTGCGAGTCAAAAGCAGTTGCTTCATTGAAAATCAGTTTGGCATAGTTTGATGAGAATTTGAATATAGGTTGAATACCAGTTTGAATAAAACACATATATTATGAAAGATGAATAAATAACTGTGAATCATGTCAAATTATGTATGTATTAAGGCATAACATGAATATGTTTAAAATATGAATAACCGAAGGAAGTTTAGAAGTCAAACTTCCGACGACATGGACAGATGAAAAAGCAGAGGTGGGAAGAGTCAGAGAAGAGAAGAAGAAAGAAGATCAGAGATGCGAAAGAGTCAGAAGACAGAATATGCAGGTGCACGAAAAGGTAGCAAAGTTGCGAAACACGGTGTTTTTCCATTGATTTGTGGCTCTGGAGGGTCGAAAAATAGGCTTGCTAAACCGTCTGGGGAGATGAGAGATGAAAAATTGCACGCCGTCGCGAAGCACATTTCGAAGTCAAAATGCGCAAAGCACACCATGCTCGGAGCACTTTTGGAAGTTGCGATGTACGCCGCTGTGGCGCGAACCACATTTCCAAGTCAAAAATGTGCAAGCACACACCAGGTTTGGAGCACTTTTGGAAGCTGAGATGTCGGAAAAAGTGCACGCCGTTGTGGCACGAAGCACGTGTCCAAGTCAAAATGTTAAAAACAGCACATGCTCGGACCAATTTTGAAGGTTCAGATGTGGTTTTGCGTGGCAGGCGCAAGGGATTCTGCACCTTGTCAGAAGTGAGAAAAACGTGAGGGCTTCATTTTCCGTGGCAGGCGCAGTACGAGAGACATGTTCATCAGAGATGTTGGGAGGTCCAGGCGCTGCTTTCCTGAGAGGGGTTGCATTTTGGAGCATCAGATCTGTAGGTTTGCTAAGATGATTTTGTGTGACAGGTGCAGCACTTCGTATGACCTGGCCTCACTTTTTCGTGGCAGGCGCAATAGTTTAGAGACATGGACTGGAAATTTCAAAAAACGCATTGGAACGAAACCGTCAGCTCTGCATTCAGCTTTCCATTTTTGAAGGAAGTCTCGCAGCATTGCTTCGTTTTTGATGTTGCCAAATTCCAAATTGAGGAAGTCTCGCAGACTTGCTTCGTTTTGAATGTTGTCAAGTTCAAAAGCTGAGGAAATCTCGCAGAATTGCTGCGTTTTTGATGTTGGCAAGGTCAAAAACTGAGGAGGTCTCGCAAAGTAGCTCCGTTTCCAAGCTTGCAGATAGACAGACAGACAGACAGACAGACAGATAGATAGATAGATAGATAGATAGATAGCTACAACTACAACTACCACTACCGCTACACTACTACAACACTAATTAAACTACACTAAACTACACTACACTACACTAATTACACTACTACTACTACTGCTGCTGCTGCTGCTACTGCTACTGCTACTACTACTACTACTACTGCTGCTGCTGCTGCTACTGCTACTCCTACTACTACTACTACTACTACTACTAAAACAACTACAACAGCAACTACTACAGCAACTACTACAACTACTTTACGACAGCAACTACAGCTACAACTACTACTACCAGTACTACCACTACCACAGCTACAGCTACAATTACAACTACACTGCATTACGCTGCACTAATTACAATGCAGCACACTGCACCTACAAATACAAATGCAAAAACAACTACACTGCATTACACAACACTACACTGTCATTACACTACCCTGCGCTAATTACATTACAATACACTACAACTACAGCTGCAGCTGCAAACTGCAATTCCAACTACCACTGCATTTCGCTACACTGCGCTACTCACACCACACTACACTACACTACAGCTACAACTACACTACTTTACACTACACTACGCTAGACTACACTACACTATACCGATATCACACTAGAGTACACAACGCTACAGTACACTACTATACACGACACTACACTATACACTACACTACACTACACTACACTCATTACCACAACTACCAAGGCAACTGCAACTGCACTACACCAATTACACTACGTACTACAACTCCACTACACTACACTACAACCACAGCTACAACTGCGTTACACCACACTACATCCAGCAGTTGCGGTGAGGTGACCGCTGCAACCACTGCCACCACTCCAAAAGTCACAGCTCCAACAACCTTTCGGTCGATCAATGAATTCGCTTTGCCATCCGTGATTCACAACAACCAACCTCTCCATCGCCCTCTGTGAGAGTTCAGTCACAGACTGTAGGCGAGCCAACGGCCCAGCCCCCAGAAACAGTGTGTCAGCCAGCAAGCTCTGTGGCAAGCCGTGTCATGTCACTGCACCAGGCAGCGGGCAAATTTGAACTTTCAGCAACAATACCATGTTGATTAAAAGGTTCAAAGTTGAAAGGCACGGCGTTCACTAGATGCTGGGCAATGTCACTGCGTTCTTCACTGGGTGTTTGGAAGAGCAAGATTCGAAGATGAAAGGGGCCGTGATGTATCCAGGCAGTGGCCAAAATGCCCTCGAGGACGCTGCGCGAACAATCCCCGGTAAAGGAATGCTGTCTCTAGCCAAGCACGCGATCAAGTTCCAAGCAACATTGTGCCCCAGCAACGGTCACATGGCAAAAAACACTTGTTGCCCATGATAAGCTCCCTGAAGACAGCGTCTGGTCTTCTCATGTGTTTATCACAAGCAATGGCGAAGACATTCGCTCGAGAGACTGGCCCGCAAACCTCATTGTGGCGGAGCCCCGGTTCTTCGAGGTTCCTCCATTGTTGCTTGTCTGTGGCTGTCTCCAATGGAATGTTCCTATGTTGCAGGTATCTGAGGACCGGCCGATGTCCGCTATTGTTGGGTCCGGTACGGAGCCGCCTCTGGTGCAGAGCTGGCTGCAAACCAAGAAGGACAGACCGCGTTAAGGAAGACTCAGGCTGACGAAGAACATGACCGACCCACTGCCAAACCATCCGGACAAGCAAGGAATTCCAAGGCTCAGTGAAGGATCGCCCCCAAAGTTTCACACCATGCCTTAAGACCTGGAGGCACTCCACGGTGAACCAAGAGGGATGGGCACGACCACCTAACAACCAAGTCAACAGGGTAACGCAATGCACCCGAAGGCGACGGAGAGTGCTTTGCTTGACAGAACGCACAAGGACCACCTCAAGGAGAGACAGGACGCAGTCACGAGAGATTGAAAGAGACGGAGCTTTTGGCGCCGCGTGGCGCAACGGCAGGTAAGGAGCACGCGGTTGGAGAAGAATGCAGCAGTAGCACGGGCACTCTCCTATAGGTTTCCTATTTTTGAAACTTCCGCCGCCTTGTGCGGTACTACTGGTATGAGGCATAACATGTCCTGAATCCGACTCCCCAATCCGCCTCTCGAGGTGCTGTCTCACGTGGCGCTTCCTGGATTGAATCATTGCAAAATTACCGTCGGATTACCGAAGGATGCACGGTCCATATAGCATATGCTTACACACTGCAATGGTGAAGATGCTACAAGCACCATGCCTGCCACGAAAAACAAATGGTAGAATCGTGCGCGTAGTGTGGGCGCCAATGCTGTTGTGTGATACAGAGGGCGCGTAGTATGTGCAGAACCCCACACGAAGATGTGGGAAACAAGACACTTGAGCCACTTTGTGCTCTAAACCAGTCATTTGTGTTTAGCGCTATGCAAAATAAAAACCCCTACGTTCTTGGAAAGATCCCTGCACAGTGTTGGGATGCAATTTTGAATGTGCACGACTAGTGTAAACTAACGACTCACAGCCAAAGTCCGAGTCCCACAAGGAACATACCCTCCATTGTAAGCAGTGTTGCTTTACCCTCATGCCAGTTGCTCCATGCAATGTGAAGGGGGCACCGCAGAAAAGTCCCAAGGTATCACTGGCAACAAATCCTCGCGTAATGACATGACAATACAATACAATCCATCACAATCCCAATCCTCCTGCTGCGTTGACCCCGTGCGTCTCATAGGTTCTTCCTGGTCACACCAAATTTGGTCACTTGCATGTCACCTACAAGCAGAAAGCCAAACTTGTGCCGTGCGACACCGTGCAGAGACGGTGCAAAACAAAACAGTGTGTTTCGACCTTTTTTGGTCTTGCGTGTGCCTGTGGCGGACGACGTGGGCCATCATCATCCTGGTCCGTTGCGCTCTCAGGACTTGATGTAAAAACCAGGCTGAGATCCGTTACACATCGAGTTACACTGTTACAACTTGTGTTGCAACTCGCGTTGCAACTCAGGTTACAACTTGTATCACAACTTGTTGCAACCAACGGCTTTCATTTTGTTAACTAACGACCTGGATCACTCTCTGTTCTGCTTTTCAATAACTCTGTGCATGTTTCAAGGCAGGGTTCTTGAGATTACCCAAGGACTTTCTGTGTTTCTGGCCTCCGCATGTCGCTTTTCAAAGAAATATTTGATTCAAAGATTTGCGACATGAGTTGCCTCACGTGTCGTAGTTCTGCGGATGGGTTCCTCCTTGGGACGCGAGTGAAAAAACTCACACGTATCTGTTGCCAACCTGACAACACACTCGTCGCTTCTAACCAAATGAATCGGCTTTCATCTTCAATTATGCATCATTTGGTTGAAATTGGACATAATGAACTGCATTGGACTTACATCAAGATGACTTCGGAATAAGCCAAGAAACATGCCAAGAGAATCAGACTGTGACAAGAAGTCAAACCAACTTCCAGCATGTGAAATTGAATTGAAAGGAAAACATGTGACTTGCAGCTGAATGCAGGGAAACCCGCTCAGGCATGCTCAAGTCAACTAACAAATTAAGTTATTTAATATATATATATATATGGTAGATCTCTCTGCTTTTAACCGATTAAACTAAATTCGGCTTGCCTTTTGCTGCGTTTACACTATTTTTGAGCAGGTTGAATTCCACGGAGTTGCAATTTCATCTTATCAGGTTGTACTTGCACTCATCTGAAGTCTGTTAAATTTCAACCGTCTATATAGTGTTTCAAGAAGTACGTTGAAGCCATTGATGGAGTGTCAGAAACAGTGCCCTTTGAATTCAACTGCTTAAATTCAACTGCGATGAGGTTATAGATTGAATTCAATAAATACATAAAG
>Ga0126342_10022754_pt1 | contig 10315 bp, 5 predicted proteins | sample Cyp1metagenome_FD_92528 | JGI IMG/M metagenome (GOLD analysis project Ga0126342, IMG submission 92528) | Coral microbial communities from Lord Howe Island, Old Settlement Bay, Australia - Cyphastrea 1 metagenome | ecosystem: Host-associated > Invertebrates > Cnidaria > Coral ... | reverse complement strand
TGGTTAGTAGTGGTTAGTAGTGGTTAGTAATGGTTAGTAGTGGTTAGTAGTGGTTAGTAGTGGTTAGTAGTGGTTAGTAGTGGTTAGTAGTGGTTAGTAGTGGTTTGTAATGGTTAGTAGTGGTTAGTAGTGGTTAGTGGTTTGTAATGGTTAGTAGTGGTTAGTGGTTAGTAGTGGTTAGTAGTGGTTAGTAGTGGTTAGTAGTGGTTAGTAGTGGTTAGTAATGGTTAGTGGTGGTTAGTAGTGGTTAGTAGTGGTTAGTAGTGATTAGTAGTTGTTAGTAGTGGTTAGTAGTGGTTAGTCGTTAGTAGTGGTTAGTAGTGGTTAGTGGTTAGTAATGGTTAGTAATGGTTAGTAATGGTTAGTAATGGTTAGTAATGGTTAGTAATGGTTAGTAATGGTTAGTAATGGTTAGTAATGGTGACTTTTCATGGGATCTTTCATGGGATCTACTGGGATATATACCCTCTGGTATTTTTTTACAGTTTGCTATTGAAAATGGCCGTTGATAGTTGATTTACCCAGCTATAAACCTATACGTTTCAACCCTAGATTTTCTCACCAAACTCAACCCATACAACAAAAGCTGACCGGTGAAATTAAGCTTGGATGGTCAACATGGCCCAACTACCCTCTGGTAAACGTTTACATAGCGAACTGGAAAATCACCATCTTTAAGTTCGGTAAATCAACGAACTCAATGGGCCATTTTTTAATAGATGATTTTTTTAATAGATGATTTCTAATAGATGATTTATAGATCAACTATAAATGGGCCATTTTTAATAACATTTTTGTATGTTTACCAGAGGGTAAAAAAATGCTCAAAAAATGCAGTCCCGTGATCGGTGCCCTTGATCCAGGGATCCAGGGCGACTGATAGTGAACCACCGACGCAGTGGAATGGTAAGACCTGCAGGTAGGCCGTTGATTTTAAAAACGGATATTCGTTTGAAGCTCGTAATGTATATTTTTGAAGCCTGGATCATATTAGCCAGTCATATTATATAGAGTAATTTAATAGTATATGATGGTTTCACTTTTGTTGTTTATTACAGCATGGAAGGTTCGTTTCACCTTCCATGTCATAGCAACTCCGATACGTGAAGACCAACCAAAATCCTCAGTTTGTGATTGTTTCGCTTCTTCTCTGTCACATAGAGAGAACAGTGTATCAGTTATATCTGTATATGTAACCAATATGAGGGGGTAATATCTGGCGATGGGGGTACCAAATGGATATAAATGGATGACTGGGGGTAGCCCTATGACTTAGGAAACCTCCATATTAGAGTATTCTGTGGATCTTAGTGGTGACCAGTGCAAGCATCATGAGCAGCTTGGAGTCGCTTGCAGTTCCGCTGAGTGAGTATATGTCGCCACAGTTAGGGGGTTTACATCTCAACTTCTGACGGGTATTTTTTCGCCATCACCCCAGTTCTTCAAAATCATATATATATATATATCCATATATGTATATATCATTTGTTTTGCTAAACCGGGTTTATTTGTTGGTTAATTCCAAATGCTTGGTGGAGGAAAGAGATGATACACAACTATCATTCGGGACTCACAGTGTATTAGTCCTCACTACTTGGTGTTCCATAGGAAGTGGTTTATAACAGTTTATAACCCAGCTATACAGTAAGTAAGGTAAGATTAAGATATCCATTCATTGCCCCAATTGTTCAAAGTCATCCTCCAATTTTCTTATTAAACCTTTTTGGTTTATTGGTGAGCTCATGTTTTTTGGTGGTGAGTTGGTTTCAATCTCCATCAAATGATGGTGAAGTTGGTCAGTTTTTTCGGTGAAGTCCCATTTTTTCTGTTGCGAAAAATTCACCGACCAAATCATCAATTTGAGTAAGATTAGGATAAAATGGATAACTTCATCCAATAAAAAAACATGGTTTTTATCATTCATTAAATCATATGAAAAATCATCAACTTGCTAAACTTCACCATGAAATTTTCACCATCCAGCGGGGATCCCATCTGTGCGTCCAGGGCGATGGAGAACTATGCTGTGATGACAGCAGATCCATCTGTGGATCTGCTGTTTGGGCCTTGCTTGGGCACTTGGAACGTGACTCGGTGAGGAGGAGGGAAATTACCCGTGACAGATATTTTTTTTTTTGGCCCAACTCGCGATGTGACATTATTTTTGATGGGTTTAAAAACTACGATAACCAACTATAGTTATAGATAGTTATAGGAGGTGTCGTTCATTCCATAAAAATAACTGTTAGTTGGGCCATAACTGGAGGATTCCAGCCGGGGTACCCCCAGTTATCAGTGTGTCAAGCTCCTGATGGAGGCATCCCCAAGGCTCTCACTTCGAAACGGGCCGAACTATTCAGGTTAGTGGCATATTACAATTTACCCAGATAAATGTTGAATCAATCAACAAAAATCTATGGTACGAAGCCAATTACTAGGAATGATATCCCACTGTTATCTTAGTAGTTCCATTATATCCCCATGTTTGTTAGAACTTAAACCAACCAACCATTTTCATGAAACTAACAACAAGACTCCACCAGAAAGCCACCGGTTTCCGCACCCGTTTTGAGGCGTATGCAGCGAATGTGGTTACTGCCGGCAACAAGGTCCTGGTGCAGTGGCTACTCGCACAGATTTCTCAGGGATTCAACCGAAAAATCTGGGTCCTTGGTTACATACAATGTGAGGCCTCCCAGGTATAAGTTGGTTAACAAAAGCCCCAGTAACTATAGTTATAAGTACCAGAAACCATAGTTATTGGAGTTATGTTCACCAATTTAGCTATCTTGGGAGCCTCACATTGTACTTTAGTACTTGAATCTTTTGCTATCAGTGGTAAAATCATGCAATGGGTGTACTACAGTAACCGGCTAAAACATGTTTTCTTTTGCCAGCTATCTAAGATTCACCAAACAAATGGTGATTTAAGCAGTCACCATGAGGGATTAGGGGTATAAACCTTCGAGAAATAGTGGGTACAATGAGATATTCTACCCTCTGGTAAACTAACATAACTATGGAAAATCACCATTTTTAATGGGAAAACACACTATAAATGGCCATTTTCAATAGCTATTTTGACATAACCAGAGGGTATATGCTGAGTACACGTCACGCTTGTTGTGGTTGCTCGTGAGCAATAAGCCTTCAATAAGCACTCTTTATTTGAGGGCGTCACCATTGGGGGTGCATCCACAGTGGTAGCGTTTGGTGATCAGACGTGGCAATGGGAGCCCTGGAAATGGAGTTATCAATTGAACACACGTGCCTACACATGTAGACATAACCATTGCCATGCTTGATGAAAAATGTGGGTAGATATGGGGGTGGGCCAATACCTATTACTATCAATTTTAGTGGGATGAACATCCATAAATCCAAGCTATTTTGATGTGAACTACAGGGGTACAAGGTTTTGACACACTGCCATATATCTGCAGTAAAAACCCTATTTAGTCCAGTCATAGATCAACTTAGCTAACGAACTGGGGCACATCCCTGTGGTTTTGCATGGGATGGGACTTACACCCAGAACTGTCCATGGGGCGTTGATGGGTTCTGTCTCTCAAGATTCTAAAAGGACATTTTGAAATACCCTCTGGTAATTTAACGTAGCCATGGAAAATCACCATTTTTAATAGGTGAACCATCTATAAATGGGCCATTTTCCATGGCTATGTTAAATAACCAGAGGGCACCTCTTCACACTTTTTTATTCACATCCAAGTCATCCAAGTTTCAATGTTTTGGATTGTTTTGGGGCTTGATTGATTCACAAGCACGGAAATGGAGCGAAGATACATGCTCCTCTGGAAGCCTTCGATGGAAAGAGGTGAATCAATCGCGGCAACCAACTGGAGCAACTGGACATCACCAATTTTCGTGATGCGAAGAAGAGCGTTATCGAACATAGGCAGCTGCTGGGGGGTATCCTATGGCTGGAACAGTAACATCCACCATTGAGTTCGAAGATTTTCTCAGCTATAAATTTGTAAACCTCCATTTAGATGATTTTCCAGCCACTTTTGCTCTCCATTCTTCGTTTTAGTTCCGGCAATTCTAAAAAGCACCAAACGAAAAGCGCGACGCGCTGGTCGTTGGTTGTACGGGTCCTCTTTGTGGTCTGCAAGACGGGCGCCAGGTCATTAGCCAAGTTGACGCACAGTTCACTAGGTTATATATATATATATATATAATATATATAGGGGATATGGGAGTTTCCATAACCCATAGGATCCATGTATGGTATATATGCTAACATTTGGGGTATATTAATGGTAAATGTTACCATATATGGCATACATGGATCCTATGGGAAATGGGGGGTATCCAAAAATGGCTGGTTTGGAAAATGCCATCTATAAATGCATGAGAACTGGGGGTAGCCCACTCAGGAAAGCACCCAGGTTTTGCCAAGAACGGGGGCCATGCTTGGGGATCACCTGGGGATCCACATACAAAAAAATGTCACAAGAAAAATTACCCACAACCAGTGTATGGCTGCAAGTTTCTTGTACATATCGTTCATATGAACACAATAAGATTCATATGAACACAATATGAATATGTTCATATGATTTGCGTAGTTGTTTCTTTCTAGCATCTTGCTTTGAGTACGAATTTCAATCTGTCTATGCCCACGTTATTTGTATTCCAATAATGCTGTCATGGGATTAATAACTCTCCCTTTGAAATCACCCCAGAAATAAACGGGTATCGAAATACATCAGCAGCAGTTTTTAGTATTGCCGAACATAAATAGCCTAATTGGAAACAAATGCATGTGTGTAACAAACTGAATTGCCTAATTGAAAACAAATACTGCTGAGCTAATTGCTAAATTAAAAACGAAGACGAATACCAGAAAGTCCAACCAAAAAAAAGGCCAGCAATCACCTACAGGGGTGGCATACTTTATTCTCGGGGGGGTGATTATTACCTCCAGCGAAGTAGTTGGCTTACTTTACTCAAAAGGGTTTAGCGAAATCCCTTACATACTTTAAGAATGTATCGATAATCTTCAACAAAAAAGTGTTGGGCTATGCACACATGCATATTTATACAGTATACTATAGTTTGGTATATATATATATAACTATATATACATTGTATGTATACATGTACGAAATACATTACGCTACATTCCATTACGTCATTACACTATATCTTATTATGTCATCAAACTACATTCAACTACACATTTCCTTACATTGCAGACACAATAAGATTCATATGAACACATACATCCTTCTATGTTCACATACTTATCGTTTCAGCTTTCAGTATGGGTCAAACTTGGAGTACTCTAAAAAATTGCATGGTCAAGAACACATATATCTGTGGCATGTTCCATAAGAAATTCTGCTCCATAAACACCATATAATTACACCCCATTACACCACTGAAAAAAATGTGCTTCTACATCCCCTATGAATCGACCATTTGACCATGACACAGATCTATCAATTTCTTATATATATATTTGCCATGAAGCCATGCATTAACCTAGCAAATTTATGCAAATTTGTTCCGAGCCCACCTATGGACCTATGGTGTCGGGCATGGACATCCTTCCATTGTAGGGATATTCCCTGAAATTTGGCCCTGAAATTTAGGCCTTATATTAATGGTAGGTATGGTAGGTACATAGGTACCTCCATTCTATTGCTAATAGCAATTAATTCCATTCATCTACATTATACACTAGTCTATCCATGACTCATGGGATGTTTTGACTCTAAGTCCCATCATATCCCAGCAATATCAAGTCATTATGTACTATATCCCCCTTTATAGTCAGTATATATGTATACATGTACATATATATATATAATCCGTACATTGTCGTTTTACATTTTCCTGATTCTAGCATTTCTAGGGCATTACACCCCATTGAACCTCATTCCTTCCCATTAAAAATCCGAGGAAATATGATCACATCCCATTAACCCCTATTAAATTTCATTAAATCCCATGAAATTCAGTATCTATACACATATGCCATATGCAATATCCATCCACGCCACCTTCAAACAATTCCCTAGGTCCATCACCTACCAACGCTACATGGGAGGATACAGGAGAGTGGGTAACCAGCCTGAGGTAGAGATGACTCAGCAGGGATATGGTGAACATTGGATAATTTCACCGATTGTGTTCAAAATTTCTGTTGGTTGATGATGAGTTCGGGGATAACAAACTACCCAATATTATGCATGGGGATTATTTCATCATCCAAGACCAATCCCGAAAATCACCAACCAAGATTAAAATAGATTAAATGGAATGACATTTTGGTGTGAATTTTTCACATTCACCGGATATATCTTTTGAGACAGGGATTGACTTGACGGCACCGAGTCAACTCTAAGGGATTATCCCAACTAGACACGAAGGTGAGTTTCTGGTTTTGTTCCGATTTTTATTGGGAGACGGAGCAATCAGCGAATCAGTCGGTGCAGGGTAACTTAAAAAGATCAGTCAGTCACCATTCACAGTTCAACTATGTTCAACTGTTAAGTCTACCGCTTTAAACGGAGTGCTGCACATTTGATTCCTTGCAAGACCGTGCCACAATTGGGGGTGGGTCAAAACCTATTATTATCAATTCTAATGGGATGAACATCCATTTACCAGCTATTTTGGGGTTCACTAGGTACCAGGGTTTTGACCCATAGCCAATTGGGAGACTGCTGATGATGGTGTACAGCTGTGGGCATCTGATGTTGAGTTGTTCGGCTCACCGTGGACGCGCCGCTGGAGCTGGTGGAGCTAGGAGAAGCTGTTGACCGCAAGGAACAGAAGTGGCTTCATGCGAGGTATCCTCTGGTAATTTCTTACATAGCGAACTGGAACATGACCCATTTAGAAATCGTTGATTTACCGAACTTAAAGATGGTGATATTTTCCACTTCGCTATGTAAACGTTTGCCAGAGGGTATACAGATTGATGTGCTGAGTCGGTGATTGGCATTTTCCCATGGGGAAATCCATTGAGACATCTATAGGAAATTTTCACTTGGGGAAGATGGGAAGGGGGTTCCGAAAAAGCAAATCCATAGTTACCCTCTGGTTATGACTAACATAACCATGGTATAGATGGCCCTAATCGAAATAGATGCTTTACCGTTCTTAAAAAAACGGTGGATCTTTCCATGGCAAACTGTGAATGTCATAACCAGATGGTAACAGGGATCACCAGGACTGCGGAATTTTTAGGGAGCCGAAGCCCGTTTTATGGTAAGGCATCCAAAACCATAGCAGCAGTCATCCCTGGATTGGACGGGATGAAAATGGATGAAATATGGAAGTTATATGGGGATGGGTCAAAACCCTGGTACCTAGTGAACCCCAAAATAGCTGGTAAATGGATGTTCATCCCACTAAAAATGTATCTATAGGTATTGACCCATACCCATATACGGCTTTTAAACCACGGATCCTAAGTGGGATGCACCTCTAACTTGGCACCCGAAAAGTCCCAAGCTGAAAGATTTGGTCAAAACTTGGCCATCGGATATGACACTGCATCTCCACTTTGGTAAACCAGCATGCTGCTGCCTGAACCTCATCAGTCTATAACTATTTTTATGTGTATGAAGGAATAATGTGTATATATATATATATGTAATATATATGTATGTATATATATACACATTATATATATACAATAACAACATTTTTTTCATATTTTTTCAAAAACAATATCTTTTAATAGTGTTTATCGCAGCAGGTCCTGAGATCCATGATTGTTTCATGTTGAACTCCCTTCGCAAAATGACTATCAAATAAGCGGGTAGTTTTTCCATGTAGTTTTGCTACTGTATTTTTTGTCGTTACAGACGATCAACCTTGACTTGCAGAAGATGATTTCTTATCTGGTTGGTGGTTTCAAACATTTTGTATTGTCCATTTCATATATGGGGTGTCATCCTTACCAACTGACGAACTCCATCATTTTTCAAGATGGTTATTATGTTATTGCACCAGCAACCAGACTATTATCAACCATCATTAACCATATTAATCATTAATATCAACCATTATTAACCACATTTAAATACCTATTATCCAGATGTTTTGCGTGTGAAACTTCTTCCAGGGCTCGTCTTGGATCAGGTGTCGATCCCATGATTCACCCCCACGAATTCCATTTATGGAGACCCCAGGGAAAACTCATGAAAACCACTTAAAATCCATTAGATAATGAGTTTTAACATCTGTGTTTAATATTAAAACTATTAGAGATATACCAGAAAAAACATGTAGAATCCGATAAAAAAAGAACAATTCTGGTCAAGAACAAATCGCACACCGGGCACAGGACAGAAGTTTGTCCTTACTGCAACTACAAGTGGTTTCGCGAAACCGATTGGGTCGACTCGCAGACTCTTGGCGTGTTGCAACAGATTCATAGCATGGGGATTCAACCCACAAATTGATGGGAAATTCTAGTTGATTTATGATTAACCGATGGCTATCATATATATATATATCTATAGATTAAGACCTAGTTGATTTATACAATCAACTCTCAATCTATGGGCAATATACCTACAATAAACCAATTTCAACCAAAGTTGGTTTCCAACTAGATCAACTTTGGTTTACTGTAGGTTTATTCATAGTTTGATGGGCTCATCTGTCACCAACTTATAGCAGGTGGGGCGATGTTGTACGCAACATGAGTCAAGTGATCAAGTAGCCTGAAATGAAATGGATTTGTCAATCCTGCCTGAAATGACTTGGGATGGAGAAAATCACCAAAAAGTAAAGGCATGTTTTTTTTTGGGTATATCGGTATATCACATATCCTGTCAAACCCTGCCGATGTGGGAGGAAGCAAACGCAGAACAGAGATGGCAATTGTTCCAGCTTGCTTTATCCCGTGGATTTCAATGGATTGGTTGAAGGGAAAATCCCTAACTTTTTCGTTTGTTCCTGCATTTTTCCCTTGAACCATGTCTGGGTTGGAATATCCTGAATCAGTTCATAGGCCGACACACAGCATGGACATTTTTCAACAGAAATCTCCATGGAAGCACCACAGTCAGGATCTAGCCGACAAAAGTTGCAACAGTAGGATTCCAACGGATCTTTGATTGGAGAATCCAACAAAAATGAAAGGTACTCCATGAAACATGTTCCCTCCAAACCCCACGTTCGCCCACACCCAAATAACACACCCAAGCAATATCATATACTTGTCACCAGAGGATGAATGAAAACACTGGCTATACGCAGCGCTTTGGACTTTAGGGTTTGGATTTAGGGTTTTAATTTAGGGTTTAGGCTTTTAGGCCTTAGGATTTTAGGGATTTAGTTTTTTTTTGTTTTGGAAAGCAAAAAACGCTAGCCCTACGCAGGGATTTGAGCATGTCAAACGATATGCGGGATCCGATGCGGGCAAACGTGGGGTTTGCAGCGAACATGTTGCACTTATTTAAACATGTTCTACTGTAATCCATGTTCCTTGAAGAAATTTGTACCATCCCAGTGTTCCATTTGTATTGGTTTCTTTTTATGAGAAATGGGATCACATTTCGATATTTCGGAAGCGCTTAGCAGTGGAAACAGAAAGTCCAGCAAATATCAGCAAATGTTCACCATGTCCATCATAGACATGCTGTATATCTGTACGACATGAGTTTAGATTGACCCAAAAAATATCTCTTTTCGGATATCTTGTTTGTTGATTTGACCAGTTGTTTAACACGCCATCGATGAAAGAACATAACATGACATAGATTTTTAACATGTCAAACGCGTTCTATGTTTTTTTTTTGCTGCATACCTGTACATGTATAGACCATTATAGACCAGTTCATAGTGTATGCTAACATATGTTGGAAAACCTCTATTTGTTTGGTTACTGATGGTGAATGGGTTTATTTTTTGCCGTGCATTGCCGTGCATATATGGAATCCAGCAATGCAGCAAAACAACATCCTGCTTTTAGAATGCATCCAAGGCTGGCTATACCCATGGAAGTCGGATATATTCAATGGCGATCACACACATATATATATATAGATATGTATATATATATATATTATAGGCACTTATATATATATATATATATATAAAGTGATAAACCCAATAATAAAACATCCTCAATATATATATATATATATATATATATGCTACCCCCCCCTGATACCCACCTTGAGCGGCCTGCATGCGTGCAGATCGAGCATTGACATGAATATGTTGAAGACATTTGCCAGCAGATGATGGATCAGGAAGGACATGAGAATCAGATTATTGAAGCAGATGATTGAAGCAAATAGGCGTGAAATTTACATAGGAAGCC
>Ga0126342_10022753_pt1 | contig 10315 bp, 11 predicted proteins | sample Cyp1metagenome_FD_92528 | JGI IMG/M metagenome (GOLD analysis project Ga0126342, IMG submission 92528) | Coral microbial communities from Lord Howe Island, Old Settlement Bay, Australia - Cyphastrea 1 metagenome | ecosystem: Host-associated > Invertebrates > Cnidaria > Coral ... | reverse complement strand
GATGACATAACCTTGAAAAGGGGTATCGCTAATTTGGGAAGGTCCCATCGCTTACCTCGTGTTTTTAACAATTTCCATCAATTTCCATAAGCCAATGTCCGTCGAATACATATTTAGTATTGCTGGGTTTTTTACGGTTGCTCATATATGTATACACCTCCAAATTGGATGTTTTTGCGTCCTAAAGTTCGACTATGCGACTTTCTCTGTCTTTGAGATCAGTAGCAATTTCGGGGTCGCAGTCATGGATGCTGGCAGTTCCACGAGGGTTTGGGATGATGCAGTCTCGCTTTTGCGCAAGCTGTAAATTCTGCTGTTACCCTCTGATATTTGACGTAGCAAACTGAACAAGCACCGTTTCAAATAGGTAAATCACCATTTTTATTATCTATAAATGGGCCATGTTCCTCCTTTTTCCACAGCTATGTGAAATGACCAGTGGGTAAAAGTTGTTGTTTATAACAGCAGAAAACTTACCGTAGCGGCTCAGCCTCAAGATGGTTCAGAAATATTTTGTTGCAAGGATTCCTAGTTGACATTGATTGATCAACCGGATCAATGCAAAAGTCACGTAACTATTCCCTACCAAGGAAACCTGCTGATTTTGAAGAGCAATTTTCTATCAATATTCCCAAAAGATAATGTGAAAATAATCTTTGTATTTGGTTTGCTATATTATTTGTTTATGATGTTAATAATGTTAAAATAATGTTAATAATGTTAATCATGTTAATAATGTATCATTTGCAAGCCATGAGTATTTTGTTATATCGTAAGATCGATATTGCTACTACTCTGGATCTGGGAAACCGATTCGCGCCTCATCGTAGTCGAACTCAGACCTTGGGGCAAGCAGAAATGTACGCTGGTATATATGTATATATGTATATATGTGTATATGTATATACATATATGTATATGTATATATATATATATATATGTGTATATATATGTATATATATATACGTATAGTTAGCCCCCCCAAAAGAAAATGTTAGAGCCCTGTGAACAAATAAATTGAAATAGTGATCATTCACTTTTCGGCATCATGTTTATGGTATGTAGACTATAGATACTGCATTTAGAATAGTATAATATGATATATATCTACCGTATGGATCTAAATACTTCCGAACTTCGAAGGTACGGCCTTTGGCCCCTAAATCATAGCATATCATACCCCAGCCATACTTTCTAACAAGATACTTGGATTTGTTCAGGATAGATATAGCTATATATATATATATGTATGTATATATATATATATATTTGTTGGCTTCACTCAAAGATAGTAACTATGGGGATCATCATCCCAAGTAGGATAACATTAAAATTTGATGTCAGGCCACCAACCAAGGATAGTGTTATTGTCATCCTGAACAGGATATAACGTGTTTTTTTTCAAACGTGTTCTCATCTTAGTGAGTGGGTTCAATAGTTCGACATTCTAGTTGCTTCAGGATAACTATTTAATGCCTTATATATATATATGCTATATATGCTATAATCTCTATATATATATATGTATAATACGCATAATATACACATCAATCATTGGTAATGTAACAAATGTGCTAGAGATATTTGTCATTGCTGTATGCCCCCAATGATGGAAGCTGCTTCTGCTAGAATCTGGGTGAATTAGAATAATTCACTAACCTGAAATAGGGAGATATTGGGATACTTCCCCCTTACTAAGCATGATGAAAAGGTGAGGTCGTAGTGAGGTCGGTAAAAATTGCCCAGAATCCATGGCATTTTGAGGATTTTTGAATGGATTTTTAGGGTCTCCATTTTTGTACTTCAGAAAGCAGTAGAAAGCCAACCACCCCAAAAAGTAAGTCCTCAAACAGCACCGCTGCATGTTGGTATCCGACCAGCTGGGTCATGTTCAGATAAACATTTATGACTTCCATTTCGAAAAAATAACATTGAAACATATACATACTTAGACCCTCCAAGTCATTGATATTTGTGAACATACATGCAAAATAGAATTGTGAGGTTCAAATTATATAGAAATTGTACAAGTACTTGGAGGGTCTAGGTATCTCTATCATTTGGATTCGTCTTGTGGGATCTTGATCTCCAAATCAGCCGTGTTGAGAGTGTTGAGGACCCGCACTCCACATAGGCTGCATCGTCCTGCAGTACTTGGTCACTTAAACATGAAAAGACACATCTGGGACAGAACCTGGGGGAAGAACCCTCTGGTGATTGGTTACATAGCTATGGAACATGGCTCTATAAATCATATATATATATATATATATCAAACTGATGATTTACCTATTACCCTCTGGTAATTTAACATAGCTATTGAAAATGACCATTTATAGTGGATTTTCCCATTGAAAATGGTGATTTTCCATAGTTATGTTAGTTTACCAGAGGGTAACAATTGTGATTCTCCAGTTCGCTACGTTAAATAACCAGAGGGTAGCTATCGTTAGCGGTTGGGAAACTCGCTGAAACTCGCTCCCATCGAACCACTGGAAAGGAAAATTTCTGAACTTGTGGAGATATCATCGAGATATCCTCTGGATATCATGGAAATATAAAAGGGATATTAACAATATATGTATATATATATATATATATTATATTGTTTATATATCTATCTATCTATCTATTTATCTATTTATCTATCTATCTATCTATCTATTTATCTATCTATCTATCTATCTATCTATGAATCTATCAATTTATCTATCTATCTATCTATCTATCTATCTATCTATCTATCTATTATATATGTATGATAAATGTACTCATGTCGTCTTAAAGCCTTTTCAGTGACTTTTCAGGTTTTCAATCATGGGATAAACTAGACTACCATGGGCTACCCCATTTTCAGTCATGTGGCTTTGGCCCAAGAGTTTTGGTACTTCACCTTGCCCAAATGGGGGGTCAAACCAAATTTGATCCACACCAAACTTCAATTCCTAGCTTACCCAAGCAAGAGTATGGTTTGATATGGGTAGATCAAGTAGATCACATCCTGGTGTTGACATACCACTTACTGGTCCCACATTTTTTTCACCCACACACTCACGCATGTTGCACACACTACGGGAGCCATGGCCCATAGAAAGTTCGATGATTCACCGTTTTTAAGCACGGTGATTGTTCATAGCTATGTTAAATTACCAGAGGATGATTGCATTTGGATGTCGCAAAATTGCTGTTTTCCATGATTTATTGTAATTTTCCCCAAAAGATTTATTGTAACCCCATCGAAAGATGCAATTTTAACTGGTGTATACTGATGTATATTGCGGATTTTGGGACAAACCAAATGCTAGTGTTGATATCAAACCATGTCCTGATTGCATGATGCCAACAAAAAAAACCCACAATTGCAATCTCATCAAATCAACTACATCCCCATTTTTGAATGCCTAAAATCTCATCAAATCAACGACATCCCCATAAATTTGATGCTTGATATCTCTAGTTCAGAAGCATTGCAAAACAATGACTCTTCCAACTATGGACCCAACATGGACCAAACCACTGCGCAAACCACTGCGCCTTGTGCGTGGGGAATAGCCCGGGACCAACCTACCGACGGGCGACGGGCTCTGGTTTTGTTTTTGGGAGATGCCACCAATCGCAAATTCTAAAGTACCGAAATTACATGTGAATAAGATGTACATAATAGAATATAATAAATAAAAAGACACATATATCATATATATATATATATTTATCATTGTATATTATATGTATTTACATATATACATACATATATAAGTACGCATTGATGTGAAATGCTACTATGTTACACCATCTTTTGTCAGGATGTTACCAAATTCGATGGGTGTAATTTCTGGCTTCTTTGAATTTGGAATTCACACTTTCCATGCAAGGGCGTTCCTTTCTCCTTTTTGAGTAGGAAAACTGGAAACATCTGGAAACCATGATTGGTGTTCCCCCAAAACTCTATCTTGACAGGCACCAAATAGACTCCAAAACTGCGTCTGTGCACGGTAGAGATTATCCTCTCTGGTGGAGTAAGACCGTGAGACCTGATCATTTGGGATTCATGATCCAGTGGTAAACTAAACAGCTTTGAAACTACCAACACAAACCTACGTGGCCAGCTTTTGAAATAACCAACACATCGGTTGATATAGCCGAAAATAAAATATAAAACTCCGTGAAGATTGAACGATGATAAGCGCATTCCCACAAGATTTCGGAGATTGTTAGCTTTTTGAGGAAGTTCCATCGGTCCAAGCTGGGCAAATTTCGTGCTTCATCCCACATAGAGATCCACTTTTTCAGAAAGTAACACCACTCTTTTCAGTGCACGAAACCTACAGTACTTGGCCCAATAAAATCACCAGTATATCACTTGGATGGATTTACGAACAGTGGGATGAAACATTGGCCGTAGCCATAATGATCATTCATAATCATCATTTAATTGAGGCTTCTTCCCCAGTCTCCGTGAACGGGGTCACACCTGCACCGGCACGCGGTTCTGACCTGGCGTTTTTCAATCGTCGATCGCTCGCTTATCTGAAACAGCAAGCAAAAACCCATGGGTTTAGTAGGGGATGAACCACATACTTGAGACTGTTTATGCGAAGTTTAATAGTTATATAAATATTAGGGGATGGGATTATATAAACTGGTTGAATTATGATCTATGTCACTCTCTAATTGGATCCAACTGGTTTATAACGATATGGGAAATCCACCCTTTGTAGATCATTTTCCAATGAGTTGCCATGGGTTTCCCATATCGTTTTGTTAGCAAACCGTGCGGTAATCGATATTTATATTGTTTCGCATTTCATTTTTTGCTGGGTGAATTCCCTATGAAAAAAATGGTACAGTACAGTATCTTGTAGTGAAAACAGGCATCAACTTAACACGGATGATCTTAGTCTTGTCTCCCCATAAATCCATGTAAATCCTGTGTTTTGTTCATCAAGTTCGTGCTTGGATGTGTCTCCCAGGTAGATGATTAATTCACCCAGTTTTTTGGGGGGGATACACCCATCTAATATGATCTAATATGTACATTATATATATAATATATAATGTGTATATATATATATATATCTAATGTATATATATATATACAGTATATATTTGTACGTATATTCGGGCTACTCTCGAGTTGATAGGTTAAAAAAATGCACCTCAACGTGTCATCCTTTTTTCCCCAGCGCATCCGAATCCGGTGGAGTTTTGGCGCCATGGCTACTGATTCCTGGTTAAGCCAAGCCCTCTGAAAGATATTCGTCAGGTGGGATTACTATTCCCAATATACCCTCTGGTTATTTAACAGTTCGCCATGGTATAGATGGCCCATAGAAATAGATGGTTTACCAATAAAATATAATGAATGGAAAAACAAAAGTCATGGTCCAAACCACCAGCTATAAGTCAAAATGGGAATGCAAAACCGGTGCTTTGTCCATTTGAGGTGCTTTTTTTGTCATGATTTCTGAACGTCTCTGTATCATTGAAACTTTTGAACAGAACTGGCGAGGTAATTTTTTGATTCTCATTTTGACTGAACAGCCGACTAGTAACCATGGTTAAAACTCCCGTTGTAAAATGATATCTGCATCATCACACATGGCAACGGAAAATCCCGCATGGCAGGTTCAATGATGTTCCCGTTAAAACCTCCGTTTACATCATGGGATTTCCAACTTGCCATGCTTGACACCGCAGGGTAAATGGGATGCTACATCCTTGTCCGTGAAGCCAACCTTGTTTCCCCAAATCAGTTTTTGCGAATTCAATCTCCATTTCAGGCTAAGTCCCCTTTTTTTTGACTGAAGTCATCCGAATAGTTTTGAATACCCTCCGGTAATCACACCAGGCAGCTATTTATGGTTGATTTTCCCATGACAACCAACATTTGTAGATGGTTTCCCACGATTTTCCCAAGATTTTCCCATGAAAACCGACATTTCGTGGCGGGATTTCCCTATTTTTTCGCAAGTCCCGGTACAAAGTTCCATCGCCTTCATCAGTGGAGCAGGAGTCCTACAGAGATCGATGCGCGGTGATACTTTTGAGGGATCATTCCATTTTCGGTGATGTGGTATACAGTATACATGTATATATTATATACATATACAATACATCATTTCATTTTCAGATTGTGCATCATTACTTTCATCTATGTGGTGATGCTTACATGAGACGAATCTTGAATACCCTGCAAGTATATATATATGTGAATTATGACAATATAAATAAAACAATAGAACAACATATGTATATATGTATTTTCATATATAAGTATCAGTACAAACAAACAGCATAAACATATATCTAAACTGGGTATGATGAGGCCTGCAATAGCAAAGAACATGACCGAGATTTTGATTGATCTTATTCTGGATTTGAAACTACTAGTAGAAATTGAAAATAATTGAAATGGATTGAAAGCGAACAGCACTGAGATTCAAAACAACAAGAACAGGTGCTTCGACCAAGAAATATAAATATGGTAGGAATAAGCAGCAGCAATCCAAGTAAACCAACAACAGAAGGCCAAAAAAATAGGAAGGTACAACCAACAAACATGAGATAACTACATGAGAGAAATCACGAGAGGACAAATCGTTCAGAGCCATGGTGGCAATGCAGATATGCAATGACATAGTGGGGTTGTCCCACTTATATCTATAATTGAATTGAAACCGTGACCACAGAAAAGAAACACTTATATACTCAATTGATAAAATAGGGACGATTGTCAAATGCAAACTGTAAACATCTAGGTTTGTCTTGAACTGGGGAATGCCCTAATTTATTTATGGCAACTTAATGGGACACATGGCGGCAAACGATGCGATGGAAATGGATGGAATATGATGGAATGGGGTATCCAATTCTGAGCCAAGCTAATCTGTGTCAGGGTCATCCTCTACTCGTCCTACCCTCTAAGATGTGTCTTCATGTGTGCAACTGATGAACATCCGAGTCATTGAGTGCTTCTCGTGTGTTTCTATACTCTTGAAGGATTCCCCCTGCTTATCCATCAGAGAGTTCAGGCTAGAAAGCACCTAGGATGACTACTTGAATATATATATATATGTACATATGTATCATAATATATGTAGGACAGCTGTATATATATATATACATACATACAATGTGTGTATATATATATATATATTGATACGTATATACATATATACGATACATATATATATATATACATGACATGCTCTGATTCCGTGCATCTAAACATCCGCACCCACACTGGGTCGCCCGTACAGTACTCTCGTCATCGTCGTTTCGGGACTTTTTCAGGTCGGTGTTGCTGATACCTTGTCGCGATCCATAGCCATCAGCTACAAAGGGGGAACTTCAATGGCCAATCTTAGGTACCCTGCCAAAAAAAAACTGTCAGCTGGTGAACGTAGAAATTCCTGTAGAAATCACAAAATATTAAAGGATTAAACTGCTCATCCAAGTTTGACCTAAACTGCTTCCAAAAGCACCCGGAAGTCGGGACTTGAGCGTACTTGAATTGCGACTGTGAACATATCACATTTTACATACTGTGCAAAAAAGTACTTAATATTTAGCAGTTTCAACAAAATGGATGGTATGGTTAGATACACTTTGTGTATATATATATATAATCATATTTAAATACAGACATATAGACATATATATATATATTGATGATATATATGTATATACATATATGATGTATATATGTAAATAAAAATATGTATATATGTGAACATATATCTATATATGTATATACATACATACATACATACATACATACATACATACATACACACATACATATGATATATATATATATATACATACGATATACATATGTATATGTATATATGGTCTCGTGTTCCGTGTTCCTACCCCCCCAATGGTATGGGTCCCCAGGTAGCACCCCCATTCCCTTCTATTTGCAAGCTATTGGCAGCATTTCTGAGTCCAGCCTCGTATTTGGTAGGTCTTTGCAGCATTTCTGACTACCAGCCTCGCATTTACTACGTACATGCTACCTTTTAGACGACCTACGCAGCACACATACCCCCTCAAAGTACCTACGTGCTACCCATTGTCATATATACATGTGCTATGTATCTACTTCCTATTTACTACCTGTGTGCTCTCACAACACTGCATGTGTTGAACATAAACCGTACCTACCATACATTCCAATTATATATACCATACATACCATACATACCATGCGAACTTTGACCATACATACCATACCTATCATACCTATCATACATACCACACATACCATACCTATGAAACATAATTACCACACCTACCATACATACAATACCAAACATACATGCCATACATACCATACCTACCATGCATACCAAACATACCATACATTCCAAACATGCCATACCAGACCGACCATACACACCATACATACCATACCACACCCCCACCACACCACAGGGGCAGTACTTTGGCTGAACCATGACCATGGCCGGGTGGGGGCGGGGGGTTGGAACGCTGGACCATATGTATATATATATATATGTATATAACATATGTATATCACATGATATATATATATATATATACATAGGTTAATGATAATAACATATAATATATAGTTATCTATATCTAGATGTATCTACAGTATCTCCATTTAGGGGCCCCTTCCAGTAACTTCCCCCACATTCCAACTGTACCAGTTGCTTGAGCCAGTCATGAAACCGGCCGCTTGGAACCCCGCCATTGTCGCACAACAAAGTCTTGGCCAACTTGTTGTCTTCAGTGCCCCACCTCAATGCGTCGCTCGCGCGCTTTCTGTGATTGAGGGACAACAAAAACCATTCCACTTCGGAGAAAATATGGTGGTTTCCTAAGTCATAGGGGTACCTCCAGTTCTCACCTATTTTCATAGGATTTTCAGTGAAAAAGACCATCCAGCGAGCTTGGGGTATCCCCATGACTATAAAAAAAATTGCCGTGGCCATTCACCATTGAAGGGATCATCATCCCTTCAGCCACGCAGCCATTTAGGTGCTTCTGAAACAGGATTTGCATCATCTAGTCAGGTGGAGATACATACATATACATATATATATATAAATCTTGGACAAACCTGAGCTTAATCAACAACAAACAGCCATCACGTTTCTGTGTGTGTGCCCATCCTCATATCAAAATAAGGGATCCTCAAGCTTGTGCCATTCGAAATTTATAGACGGGTAGTGATGGGTCAAACTCTAGATTTCAGAAACGCGGATATGGATGACCTAATATGCGAGATATATGCATGATATGGGGATTGCATTGAACAATTGAATGCTAGCAATTTTGTATTGATTGGATCAATACCCATTCTAGCTGAAATCTTTGGCAGTGCATCCTGGTTGTATTCTCTATTCTTCCTTTTACCTTGCAATATGCATTATTCCAATTCTAAGCCGAACTTCCTCAATTCCACTTTTGCTGACCTTACCCCCAGCAAGTGCACCTGTTGTTAATGCCCCGCTCTTGGTAGGCCTTGGCCCACAGGGAAGGACAGCCAAAAAACTATAGTGGCGGCTTCTTCAGTTGGTATGGCAGGATTGAACGGCCGGTTTTAACATTTGACATCTTTTAACATCTTTTGACATCTTTTGACATACAATGACATACATTCCTTTTGGATCCTGTTGGCCTAAACGGGTTGACCAAACCTCTTGAGCGCAGCCTAAGTGACCAGCAACCTAGCCGCCTCGAAAAGCTGGACACTTGGAGGATCATCCCATGGATAAATGGCTGAACTAGCCCCAGTTGATAGGTTCCCCCAGTAAAGCAGGTAGTATAATCCCCTATAGCAATCAATTAACCAGGGTAATTTTAATGGCTCAGTTGCTCACACATTTATAACTTGTCAAAACGGATGGTCCTCGCAGTGGGCTTCAATCCTTGATGAAACGCTGCATGTTGAGGATCCACGCCATGGTGTCAGATGTGAGGAGCGGAGCAGTCCCGAAAATTCCGAACCCTCAAATTGCTGCAGTGCGGCAAGGGTTCGTATCTGGGGCTCTTCAACACTATTGAAAGATCTATCTATCTAACTATCTACCTACCTATATCAATCTATCAATCGATCTATATCTATCTATATCTATCTATATCTATCTATATCTATCTATATCTATCTATATCTATCTATATCTATCTATATCTATCTATATCTATCTATATCTATTTTTTCTATCTATATCTATATCTATATCTATATCTATATCTATCTATCTAATCTCATCTAATCTAATCTAATCTAATCTATCTATCTATATCTATCTAAATCTATCTAAATCTATCTATATCT
>Ga0126342_10022752_pt1 | contig 10316 bp, 7 predicted proteins | sample Cyp1metagenome_FD_92528 | JGI IMG/M metagenome (GOLD analysis project Ga0126342, IMG submission 92528) | Coral microbial communities from Lord Howe Island, Old Settlement Bay, Australia - Cyphastrea 1 metagenome | ecosystem: Host-associated > Invertebrates > Cnidaria > Coral ... | reverse complement strand
CATATATACATATATACATATATACATATATACATATATACATATATACATATATACATATATACATATATACATATATATATATATGTATGTATGTCTACATACATACATACATACATACGTACATACCTACCTACCTACATACCTACCTACATACCTACCTACATACCTACCTACTTACCTACATACCTACATACCTACATACATACATACCTACCTACATACCTACATACCTACCTACATACCTACATACCTACATACCTACCTACATACCTACATACCTACCTACATACATACCTACATACCTACCTACCTACCTACCTACATACCTACATACCTACATACCTACATACCTACCTACCTACCTACATACCTACATACCTCCATACCTACCTACCTACCTACCTACCTACATACCTACATACCGACATACCCACATACCTACATATCCACATACCTACATACCTACATACCTACATACCTACATACCTTACCATACCATACCATTCCATACCATTCCATTCCATTCCATTCCATTACATACATTACATTACATACATACATTATTGCAGTTGGATGGGGTACAGACCAACTTATTGAATTGGGAGGTCCACATTGTAAAGACCCCAAGACCATACCATTGCCTGCCGCAAGGTCGGTACATGTTCGAGATTCGATTCTTGGAGGCGATGTGCTGCAGCCTGTGGAGTACCACATGAGCCGCTTCAAACGCTGCAGGTGATGGCCCCCTTGGAAGATCCCAATGCCCGGGCGCAGGTGCCACAACCACGCAGCCAGCTTCGAATAGGTGCACTTTGGGTTGTTTCGTTAGGTTAACGTGTGCTGGGATGGCACTCCCTTGATTCTACTGTTTATCTTGGAATCGTTTCACGCGGCTTCTGTCCCAAAGGGTGGCAGTCCTTTGAGATTTTTCCCAGCCTGTGATACCGGGCTCGGGCCTGGGGCGGTAGATCAGACCAATGGCACGTAGTGGTTGATTGGAATCCGTTTAGCATTCGTTGCGTTTGTCCCGAACCATCCCCAACAATAGTGTTCGCCCAAAAGCAACATGGAATGTTTGGTTGCAATAACCTGTTTGTTCTTCCTTTTAGACAACATGAACAGGGATTTTTTAGTTTAGCCACACATCTTCTTGGTAAATAAGGGTTCATGAATAAAATGAAAACTTGCACTTGCACCGTCTTCCAGCGTCAAGAATGTAGGAAAAAATGGTGCTGTTTCCGTTGTGTTATTGAGGCCATCCGTGTCATCCCATCAACGGGCATCGGCACAGGTTTTGCCAGCGTGAAATCCAATTTGTTTCTCGGACACAGCGAGGCGCACTGGGCGATATGGGGGCTGTCCTGTGTGAGCCACATCCAAAATGATGTGTTGTTGATTTAGAGGAAGTCTATTATTTTGGGGTCCCCCCAGGATTTAGAACACACATGTTGATGGTCTTCGATGTTTAGTTATTGTTGAACAAATGCCCCAACATTGAATGATGTCTTTTCAAGAAACATATATTTGCGGGTACGGGTCCGGCAGTAGCCCATATTTGAAGTGTAAACAGTTCACAAACAGTTCAAATAATTTCAGATCGACATGTATGTTCACTCACCCTCTTTGTTGAACTGCAAATTGATGCCATGAACTAGTTACCACTGACGGTGAGGGGGTTCAGGGAAAATGATTGGCATGCGTGTTCATTGAAAGTTCAAGACTGATTGCATTTCTATAGTCAATATGTGTGTTGAATTATATATCAGCTGACAGCATGTTCGATTCGGAAACATGCTTTTCCAGTTCGCTCCCAAATTAGCAAACTGGAGGCACACATTGAGTTTGGAAGCATGTTTTTTTCCTGGAGTTGTTTGTCAGTTATTCTAATGTTACTGATTCTGCGTATCCGAGATTCTTCGACCATCTGGATTCCGCCGGAGCTTGCTATTTGTTGCTCAAATGTTCAGCTTCCGGACTTTTTCTGTTTCAGGTCCCAACGACAATCTTCAACACATTTCCCTCAAGGAGATAAGGATAAGGAGATGAAAAGGTGTCAACTCATGTCAAAGCATTCAAGCGATTGGTACTGGGATGATGATGATGATCCCACTTGACCAATGCTGGTGTTTCACCACGGAACACCGAAGCATAGGCACAATGATTGATAGCTCCCACAAAGATGATTTGGTGTTGATTCGGTTTGGACTACAAGCCAATTTGGAAGTTGTGTTATCTGGTTGGTGGTTTCACACATTTTTTTTCCATAATATATTGGGAATGATCATCCCAACTGACTTTCATATTTTTCAGAGGGGTAGGTCCACACCAACCAGTAGTGCCCCAAGGTGCCCACAGTGATTTTTCTTTGATACCCCAATGAAGTATAGCTAGATCTATGCGATATCTATGCGATATCTACCAGGACTCCTAGTTATGGTTGGTTATACCATGTTATACCCTCTGGTTATTTAAGATAGCTATGGAAATCGGCCCATTGATAGATGATATAGGCATGATGATTTACCTATTAAACATGGTGATGTGCCAGTTCGCTACGTTAAATCACCAGAGGGTAAACTATGATAAAGCAATTTTTCGTTGCCGATTCCGAGCTCTGCTCAGCATGCCATTGGCTTCGACAACGAAGGGTTCCTTCTCCATGGGAAGGGCCGAAGTCAGGCAGCTGAGACCCGAGTGGGTTGGTATGAAGATTTTGTTTCATAGGGAAGACTTACTGGTGCCAAACGCAGGGAATTTTCGGGAATGATCCCAGTCATCACTAGTAATCATCCCAGCAATTCCCTTTTCCATCCATTCCCTACTGAGCACCAGTAAGAAGATAATGATGATCCATTCGATTGGGGGTTCTTATTTCAGAGCCAAGTGGATTTGTGAGGAGTTGTGTTGCAATTAGTAGTAGTTTTCTATAATGTTCTGTGATTTTAATAGGAAACATGGGGGAAACATGGGAACATGGGAACATGTTGATAAACCCAATCGGATTTCAATCGGGTAGCCTTTTTTGAGACACTCATTTAACATCATTTAACCAAAGATTCCGAATTCTTCATTTCCCTGATGCACCTCATATTGTCAGCATCTATGGGTACTGTACTTTGTGGGTCATGTTTATCCCACAGTGAAGCTTTGCGAAGAAGCGTGGTCAGCGTTGTGATGACCCGTCAACCCCCTGGGGCGATGATTTGATGATCCACACTACCCTCTGGTAAACATTTACAGTTTAAATTTGCTATTGAAAATGGCCATAGAAATAGTGGATTTACCCATTAAAAATTGTGATTTTCGTAGTTTTTTTGTATGTTTACCAGAGGGTAACTTGTATTGCTGTTGATAGTGAATGGGTTCACAACATGAAGACAGCAAGCAGATGAGTTGCGCCTGACCTGGTAGTTTGGAGGTCTTGAAGTCTTGAAGCTAAGGGTTTGAATATGTTGTTTTTCAGCCGGATAGGTAGATAGATAGGTAGGTAGGTAGATAGGTAAAATAACAATTCTTTGCAAGGCTTTTGTTGATGACCGTAAACCGGATCCGACTGTAAGAAGAAGGCTGCAATCTTGTTACTTCATCAAACAGTTCTGCTGAGTCCAACCATCTTGGAAGGGTCAGGTGATAGCCCAGCTATAGATGGGATAAACGAGTTAGGGGACTTATCAACTATGGTAATCAACCAGATAGATCAGATAGTAAATGGAACAATCCATCACAGCATCCAGAAAGCAACACATACCTCCTAAATACATTATACATCATTATACATCCTTCCACAGGATTAGATGCTTTTGATGGCATGTTTCCAATATCTCAGATTTTATGTTTATATATATAGTTCATTCAGTTCTGATGTATCCCACCCCCCTGGTGGTACCCCGACTGGGATCTGTGTATATATATACATTATATACATATCAGATTATATGTATAGAAATATAGTAGTAAATATAAGTGTAAATTATCAGATTATAAATTATCTGTATATATATATATATATTTATAGAAATATAGTAGATGTGTTTGTTGAGGTAAAATGCGCAACACCTATGATATTCAGGGCCTTTTTTTTTGCTGACGCATCGTCCCGTAACGCCAGGTGTCGCAGAAATTCAGCACCGGTGACGTGGTCGCAGTGGTGTGGTGCTCAGAGGATGGGACTGTTGCTGCGAGTCGGACTTGGTACTCTATATAATACCCTCTGGTAATTTAACATAACTATGGAAAATCACAATTTTTTAATGGGAAAACTCACTATAAATGGTCCATGTTCAATAGCTATGTTAAATTACCAGAGGGTATCTGGTTGGTGGTTTCAAACATGTTTTATTTTCCATAATACTGTATATATATATGGGATGTCATTCTTCCCATTGACGAACTCATATTTTTCAAGATGGTTATTGCACCACCAACCAGATATAGTTATTTAGCGGTTTTCTACGGTAAATCACCCTTTTTAAGAGGTAAATCATCACCTTCCATGTTTATATGTATATATATATAGATCATCTCTTTTCAGGGGCATGGGGCATGGCTTCCATCATCTATGTTTAAAGAAACAGATGGTAATGGGAAAGGTTTCTGCATTGGCCAATAGCTAACCTGTAGAAACTGGAAATGGTAATTTCTCATATAGAATAATCTATGACTTGCACAAGAACGATAGGAATTTGGATGACCTATCGATCTGGTTCAAGTGTGTTGCAAATATCCCTGTGCTTCACATAAGTGTACTTACCAACAGTTGCAACATGCATGGAGCATATGAGATAGGATGTAGCCCGCTCATCATGGAGATACTTTATTTACAGAAGGGTTCCGACGTTCCGACCTGTACAACAATAGCTAAACACTTACGAAAGGCCTTTGTGCTTTCAGTGGTTTAATGGGGTTACACTTTCCTAAGATTGTTGTTGTTTTGATTTTCACAATTCGATTTGTTTTGCCAAACCAAGAGTCCTTTCAAACCAATTGTGATTCCAGCTTTGTTTGACATCAGGTTCACCAATGATGCCCGCATTGGGCTTTGCATAGACCTGGCACGACCAACCCCAGAAGGTTTGTTGGTCATGCTGTATCCCATGTTGTGCACCCCTTCTATTGCGTTCAGAATGCGCTGGTGCTGTAAGGAAAGTCCATGCAAAAGCGCTGATAGCGCACACCTTCCTGGTGTTATGGACCTTGATTGACCAAACATGTTTAGAAATTTGAAATATATATCTCGTCACTTAATCATGACCTGGCTGGTGGTTGCGTGTTTGCTTCGCCTTTGTTCCACATTTTGGATGATGATGATGATGGTGATGATGATGATGACGACGATGACGATGATGGTGATGATGATGATGTTGATGATGATGACGACGATGATGATGATGATGATGGTGATGGTGATGGTGATGGTGATGGTGATGGTGATGGTGAGTGATGGTGATGGTGATGGTGATGATTGTGATGATTGTGATGATTGTGATAATTGTGATGATTGTGATGATTGTGATGATTGTGATGACTGTGATGATTGTGATGATCGTGATGATCGTGATGATCGTGATGATCGTGATGATTCCAGTGACGATGAATTATGATTGTCTTAATCTATATGTTTTATTCATATTATTTTGTTAAACCCCAACTAGTTCAGTCGGAACCCGCCAAACAGTTCTGCTTGGCCCATCTTTTGTACAGAATGAGGTTCGCCTCACTCACCTCACCTGACGTTTTAGTGCTGTTTGGCAAGCTGGGTTGATATAATCATATCACTGCGATGTTTCATACCCCATCAGTTGGGATTGTTTTACTGGATGCATAGTTAGCTCATATTATATAATATTCTGTAGTTATAATTTATAGTAATATTAATTAGATATCGTCGAATATATACAATATGTATGTATATATATATATACATAGATAGATAAATAAGCTACAAACTGATCCCCAGAATGTGATTGGATGCTAATGGCGGCGCCTATATTTGATAGTTTGACCATGGTACAGTCACGCGACTGTCTGGACCCTCGGCAAGGTGTTGAATCTGAACAGCGCCAGTCCCAACGCTTCTTGCCCTCCAAAGGGCCGCAGGGGTCTGACAAGTCTGACGGGAAATTTGAGAGGATCTTAAATATTGATGACCAATGAATATAGAGACTGAGATATTTCAGAAATTGTATGTCTGAGAGTTGTTTCATGTACTTACCTATGCACCTGGCTTATTTGAGCATTTTTCCGGCGATTTGAAGACTTATTTTGCCTCTTGAGATGTTTTTTTGGACAGGATGGGACGGGATGGATTGTTTTGAACTCAAACTTACCGGCTCTCAAGCTTGAGGATTACAGTAGTTCTCTACAGTGAGAGAGTCGCGTGATCTGGGCTCAGGCTTAAGAGCTGAAACCCGCCAGCCAGTTGTAAATTCTTTTTGGCAGATATTCCTTAGCCTGCTAGTTCGATCTCCAGTATATACCTCCATCTTCAGACCCAAATTCCCCCATGTTTGCTTCAGTTATATCATCTCCATAACTTGATAGTTTGATTTGATATTGGTTGTTGATTAGTTGGCCCTCCATGTTCAATCATTTTTTCCTGGTTCAATCACCCGGGGTTTGTCCATGTGGGGTTTGTTTAAACCTCCCGGCGTTCTTCTCCGCTGGCCCAGGCTCATACCATCAGCCTCTTCAAGGACGAGAACCGTGAGCTCCAGTGTGCATAAGTATGTGGAGATTTGAAGATATATTGTATATACAGCCTGCTCAGCCTATATATATATATATACATACATGTGTATATATATATATATATATATATGTGTGTGTGTGTCTGTACACATATACATATATATGTATACATCTATATGTATATCATGTGTTAAAGATCATGTATATATATGATATCTAGATTATATATGGTTGTTGTTGATTATTATATATCTGTGTATATATAATTATATACACATGTTTGTGACATTGTTTACACACCATGTGTATATAATATATATATATATATACATACATACAGTATATGTTGTGTTGTATATTGTATTAATATAGTTTGTATATCATATATATATATACAATATCTATATACCTTCTTCAGGGGTCAAGACCATCAGTGTTCTGTTTTCAGACCACATGGGAGTCGCCCACAGTATTCTGCAATACGTGTGATTTTGTTGGTCCTTCAAGGCTTCTCGGTCAGAGACAGGACATCACTCGGTATGTTGGTTAAGTGCCCCGGAACTGAGGCTTAACTCCCTAAGATTCTGCAGTGGTTTACTTCTTTCAGAGGAGATACATTTTTATTCAAAGGTAATATCATTTTCACGCGGACTCCTCTGATATCCATCAAGTGCCCCTCTGATATCCATGGCAAATGGCATAAACTTCGTTGTAGTCTCCTCTGCAACCGCAATAGTAGACCTCCCATACGGATTGATGGTTTCTAACACCCATTTCATGGTAAGTCACTGGGGATGGTGGGGTACCATATGATGAGTTGAGAAACCATCAGAAACGGGGGTGGAGATCCATTGGTGAATCCCAGGAATCCAAGAACTGTTGCTTTCCTCAGATTTGAGGTTGGAGATCAGCATGTGAAAGTGAACCTTTTCAGAATTTGTGAACCAATTCACAACTTTTCAGATGTTTAAAGCAAAAGGAAAATGATGGTACGGCATTTATTTGCTCTCCTATTCATACTATGCTGTTGCTCAAAAAAAATCATTCAAAAAAAATCATGTCCCTAAAACATAGGGACACAAAAGGGGGACCGCACCCTACGTTCCCAGAACGGCAAACGTGCCTCGCAGCCGCAAGCTCTGCCAGAGATATTGAAGGACAAGGTACCGCCGGGATGGCTGCGGGTACGCAACACTAAGCCCGGGCAAAATCTGCGGCCCCCGGGATGTGCATCTCTGACCGGCAAGTGGATTGGAACTTGTTGAGCCATCGCTATAGATGGTGATTGTCCTGGATCATCAATGCAAGACCATTGTTATGTGTTTTATCTCTTTGTAGGTGTTTTAATATGTTTTAATAAGAAACAAAGCATAAGAACACTCAAATATCTTTCTTTAAGGCCAACATCATAGCATCAATCCTACTTTCTCGTCGCGGTTCTTGATTGCTCCAGGCGTTGTACCCCATCTTGACCTTCAAGAATGCGCTAGCCACAGCCACCTTCGGGACTCACCAGAGAGTATGATGTCTTGGGATGGTTGGATGGTTGAACCAATGATTAATGGTTAATATGGGTAATTAAAACAATAATAAGCCACCCATTTGGGGATGTGAATCATTGTTTTCACGTCTAAGCGGTCACATGACAACCAACACATGCCTGTAGCAGTTGAACATGGATATGAAAACTACCCCCGACCACAGCTTAATTTTCTATGATTTTCCAGTTCCATGGGTTGTGTCCCTTATGAAAATCAGAAAGGAGACCATATCACACAATCTGCCAAAGATCTGGGCATAGGGCAGCCCTTTAGATGATTTTACGATGAACAAACACGGAGTTCATCTCTTGCGATTCAAGGTTGAGGATAAATGAGGCATACACATCACTGCAACTTCAGATCATGTTGTTTGCATTACAACTATAAATGAACATGTTTTAGTTGCATATTTAATGCACACAGTTGCTGATATATTACCGGTATTTACCGATGACCCCAGCAGTTGGCTTCAGGTCACGTTGCACTACAACTTCGGGCCGCATACTATGGCCCCTTTGCCCTTCAAGTGCCGTAGCATCAACGATGCTCGCCGTTCGGGCTGGGGGGTGAGTTGAAGTCACCGTGGCTGGTTGAAAAAATGGTTCAAAGTCTATTGGAAGCAGTGTCGTAATATCTTAAATGAAGAAGATTCATTGAATATTAATAATGATACTATTATACATATTATACTATTAATAGTTTTAGTTATTAGATACAGACAGATAACGAATATAAATGATCGTACAAGTAAATGGATATTCATGGTGAGTTTGTGCCAGCCATGGGGATACCACCCACCAAAATTACCAGTATGATTTTGGGAAAAACACATATACATATTATACATATACTGTACCTCCTTCAGTTGGGAGTCATTTGATTTGATATTTGATCCTTTTCAGCAGATTGCCGCGAGGAGTTTTGTTGGATGAATGAATGGATTGAACAAAAAATACCAAGAGTCCCTGCCATTCCCTGCCTGGAGGTTTGTCAGGTTTGGATGGTGGGAAAGGGTAACATGCAGACATATACCCAAGCTGTCAAAGTTTCCGCTACTTATCATACTGACATATACTGACAGCATCTGACAGCTGAAATATGCTGAAATGAGACTATCTGTAGTCGATTTTGGAGATCCCCATGTTTAGGAAGCCAATTCTGATGCAAAAAAAAAACATATATAAAAAACTATCCATGAACCCATGAACCCATCATTTTATATCATTTTATGGGCTAATGACCTCTGTACTCTTCAAGGTAAACACCCCAACTTCGGAGGGCACTCTGGGGCTTTGGTGCCCGTGATTTACCTCCGGTCGCGATTTCGCAACGCGGGTGATGCGGTGGCGGATTTCCCTCGGAATACAGAGAAAAATATATTTCATATATAATTATATATACTGTATACTGTAGATGTAATGTTTATATATATATGTATTATATATATACATACCTTTTTTAGCCAGCCACAAGGCCACAAGCTTCCCATTGTATCTGGGAGTTGAACATCCGAACAAAGCTGTTGGCGACATCTCCCCATGGGCCGTTGTGGTTCTTGGTCGTTTCAGGAAGTCTTACAGCCCGACGTCAGTAAGAAGAAGGAACACACAGCCCACAGTGAGGGGCAATACGAGGTGGGGACCGGATGTCCTGGGCATCCAGTTTGTGTGACTGGTTGGGTTGCCATCAAAAATGGGGAAAATCATGATAAGCAAATAAACCTTAAAAATTCTGGTGGTTTTCATCTAATCTTTTCTAAAGCAAATGGAAAGTACCAAGATGTAGCCCAACCCATTCCCCCGATTGGATCATCCCAGTGGGGTGCAACTTGGTCCTGCAGATCATAGGGACCTAAGGATTAACCTAATGATTAACCTCCAGACCAAACAGGGGTTTCCTAAAATGGGGGTACCCCCAAATCAATCCAAATCATCCATATACCAGTAGTACCGCACAAGGAGGTGGCGGAAGTTTCAAACATAGGAAACCTATAGGAGAGGTTGGTTGTTGTGAATCAGGGATGGCAGAGCGAAGCCACTGATGGAGCGAAAGGTGATTGATCTCTCTCACTATTTCTCTGACTAT